>Ga0247840_10002437_pt1 | contig 33199 bp, 31 predicted proteins | sample LaCruzMarch2015__FD_192404 | JGI IMG/M metagenome (GOLD analysis project Ga0247840, IMG submission 192404) | Freshwater microbial communities from meromictic Lake La Cruz, Castile-La Mancha, Spain - LaCruzMarch2015_17m | ecosystem: Environmental > Aquatic > Freshwater > Lake | place: Spain...
GTAAATTTGTACAGGACATAAACTTACTTGAAAGTTCTGCTGTCGTTAAATGCTGTTTTAATTGTAATTTTTTCATATTGCAAATATACAACATATTTAAGTATCATGTTAGCGGTTTAGTATAAAATGGTTTTCTTCTGTGAATCCGTATTATTTCTATTTCTCCTTTTAGGTTTAGTTTAATGTTCTTTTAAGCCTTATATGCAAAAGTGGAAGATGTACATTATATTTAGTTGTCTTATGGTGGGCAAACCTTCAAGGTAGTATATATTTCAGTAAACACGTAATAGGTGATGGAGTATTTTTACGTTTTTTTTAGACAGTTTGAATAATTATAGCTGAGTTGCTACTAAACTATCATTTATTAGTATAGGCAGTTGCCCCGATAACCATTCCGATTCATTGGCTGCCGATAAAATCATGGGCATGCGTTTTTTTGAATTGTGTATCTGGCTCATTAGCTCGTTGGCTGCTGTAGTAAGGATGGTATAAGTGTTTTTTATTTCTCCTGTTGACTTATCGAGCCAAGTGCTCCACAATCCTGCAAATGCAAATGCTTCATCATCGGGCAGTGTAATAAGGTATTTTTGTTTGTTCTTGCCTTTTTCATCTAACCATTGCCACTCATAAAATCCATCAGCTAATACCAAACATCTGTTGTTTACAGCATTTCTAAAGGCTGGTTTTTCGGTAATGCTTTCATATCTTGCATTGAGTGTCATTTTTTTAATGCTATCATCTTTTGCCCAATGGGGTATTAATCCCCAATTGAACAATTGAATTTTATCAGCATCTTTATTGGTAATTACAGGTGTTTTAGGGTGCTGGAAAGCATTGTAAGTTTCAGGCAAAATAATTTCTAAGTTTGAGTAATCAGCTTTGAAACGGTTCTGCAATGCTTGTGCTTTTTTTGATAATCTTGAATGGAAACACATTATGAATTTACTATTATTATTTCGTTTAAGTTAGTTGTATATCTTGGCGATAGTTTTAATTGCCGCATTTTCCACATCTTTTTAATGTCCTGCGAAGCTAATTTTACTTTCTGCTGCCCAAACAATGCATTGATTCTATCTACCGATTTCATCAATGGAATATGACGGGCATCGCTGTTTTCAAAAATATTTAATTGAATATTATCTTCCGATGTAAAGTCCATAACAATAACACCAGCCTTTTTATAAGAGTAGCCCTGTTTGAATATTTTAGCCAATCCATCTGTGGCAAATTTAGCCAATTCAATACTCGAATTGGTGGGGAAGGGTAGTTTTATAACAATGTTGCGGCTGTATTGCGGAAGGTCTTCTCTGTATCCGTTGGTATGAATAAAAACCATCATTGCATTGCAAGCTGATTTTTGCCTTCTTAATTTCTCGGAACAACTCACCGCAAAAGTAATTACCCTCTCTTTTAAATCGTCAAATTCAGTATAAAGTTTTTCGAAAGAGCGAGTAGTAGCAATGTTTTTTTTGGGTTGAACAATCTCAAAATCCAATGTAGGTATTCCTTGCAAATCATGTTTCAACCGCAAACCAACTATTGATAAATGCTTTTGTACCCAACTATCTGTCATTTGAGTAAAGTCGTAAGCGGTATTGATATTTAATGCTTTTAAGCGTTTAGCGTGCTGCCTGCCGATGCCCCAGATATCTTCAACTTTTAACCATTTCAGGGCTTTGATGCGTTTTTCTTCACTATCAATAATATAAGTGCTTTTGGTTTCCTTAGGATATTTCTTGGCAATGCGATTGGCTACCTTGGAAAGTGCTTTGGTAGGTGCAATACCAATACTAATAGGAATCCCTGTCCATTTGCTAACCCGTTGCTGCATTTCTTCGCCGTAAGTTTGTAAGTTGTATTTTTCAAAACCTTTGAGTTTTAAAAAAGCCTCATCAATGCTGTATATTTCGAGGTCGGGTGTGTATTCCGACAATATGCTCATTACTCGTTGGCTCATATCTCCATAGAGGGCGAAATTAGCAGAAAAAACATGAACCTTATTTTTTTTAAATAATTCTTCATACTCAAAAGCAGGAGCCCCCATGGGCACACCAACCGCTTTGGCTTCGTTGCTGCGAGCAATTACACATCCATCATTGTTCGACAGCACAACCACAGGCTTTCCATTGAGGTCGGGACGAAAAGCCCGCTCACAGGAAGCATAAAAATTATTGCAGTCAACCAAGGCAAACATCACACAGATTTAATTACATGAGTTACAATACCCCAAATGATCAGGTTGTTATATTCTTCTATTTTTATTGGCTTGTATTCGGTATTGGCAGGCATAAGCCATACTTCTTTGTTTTCTAATTTAATTCTTTTGAGTGTAAATTCTCCATCAATATAGCAAACAGCAATTTTGCCATTCACGGGTTCAAGGCTTTTGTCGATAATCAATAAATCATTATCAAATATTCCGGCATCTTTCATCGATTCGCCTTTTACTCTACCATAAAAAGTAGCCGAAGGATGTTTTATTAAATGTTTGTTTAAATCTATTGTAAGGTCAATAAAGTCTAAAGCAGGGGAGGGAAAACCTGCACTAATACCTCCGGGAATCATAGGAATTTCGAGTTCTGTTTCGGATAAAGCAGAATATATATCAATTACATTGCCTGTATGTAGTTTTAATTTAGCCACTTTGGTTTCTTGGTATTGTGAATTTTATTTTTACAAATTTAAGTTTTTTTTAATCAAAAGCGATAAAAAGACAAAGTCAAACAAAGAAACAATGTTAAAATTGTAAAAAGATTTATTTCCCATTTAATGCCAGCATAATTTCCCTGAAACTCTCCAAACCTGCTTCCAGATTTTCAATAATATCATTTGCCAAAACGTCAGGGTCGGGGAGGTTATCAAGATCTGCCAGTGATTTATCCTTGAGCCACGAAATATCTAAACTTGTTTTATCTCTTGCAATTATTTCATCATATTTAAACATTCTCCAACGTCCTTCGGGTGAACCCTGAGCAGAGTCAAAAGCAGAATATGTTTCTTTTCTCAAATGACGATTTGACGGATTATAACATTCAATAAAATCTTTTAAATCATAGAGTTTTAATGGATTTTTCTTTAAGGTATGATGTATATTGGTTCTATAATCATACACCCATATTTCTTTAGTCCATGGATCTTTGCTGGCAGGTTTGTTATCGAAGAAGATAACATTTGCTTTTACTCCCTGCGCATAGAATATTCCTGTTGGTAAACGCAATATCGTGTGCAAGTCGGTTGTTGCCAATAATTTCTTTCTTACCGTTTCTCCTGCACCACCTTCAAATAAAACATTATCCGGAACCACTACTGCTGCTATACCAGTAGTTTTAAGCATCGAACGGATATGTTGAACAAAATTCAATTGTTTATTGCTGGTTGTTGCCCAAAAGTCCTGACGGTTGTATGTTAAATCGTCTTTCTCCAGTTCTCCCTCTTCATTGGTAAAAGTCTGACTGCTCTTTTTACCGAAAGGTGGATTTGCCAACACATAATCATAAGTTGTTGGCGAAGCTGCAATTAAGGCATCGGCAGGTGAAATAAAGTTATCACTTTCTATATCACCTATGTTATGCAGAAACAGATTCATCAATGCCAGACGTCTGGTTCCGGCTACGATTTCGTTGCCATAAAATGTTTCGAGTTTCAGAAATTTGTTTTGTTCTTTATCTAATTTATTGTTTTCTACAATATAATCGTAAGCTGCCAGAAAAAAACCACCTGTTCCGCAAGCCGGATCCGCTATTGTTTTCAATGGTTTAGGCTGAATACATTCAACCATGGCACGGATTAACGGACGTGGAGTAAAATATTGTCCTGCACCGCTCTTTACGTCCTGTGCATTTTGTTCCAATAGCTTTTCGTAAATATCTCCTTTAACATCCGCACCCATAACCAGCCATTGTTCGCTGTCAATCATATCAATGATTTTGGCTAACATGGCAGGGTCCTGTATTTTATTCTGACTTTTGGTAAATATTTGTCCTAAAATACCTTTGGCAGTACTTAATTCACGCAACAAAGTTGCATAATGAATTTCCAGTTCAGCACCTTTTTTATTAGTTAAACTTTCCCAGTTGTAATCTGTGGGTATTGGAAGCATTCTATTGTAAGGTGGTTTGCTGTATTCATCTGCCATCTTTAAGAACAACAGATAGGTTAGTTGTTCTAAATAATCACCATAACCTACACCTACATCTCTTAATGGATTGCAGAATGACCATACTTTTGATACTATTGATGATGTGTTATTTGCCATTGTTGTAAAATTTGTCTTCAACCCATTTTTGTGGGTTATTTATAATATAATTGTAAATTTTTTGATAGGATTCGTTGTTCCTGATGATGTGATCGTGAAATGAACGTTGCCATGCAAATTTATTAACAGGTTGCACCATGTCATTATTTTCCAATAAATGAATTTGTTTGGATACCGTGGTTTTGTATGCACCCATCAATTCGGATAATGATTTTATTTTCGGTAGGGACAGGTCGCGACCTGTCCTTGATGAAATATTACCACCTGTCCCAATTGAAATATCGTCAATATTATGGGACAGGTCGCGACCTGTCCCTACGTTGCCACGATTTATTTCGATTATTCCGTGTATATGATTGGGCATTACCACAAATGAATGCAATATTATATACGGATATTGTTTTGCCAACCAATACCATTGTTGTTCGGCAATTTTACCGTATTCGTTTAATACCACTATAATTGCCTGATCGTTTGTCTTATTGAACACGATGTCATTATAATTGGACAGGCCATTCATATTATTGGACAGGTCGCGACCTGTCCCTACGGGGATTTCACCAAAATAATTTATTCGGTTGTGAACGCAAATGGTAACAAAATACAGATTATCTGTTGAATAATCGTATCCTTTCATGCGGTTTGTCTTGCGTTCTTTCATCTTTTCAATCAATTAGAAATGTATTATTTATTCATACAACATTTCTTATATTTTTTACCACTACCACACGGACATGATTCGTTTCTACCAATTTTCTCTGATACTGCTTGTTCTGGTTTGTAATAAAAATCATCTGTTCGGGTAGTTATATTTTCATTATCCTCCGTATATCCTGACCATGTGGTTAATACATTGTTGTATAATTCAAATATATTGAAGATATCTCTTTTGTGATTTCGTTTTTCCAAACTTAAAAACTCTTCTTCAACCGCATCATAATCGCCACAGATTCCCAATGATACATATTTCTTTTCATAAAGCTTTTTTATAATAGGAAGCAATTCATTTAGTCCACAATCTATTGTACCACTAATTGCTAAACCTAAAAATTCTGAATCTATAAGATTATCATTAAGTTCAGCATTTAGAAAAGTATTAAATACATTAGAATATATACCGAGGATTTTTTCACGTTTTTCAGGAGAATGAATTACCATCTGGCAAAGGGCATCCGATAATGGTGTTTTATTATACGTGTCTATTCCTGATTTTATTAAAAAATCTTCTAATTTCTCTAATTGATTAAATCCTAATTTATAAATACATTGCCATAAAGTTTCTGTTTTGTGATCACCCAAATAAACTTCAATAAAATCATAATCATATTCTAAGAATGACAGTACTTTTGGCAAACTTTCTTCTGCATTCAGCTCCATCAATAGAAACAAAGCATGTAAAACAAAGGAATGTGTTTCTTCTACATTTTCAATTGTATTAAAATATTCAAACCTCTTAACAGCATCATCTAACATTTTCTCGAGATCTGAAATTAACGTTTCACGTGGCAAAGCCAGAATTTCATTAAGCTTTTCGTGAGGAATTTTAACACCATTTTCATATAAATATTGAATTTGAGGATGAGTAAAATCAGGACTTTCTTCAATAATATCTGAAGAAACAGATTTTGATACTTTTACAGAAATTCTGTTTTCCTTTTCCTCTTCCATACGTTCTTTAATTTTTAGCATTCTATATGCAAAAACAAACTTTAATGCTTCGGTTGTATCGTGATGTTCAGGTGCAATTTCTTCAAGAAATTCAAGTTTGGCTTCAGCTTTATCTATTTCATCTATTTCAACATAATATCTGATTACTGTTTTATAATAATTGGTAATTTCAGACAAATGAAAAGTATCTCTTTCGGGATATAAATCCTCCAATTCTAAAGTTCTGCCTAATATTTCAGTTATTTCTTCCAATTCATTTTTTTCAATACATAAATTCGCTCTGTTTAATTTTCCGAATAAGTAATTGGGGTGAAGTTTTGCTGTTAATTCCATAATTTCCAATGCTTTTGCATTTTCGTTGCGAAGCATATAAGCTACATACAAATAGTTTTTGAGTATTTCTACCTGAGGATATTTTTCGATTAGACCTATTAGCCTTCCTATAATAGCATTTTTTTTAGTGTTTGAACTTTGTTCATGAAGATCAGCTAATTGCACGAACAATTCCTTTGGAATCGGATTTAACTTATTTATAAAAGTATGATCTTCTGTTATTTTATAAGGTAATGCTTTGTTTAGGTTTTTCATTTTTTCAGTAAAAATTATTTGTTTTTATATTAATTTGATTTTAAACGCTTTTTTCAATATACTCTACCTTAAGCATTCTGCTTATGCAGAAATTGAATTATAGTTTCATCAATGAAATGAATAATTTCTTTTAGTAGTATTTTCATAATTTATGTATATTAGCAATCAGCATAATACTTTGTTTTGCATCTTCTGAAAGTTCTTTCATATCTTCTTCTGAAATTATGCCATTGTACAATTGCGTAGCTATGATAAAGATATATTTTGATCCTGTCATCCTATCATATAAGCCGGCTATATGCTTATCGAAATCTGCAATATGTTTGTATAATTTATGATAAGCATCACGATTATTTATGGATTTGCATTTCCACAAATCTAAAATACTATCAGCATCAAATAATGATTTTGCAAATTCATTTTGCAGACCTTTTTCTATAATCTGACGGGCAATTTTTTTATCTGTTTTTGAAAGTTCCATAAATGATTTACTCCATATAAACGCCATCTCTTTCCAAATCAATACTTCCACCTGTATAGCCACATTCTCCCATTCTTGGAGAGTTAACTATCGACATGCAACTGTAGTCAGCAAAATCTGCACATTCTTTTTCATGTTTTTTAGAACACTTTTTGCAAAAAAATGCCATTTCTTCATAACAACAAACTGTACATAAGTTAATTGCTATTTCTTTTCTGCAATTTATGCAAATATATTTAATAGGTTCGTTGCGCGATAATAGTATGATATTTTCTTTTAGATTTAGCTGGTAATGCTTAATTCCTTTTAGAAAAACCCTTGTAGTTGAACCAAAATCATAATCATGATATATTTTAACTTTTGGTTGGAGTACATCCTTTACTTTATGGCTCATTTTAACTTTAATGGTTTTAGAACCAAATTCACTCAAATGCCCACAACATTCCAACCAGATGTCCCTTAAAAAAGCATCAATTTTTTGCAAAGTTGCATTGCCTTTAACTAATAAGTGTAAGAAAATTTCACTGACTTCAACTTCAATATGACAAAAAGTTTGGGAATTGTCGCCTGCCTCAGCTTTTTCTTTATCTGATAAATGTTTTGCAATATGCTTACCTATTTCTTTTTTCGACAGCATTTGATTGCAATACAAACATTTGCCTTCTGATTTTATTTCTTCTTGCATAATATTTATTTATTTTTGATCTTAAATTAATTTCCCTTCAAACGCCTTCTTCAATATACTCTGCCTTAATGTTTCTGCTTGCAGCATGCTTTGGCTTATTGTTTCTTCTATTTTATCACATACCGTTAGTTTGCTTTCTAATTCATCAACGATAATTTGTTGTTCTTCTAATTGTGGTAAAGGAAATGGAATAGTTTTTATTATACCAATATTTAATACATCCATTGTTGTTCCTTGTGCTTTTGAACTATAAAAATTCTTAACAGAAGAACTTTCAAAATAGTACTTAAAAAATTTATGAAGATATATTTCTTTATTAAGTGAAATTTTAATTAAACGAGGATTAATAACACCTTTTTTACAATTATCTGGTAAAATTAACACTTTACCAACAGTTCCAACTAAACTAATCAATATGTCTGAAGGCTTTATTTGACATGTTTTTAATTCTTGATATTTTTTTTCATTTATGTAATAATCTCCAAAGAAAGCATCATCAATTATAACCTGTTCTTGACCATATATTTTATATCCATCTTTAACATAAAATTCTTTCTTTAAAGAAGAACCGAATGGACCTGCCTTTAATGAATTTTTATTGTTTTCAACAATATCTATAATCTTTACCCATTTCCACCCTTCCGGCAATTCACCATCCTTAACATTATTATTTGTCAATTTGCCTTCAAACGCCCATTTTAATAAACTTTGGCGATATACCTTTAATTGCTGTTGTGCAGCCAGCAGTTGTTGTTTGCCATTATCTAAATCACTTAAGAGTTCTTCTATTTTGGATACTATGGCTTGTTGTTCGGGGAGAGTGGGAAATGAAATATCTAGCTCAATTGCATTATTAATTGTTACTTGTGGTTGAGCTGTACCAGTAACAAGTTTTGTTTTTTTTGCAATGCTTAACGCATAATATAGATATGTCTTGTCAAGTTCATTTTTTTTCTTAATATCCAAAACCAAAGAATTATTTGTGACATAACATTTAGGTGGAGATAGATTAATTTTACCACTTGCTGCACCTCGACATGAAATTAATACTTGTGGTTCTTCAAATAAATATTTGTCATTAAATCCGATTATACCATTAGCTCCAAATACTGGAAAACCTGATGGTTTTAATTCTTTTACAGGAAGACCTTTCCCATAAGCAATTCCACATATTTCTCCCAGTTTTTTTATTTGCCAATGCTTTGGTATATTGTTTTCTGTCATTTTTGGCATCAATTATTTGGAAAACTTAAATAAACCAACAATAACTGATTTTTCAGCACCATTTAAATCATAGCTTTTCCAATTTAAGTATTGCAGTTCAAAACTATTTTTATCATATTTTGTAAATAGATTATCATTTTTCAACAAATCTGGTGATTTTGATTGTATTGTATCTTCAATTCTTGTCAAAGCATTTAATCTGATAGTTGGGCTTTTCAAATCCTTAGAAAGATGATCTTTAACATAATCTCTTTTTGCTTCTGTATATGTTTTCATATATTGTATTATTAAATTTTAATTAAAATCTTTTTTAAAATTATAAAGAGTGCTTATATTGAATCAATATTAACAGGCATTTCTTTAAATAATTCCCCATTTAATGTACTGCCATTTTTCTTTTTATTAGTGCCTCCCCATTGTTTAAAATAAAAGGCTACATTTGCTTTTTGGCATTGTTCTTTAATATCAATTACCCATTCTTCTTTTATGGGTCTTGGTGTGCGTCCGCTTTCACCTCCAACTATTACCCAATCAATACCTTGTAAATTCATATCGTGCAATGCACTTAATAGCGGTTCGCAGGATAAGAATTTAACCCGTGCAGCAGTTTGCCTTAATAAATCTATACGGTTGGTAACATTATTTTCCTCAACAGTTACTCCCATCCATAAATTATGTGGCCATTCCAACCAGCCTTCGCTGTCGTAATACCTCAAAATATCAGCACGCTTAGTTAAAACCTGAAATACATGTTGCGGGTTTTCTTTAATTACTTTAAATATCTGTTGAATATACTCAACAGGCACATCCTTATGAAATAAGTCGCTCATTGAGTTTACAAAAATCATTCTGCCCTTTTTCCAGGTATAAGGTTCGTTTAAAACCTCCGGATGAATCGTTAATTCAAAACCATTCTTATATTTTTCCTGCCCCATAGCTTTTAATCTACGAGCCATTACTTCGGCATAACAAAACTTACAACCCGAAGTAATCTTTGTACAACCTGTAATAGGATTCCATGTGCTTTCTGTCCATTCAATTTTTGTTGTAGCCATCTTAAAATTCTAATTTTGTTTGTTGTGTCAAATATTTTTCAACTTTCTTATATAAATCAACACCACGAGGGTGTTTAGAATAATAACCTAAATAGTAAAGTGGAAGATTTTTTTCGTTTGAACGTATCTGGTGCATATTTTTTTCAGGCACATATCCCATAGATTTCATATTATTTAAATATTGATCTGCTAAGAATTTTACAAAATTAGTAGAATAATTATTACAACTTGGATTAAATTCTTCCCGCCAATTATTATTTCCAAGATAAAGAGCAATTTTTTCGTTTTCTTCTTTAAGATATTTTGCAAGATTTCTATTTCCATCCATATGCAGAGCCTGAAGAATTAAAAAGTCCATTAACATTTTGCTGCCTAGTTTCTCGATAGTATTAAAATGTAGATTTAAAGAATAAGGATCAACAAAACAAAAAGGTAATAATGTATTTCCTTTATTAAATGGTGGAATAGATTTATAAACCTGATCTATAATTTTATTGCTATCTCCATTAATAATTGTTACATCTAAATGTGAAAAATCTTTTTTTACTCTGTTTTGTAATGCAGTATATCTATCTATATCTTCTTCACAAAGTATATATTTTGTAAATGGATTTGGAATTGACATGGCTAATAATGCAGATGATAAATAAGTATTACCAGTTTCAGTTATTTTTGAATAACCTGCACCAGCAAATAAATCAATATATACAAGCTGATTCCATTTGTCTTTCATGCTGTTGGTGAAAATATCACAATAACTTCCAACTAGTTTATATTTCTCCAAAGACCATGCTCTAACTTCTGGTGTAAAATTATCATCCGGTTCTACTAATATTTTTGAATTGAATTTTTCCATAATATGAAGTTGATTATTTTTTTAATTCATTCATAATTTATCATCAGTGGCTTTGTCATCTCGACTCCGCTCGATGAACATGCTTTTTTTATTTACCCTACTGCCCTTCGACTTCGCTCAGGGCACATCTACCGTCAGCAACATCGATGACTGAGCAGATCCGTTTTTCCGGTGACTGAGCGGAGTCGAAGTTCCCTGTACACTGAGCGAAGTCGAAGTTCCCTGTACACTGAGCGAAGCCGTTTTTCCGGTAACTGAGCGGAGCCGAAGTTCCCCGTACACTGAGCGGAGCCTTTTTTCCGGTGACTGAGCGAAGTCGAAGTCACATTCCGTCATCTCATTTTCCGTTCATCGAGCGAAGTCGAGATGAAGTATCATTCTTACATTCCGACAATTCATGTAATTTATTTTTTTCATTATTTATCAATGCTTCCTTTTTCTTTCTGCTCCAGCCCTGTATTTGTTTCTCCCTGTAAAATGCTTCATCAATTCTTTCAAATTCTTCATAATAGACCAATTTTACCGGCAAATTCTTTTTAGTAAAATTTGCACCTTCACCATTCTGGTGTTGTATCAGTCTTTTTCCCAAATCATTCGTACTTCCTGTGTAGTACAGACCATTTGAACAAAGTAAAATATACATATACCCTTTCATCGTGAAAAAGTTTAAATTATAATATCATTTCTTCATCTCGACTCCTCACCTCGTCTCCGCTCGGTGACCAAGTCTCGACACCGGACACTGAGCGAAGTTTGACACCGGACACTGAGCGAAGCCGAAGTGCATCTCTATGACCGGAGTCGAAGTTCCCCGGACACTGAGCGTAGTCGAAGTGTCGTTGTCACGCTACCAATACCTCATTTAATTCATTAATTATTTCTTCGGTTTGTGTTCCAAAAAGATTCCACATTTTACCCAAACCACCCTGTGCATTAAAAGGGTTATAATCAAAATCTTCTTTTTCAATATGGAAACTATTGCATACATATTCCTTTATCATCCTCAGCCATTGCATCTGTTCTTCATTAAACTTGAGGTTTCCGGCCTGTTTCTTAAAAACCCAGTCTTGAAAATTCTTATCTACTATTTTATCATAAGCTGTCAAGGTAAGATCCAAACCGCTTACTTTGCGTATCAGAGAAACTATGGCTGTGAGTTCATTTCGGGGTGAACCATTGCATACTTCCAGTGCTTCATACGCCCGCCATACATGCAAAGGTGCAAGCAGGGGTTTTTCGTTCATCAGTTTTTCCAGTACATCCTTAATCATGGTATAGGTAAGTTCACGTCTGCGGTAAGGTTGGTTATAAAATATTTGCAAAGCTGTCAGTTCATCCTTATGGGTTTGCATCCATTCGGTAAAATCTGCTATCAAAAGCTGTGCTTTATCCTTATTATCCTCATCCCAGCCCACATGCATTACTTCATCTGGATTCAACAAGTCGATACGTTGCTCATGTGCCTTGCGTACATTCTCAATATATTCGTTCAACTCACCCGTAAAAACTCTTGCTGCTTCCTGTTGTAACTTTTCAGTTTCCTGTATAATAGCAGCTTCAATTTCGTTAGGTGCAGCACCAATAAAATGCTTACGTACTTTGTTTTCAATTTCTTCGATCACATCAGGATTAAAAGCATTCAACAACTCTTTTACAACTTGCGAAACACTTTTACCATCTGCTTTTTCGGCAAATAACTTTCTTTCTTTATCAGTAATTTGTTTATCCAATCGGGTAAGTCTGCTTGCTAAAGAAGTAAACAATTCTTCATCTCTTGCACCTATTGCCACAGCCTGCAACAATTCTTTCAGAGGTACTCCCGGTTTCTTTTCCAAAGGACGACTGTCGGTTTTCAAACTTTTGCAAACACCAATAGCATCTACTATTACAAAATGATCTTTGGTGTAGTTGGCAGTTCTGGAAACCTGTCTGAGTTTATCAAGCGAAATAGTACGCGTTCCCCTGCCTTTCATCTGTTCAAAATAATTGCGGCTCTTCACATCACGCATAAACAGCAAACACTCCAACGTTTTTACATCTGTGCCAACGGCTATCATATCCACTGTTACAGCTATACGCGGATAAAAAGCATTACGGAAATCAGACAAAGTATTCTTAGGGTCTTCTCCTTTTTCTAACAATACATCATCAGCACTCATACGGTCTTTAGCTGTATTATAGGTTATCTTTTTGCAGAATTTATTTTCCTCGGCAAACTCTTCTCTAGCTATATCTATGATATCATTGGCATGACTATCGGTTTTGGCAAATATTAAGGTCTTTGGAATTTCAAACAATCCGGTTTCATCAAACCTGTCTGGAAACATTTTGGGCAGATTTTCTTTAAATGTCCGTATGATAGTTCGTATTTGATTGGGATTTACAATATCTTTATCCAATTGTGTAGAAGAATATATTTCGTCCTCATCCTGCAATTCCATTCTTTTCTTCCGGCTCAGTCGTTCGCGGTGTTCCACATATTCACCTTTCCACAGTGTTCCACCTTGTTGTGTAACTTTTGTATCTATTATAAAAACATCATAACCCACATTTACACCATCGGCAACAGCCATTTCATGCGAATATTCACTTACCATATTCTGGTCGAAATAACCAATAGTTCTATTATCGGGTGTAGCAGTGAGTCCAATTTCAAATGCATCGAAATACTCCAGTACTTGTTTCCACAAATTATAAATACTCCTATGGCATTCATCAATCACAATAAAATCGAAAAACTCTATAGGAATCTTTTCATTATATTCTATTGGAGGAACTTCTTTAGGTTGCCAAATCCGTTCGTTTGGATTTTCTTCTTCAGCACTTTCATCCAATTCAGTTCCTTTCAAAATAGAATATAAACGCTGTATTGTACTTATGCAAACTTGACTATCGGTAGCCACATAACTCGATTTTAATCGCTGCACACTATATAACTCAGTAAACTTACGATTGTCATCATTAGGCAAATACGACATAAATTCCTGTTCGGCCTGTTCGCCTAAGTTGCGGGTATCTACCAAAAACAAAACTCTTTTAGCTTTCGCAAATTTCAACAAACGATAAATGGCAGTAATAGCTGTAAAGGTCTTACCCGAACCGGTAGCCATTTGTATCAAAGCCCTGGGACGGTTTTCTTTAAAGGATTTATCAAGATTATTAATTGCAGTAATCTGGCATTCTCTTAAACCATCAGTTTGCAATGCAGGTAAATCATACAATCTGCCTCTTAAAGAAGGATATAATTTTGTATTTTCTTTACTGGTTTTAAGCCAGTTTCTTAAAGTTTCGGGTCTGTGAAAAGTAAAGATAACCCTAGCACGTGGTTTAGGGTCGGTAAAATCAGTAAACTTTGTAACTTCACCTGTACTTATATAAACAAAAGGTAAAGGATCATTCTTTAAATGTTTGAGTTTTGCATTAGCATAACCTTCAGATTGGGCTTCATGTATATTTATTCTATGTCCTTCTTCTTCACGCTTGGCTTCTATTATCCCACAAGGTTTTCCTTCAACAAATAAAACATAATCAGCAGGACCAACATCAGTAAGATATTCTTTTACAGCAATACCAATTCCTGCATTCAGATTTATCTGCTTTACACTTTGTATCTTCCAGCCACATTCAATTAATTGCTGGTCGATATGATCTCTCGCTATTTGTTCAGGATTTTGGTTAGTCATAAGTGCAATACATTTCTATTACAGGATGTAAAATTATAAAAACAAATCCATTCAACAAACATTTTACTATTTATTTGTTAACAACATTAAAAAAAAAATTTTCTCAGCTTCTATAATACAATAAACTAAAAGCATTCATTACTCATTCAATCTTTTTTCCAATTTTAATTTAGCTTAAAAGGGTAATAAGCTTTTGTTTCAAATTTATTTTTTATATATTTTCAGTCACTACAGCACTTTTTTTGCTCAGCCCCATATATAATAGGGAGAAAGCCAATTTTAAGTGTTCCAAGTCAATATTCAATGGGGGGAAATCAATTTTAAGTGTTCCAAGTCAATATTCAATGGGGGAAAATCAATAGTCAAGTGTTCCAACACATAATTCAACGGGGGGAAATCAATAGTCAAGTGTTCCAAGTCAATATTCAATGGGGGAAAATCAATAGTCAAGTGTTCCAAGTCAATATTCAATGGGGGAAAATCAATAGTCAAGTGTTCCAAGTCATAAATCAAAGGGGGAAAATCAATAGTCAAGTCTTCCAACTCATAAATTGACATATTGCTAAAAATAGTGTAGTGAATTGTTTATTTGAATGCGGATGACCCAGATACCTAATGGGAAATGCTGATAAATCTGATTATTAATATATGAAAATCAAAACATTCTGAATAATTCGTAAAAATCCGCGTTTATGGAATGTATCCGTTTAATCCGTGTTCTAAATTCTTTAGACGTGAAATAAGATTTTGCTACTTATATCACCCCAATCAATTCATTAACATCATCTATTTTATGGCGGATTAAATAATCTTCCATGCCTTTAATAATTTTGGCACATACTGCAGGGTCAATAAAGTTTGCAGTACCAATTTGAACGGCTGTTGCTCCTGCAAGCATAAATTCAATGGCGTCGGTAGCTGTCATAATACCGCCCAATCCTATTACAGGAATCTTTACTGCTTTGGCTACCTGCCAAACCATTCTTAAAGCCACCGGTTTTATGGCAGGTCCTGATAAACCACCGGTTATAGTTGAAAGTACCGGTTTCCTTTTTTCAGCATCAACAGCCATGCCTAATAATGTATTAATCAATGATACCGCATCGGCACCCGCACTTTCCACAGCCAATGCCATTTCGGCAATATTGGTAACATTGGGCGATAGTTTTACAATTAAGGTTTTGTGGTAAGCTTTTCTAACAGCTTCGCAAACGGCAATAGCCGAAGGACAACTGGTACCAAATGCCATTCCGCCTTCTTTTACATTAGGGCAGGAAATATTAAGTTCAATAGCAGGAATTGCATCTAATTCGTTGAGTTTTGAAGCAACCATTACATACTCATCAATAGTTGAACCCGACACATTTACTATAATATGAGTATTAATATCTTTAATACGAGGATAAATATCACTAATAAATGCGTCAACACCTTTGTTTTGTAGTCCAACTGCATTTAACATACCTGATGGAGTTTCGGCCATGCGAGGATAAGCATTTCCTTCTCTCTTTGAACCTGTAGTTCCTTTTACGATAATTCCCCCTAAATCAGAAATATCAAAAAAATCAGCAAACTCTTCACCATAACCGAAAGTTCCCGATGCTGTCATTACAGGATTTTTTAATATTAAATCCTTTATCTTTACACTTAAATTTGGCATAATTTCAATGTTTTAACTCATTTTTTTGAGATTCCTCTCTCACTCGGAATGACAAAAGAAAAACTTAGTATAGCTTATTTTTATCCTTTTTCCTTTAACCTTTCTATTTTATCCTTTAACCTTTTTTACTTTCTAATTTATGAACTTTCTACTTTCTACTTCACTCACCATCCTTTTATTTCTTTGTAATCAAAAACTGGACCTTCGGTGCAAGTACATTTATTACCATCTATTGTATCAACCACACAACATAAACAAGCTCCAACACCGCAAGCCATCATATTTTCGAGAGAAACTTCGCAATCAATTCCTTTTTCGCGGGCAATAATTGCCAATGCTTTCATCATAGGTTCAGGACCGCAGGTATATATTTTCGAATAATTAAACTTTTCCGTTTTAAAAATACTGTGTTGGGTAACCAATCCCTTTTCGCCTACCGAAGCATCCATGGTAGTAATAAGTAATTCGCCATATTTTCGGTATTCAGCAGCTTCGAGAATATCGCATTGAGTAGCACCGCCTACCAATGTTGTTACTTTGATTCCTTTTTCGGATAAAGTTCTTGCTAAATAAAGCAAAGGTGCAATACCACAGCCTCCACCTACTAATAACACACTATCTTTATCATGCTTTGGTAACGAAAATGTATTACCTAATGGATAAACTAAATTTAGCGTTTCACCAGCTTTTATTTTAGAAAGTTTCTTTGTTCCTTCGCCCACAACCTGAACAAGCAGTTTCACTATATTATTTTTATAGTCAACATCATGAATACTTATCGGACGACGTAAAAAAGTGTTTTTTGAATCATTAATTTCAAGCTGAGCAAACTGTCCGGCAGCAATTTCAGGCATTGCTATTGGGGGTTGTAAACTAAGCAGGAAGTATTTATCGCTCAAAATCTTATTTTCGAGCACTAACATATCATGTATAAATTTCTTTTTCATATAATTGTATAAAAAAGGAAGGAAAATTCCGTTGAAAGCAAAAGTAATAAAAATATTGCAATAAAAAACATTAGAACTTAGCGACTTCAGGAACGTTTAAGTTACGTCACTTGTTTATTTTTATTTGATATTTTAAAGCAAAATTCCTGAAGACGGAAGCTGAAAAAGCTTCAATTGTATAAAGGTAAAAGAACTTAATTAAAATATTTATTAAAATACTTTAGAAATGGGTGTTTTTAACGGACATTCAATTATTTAATACCGCATCAAAACAAATAGAATATTAAAATTTTGCAAAGCTTAAATTCGTAAAAAAAAGGAGTAAAGTTTGTATAAACTTACTCCTTTCTAAAAATCATAACCTAATTATTTAACAGGATAATAAATCTGAGTTTCCCATTTAGCTGTATCGGGTTCTGTAATAGGATCCGTAACATATACTTCCCATGGTGACCCAATACAGGTTTTGTTTTTTTCTTTCATATATTTGTCTATTGCTTCATGTGCATAGCCACTCGATTCGTAAGGTCCGAATTGAGAAGCCATTAAAACTTTCCCTCCAGATAATTCAGAAAACTTTATTCTACCATTGCCTACAACTTTCTTGCTAATTGGAATTCCAGCTTCAAAAACAGTTATGCCATTTGGATTCCAATTATGATATATACAAAATGGGGGTGAAGTTTGTTTAATCTTCATTTTTTCCATGTAAATATTAATTAAACCATATATTTCTTCAAATTTTTGAGAAAAACCTTCAACAGTACAAGAATCTTTGATAGTTAATGCTATCATAGGTGTTATATCTTTTTCAATAACTTCTGAAGTTATCCATTTTTTAGATTCAATAACATCTCCACTTTCACAAAGTAATTTCAAGCTATTTAATCCTTTTTGGTAATCGGGACGCATCATTTTTCCCATAAACAACCCCATCCATCTGCTAAATGGGTAAGGTAAATCTTCAACATCCATTCCCCAAACTACTTTTGTACCATCTTGCATAGGTTTAAAATCCCATGTGACAATAGATTTTGAATAATTTTCAAAAATAAGTTCGGCTTTAATACTAGTATTTGGAATTACTTCAATAAAAGTTAAACTTCCATTACCATCTTTTAAACTCTCCCATTTCATAATAGCACCAACACCTTCAGTAGGATCTGCAATAATAGTTTTCATATCACTCATTGAATCTTGAAATGGTGACCACTTTGCCCAATTATTAAAATTGGAAACTTGATTAAATACAATAGCTGAAGGTGCTTTTATTTCAATAGATTCCTCCAAATGAACTTTCTTTGGTAGAAAAAATGCAATAATCAGGAATAATAATATAACTACTCCCAAAATGAGTCCGATAATTTTTAATGCTTTCATAATGATTTGATTTTATAATTGTTAATAAATAAAGTGTAAAGGTACAATATAATTTTACAAAGTAAGCTCTAACTGATTGATTTTTGGATGAAGATAATTAAAATTCGATACACTTAACCCCAATAATCTTATCTTTAGATTGGTATTATTGAAAGATATAGATGATAACAATTCTTTAGTGGTAGAATGCAATAACTGAAAATTGTTAATATCGCAATTTAATGATTTACTTTTAGTATGTTGTTTAAAATCCGAATATTTCACTTTCAACGTTAATGTTCTTCCGAAATAATGATATTTTTCAATCATTTCCATCAAATGTTTTTCAATCTTATACATTTCGGTAATAAGCTCAAATTTTTTAGTTAAGTCTTTATCAAAAGTATATTCAGTACCAAGGGATTTTCTTTCACGATGAGCAATAACCTCACGTTCATCAATTCCATTTGCAATATTATAATAATAAGCACCTTGTTTACCAAATAGTTTTGATAATTCTTTTTCTGATAGTCTTTTTAAGTCGATTCCTTTGTGAATACCCATTTGATGCATTTTTTTTGCAGTAACCTTACCTATACCAAAAAACTTTTCAATTTCAAGTTCTTCAATAAAATGCATGGCTTCATCGGGTTTAATTACAAATAAGCCATCTGGTTTCTGATAATCTGAAGCAATTTTTGCCAGAAACTTATTATAGGAAACGCCAGCAGATGCAGTTAATCCGGTAATTTCCTTTATTTTTTCTTTAATCTGTCTGGCTATAATGCTTGCAGATGCTATGTTCTTTTTATTTTCTGTTACATCTAAATAAGCTTCATCTAAAGATAAAGGTTCAACTAAATCGGTGTATTCCAGAAATATTTCTCGAATTTGTTTTGAAACTTTTTGGTATTTATCAAAGTGAGGTCTCACAAAAATCAACTCAGGGCATTTCTTTTTTGCAGTAACAGAAGGTAAAGCAGAACGAACTCCGAACTTTCGTGCTTCATAACTCGCAGCACATACTACAGATCTCTCCTTATCCCAACCAACAGCTACAGGTTTTCCTCTTAGTTCTGGATTATCACGCTGTTCAACAGAAGCATAAAAAGCATCCATATCAATATGTATGATTTTTCTAATCATTTATCAACCAATAGCTTTTTTAAGTGTATTTATTTCATTTTTCAACTCCGTAAACATAGTGTTTAATTTGAATAATGAAGGTACATCCGAATCGGGTAACTGAAAACTAATTAAACCTATAGCTTGCCATACTTCTAATACATTTTCTATATGAACACTAAATGGTGGATACAAATGATTGTCAGAAATCATTTCTAATGTTTTTGTTTCTTCCAGACGATTATACAATCTTTTGTAAACAATTCCATCATCTTTTGTGAGGACTACATAAGTTTTTCCATCTTTTATATTGTACCAGTTATCTAAATATCTGCATATAATATAAGTGCCTGTTGGCAATGGCTCCATACTATCGCCTTTTATCTGAAAAATACGATAGGTGCGATCATGAGAGATTTCTGCTAAAGGCAGAGAAAAAGCAGTTAAACTTTCAACAAATTCAACATCAGCATAGCCATTTAGGTAACCCGCAGCAGCTTTTGCAGGAACTACTGTCATGAGTTCATTGTTTTGTTTGTCAACTATGGTAGAAAGAACTCTTAAATTATTACCTTCCAAATCAATTTTTGATTTGTGGTTTTTTGAATCTGTTGCTTTGGTTAAATCTTTGTCTAACAAATCATTTAATGGAACATCAAAATAATAGGCTAAAGCCTGTAATAATGGTAATTTTGGTATTGCACGCGATTCTTCATAAGATCCAATCATTGCACGTTTCACTCCAATTTTCAAAGCTAGTTCATCTTGAGTTAACTGCTTTATTTTTCGTAAATACTTGATATTCTCTGAAATATATTTCATAATTATAAATATTACTAAATTATAACTTATTGCTAATATTATTAGTATTTTTGTAGCACAAAATTAGTATTTATTTTTTCAATTCCTAATACTTTTATACTTTTTTTATCATGAACGATACTATTCTTGAAAAATTAAATGTTCTAGCAAATGCAGCCAAATATGATGTATCTTGCTCTTCGAGTGGAAGTAGCAGAAGTAATAATGGTAAAAATGTTGGGAATACTGTTAGTTGTGGCATTTGTCATAGCTTTACAGAAGATGGAAGATGTATTTCGCTGTTAAAAGTATTATTGAGCAATCATTGTATATACGATTGTGCTTATTGTGTAAATCGTAGTAGTAATGATATTGCTCGTGCTGCTTTTACAGTAGATGAATTGGCTGAGTTAACAATCAATTTTTATCGTAGAAATTATATCGAGGGTTTATTTTTAAGCTCAGGTGTAATGCGTAATCCTGATTATACAATGGAAAGATTGATGAATGTTGCTAAAAAGCTCAGAGAGGTTTATAAATTTAATGCTTACATCCATTTGAAAGCCATTCCTGGAGCAAGTCCTGATTTAGTAAAACAAGCTGGTTTATATGCAGATAGAATGAGTGTAAATATTGAAATACCTACAGAGCAGAATCTTAAGATATTAGCTCCCGATAAAGATTTTGCAAGTGTTTATCAACCTATGGCTTTGATAAAAGAAAACATTATAATCAGCAAAGAAGAACGAAAAAAATATCGGAAATCACCTGTTTTTTCGCCTGCAGGACAAAGTACACAATTAATTATTGGAGCCTCTCCTGAAAGTGACAGACAAATTTTACAATTAACATCTGGTTTATACGATTTTCAAAAACTAAAAAGAGTATATTATTCAGGTTATGTTCCAGTTACACTTGCCGATAATCGGCTACCTGCTTTGAAACAACCTCCATTAATCAGAGAAAACAGGCTTTATCAAGCTGACTGGCTATTGAGGTTTTATGAATTTAAAGTAGATGAAATTGTAAATGATGAGTTTCAGCATTTGGATCTTGAGCTTGATCCAAAACTAAGTTATGCTTTACGAAATCCACACATTTTCCCTATCGATATCAATAAAGCAGATTATGAAATGATTCTTAGAATTCCAGGAGTTGGGGTTCGTTCAGCTAAACTGATTGTACATTCGCGAAAATTCGGTAGATTAAATGAAAGTCATTTAAAGAAAATGGGAATAGTTTTAAAAAGAGCCAAATATTTTATAACTTGTAATCAACTAACTGATGGTCATAAAGATATTTTACCTTCCATTATCAGAAGAAATATTTTGAACGAGAAAAATAAATTACTAAAGCGTTTTAATGAAAATCAGTTGTCGTTATTTGGCGATTTGCTGATATAGAAATTCAATACTTTATAAACAAATTCATGAATGTATTTATATTCGATAATACTTTTGAAGGATTGCTAACAGTTGTTTTTGAGTCTTTTAAATTGAAAATCTTGCCTGACGCAATTGTTTGTAAAAATAAATATCAGCCTTCGTTGTTAGATGTTTCTTTTGAAATTACAACAGATGTTTTAAAAGCAGAAAGAGTATGGAATGGAATAAAAGCAAAAACCAGTAAAGAAGCTTGTGATATGGTTTATCATACATTTCTTTCTGGTATGGATAATATTGGAATGATTATTTTTCATTACTTGCAACTGACTTTTTCTACTAATTACAATGTTTCGGTAAATTATCGTGAAGAATCAGTGCTTCAAATCAGACAAATTCAACAAAAAGTGCTAAAAGAAGCACATCGAATGTTTATGTTTGTGCGATTTCAAAAAACCAGTACCGATATTTATTTTGCTCCCATTCAGCCAAAATATGATGTAATACCTCTTATAGGAAAACATTTTAAGAATCGTTTTCGCGATCAAATCTGGATTATTTATGATACTGAAAGAGATTATGGTTTGTATTATGATTTAAAAACTGTTGAAGAAATTAAATTGGAACAACACAGTATTAATAAATCATCAGGGAAAATTGATGCTACATTGCTCGAAGAAAAAGAAGAGTGCTACCAAATTCTTTGGAAAAATTATTTTGATGCTATAAATATTAAAGAACGAAAAAATTTAAAAGTACAAATGCAATTTATGCCCAAACGATTTTGGAATTATTTGCCAGAAAAGAACAATGGATAATTCTGTTTGCTAAATAATAAGCAATGATATTTATCATTGTTGACAAAATATTTGTAATTTTGAAACCTTTTTAACAAAAAAACTGTCTATAGTTAAAAAGAACTATTCAATTTTGTTAAAAGCTGATATTTTATTAAATAATAAAATACTAACCAATAAATAATCGCAAAATGAACATTCAAGATTGCATACAATTTACCAACGAAAACCCTATATGTTTTTTAGCTACTACTGAAGATAATCAGCCACGTGTAAGAGCATTGGGATTCTGGTTTGCCGACGAAAGCGGGTTTTATTTTCAAACTGCCACTGTTAAAGAGTTTTCAACTCAGCTCAAAAACAATCCTAAAACCGAAGTTTGTTTTTATAAACACGATGGAATAATAGGACAAATGTTGAGAATTGCCGGAGAAGTAGAATTTGTAGATAGCATTCAGTTAAGGGAAAAAGCTTTGAACGACAGACCTTTTTTAAAGAACTTTGGGATAACAATTGATAGTCCGGGTTTAGTACTATTCAGAATAAGCCATGGAAAAGCTCACTTCTGGACCATGGAAAACAATTTGAAACCAAAAGAATACATTGAATTCTGATTATAACTTTATAAACTTTAAGAACTGATATGATAAAAGCCATTATCTTTGATTGGGGAGATACTGTAATGCGGGATTATCCTGAACTTAAAACACCCATGTTTACTTGGGAACATGTTGAATATATACCCGATGTAGAACATGCATTAAAAGCATTATTTACAAACTATACAATGATAATTGCTACCAATGCAGGACAATCGGATACAGCTGCCATGATAAAAGCCTTGAAAAGAGTCGGAGCAGAGCAATATTTTCATCATTTCTTTTCGTCCAAAGATTTGGGATTCGAAAAGCCCGATGTTCGCTTTTTTACTACTATCGCTGAAAACATTCATCTCAAACCCGAAGAATGTATCATGATAGGGAATTTGTATGAGAAAGATATAACAGGAGCCAAAGATGCCGGAATGAAAACCATATTGTTTGATAAAAATGCAAGTAATCATGCATTTCCAAAAGCGGACAAGGTAATTCATTCGATGAAAACCTTGGTAGAAACTATAAAAACTTTACCATTAACTGTTTTATACTAACCGTTAACTGATTGATTCTATAATTTCCCTTTTGCTGATTTACTTTTATGTAAACATTTTTTTGATGATTGTCAATTATTTAAAAACAAAAGCTATGAAATATCCATGAGCGATAAATGGCACACCAACAGAGAATGATTAAGAATGCAGATAACCGCTAAGCGGTTATTTCATGCCATTAAATATCAATAAATTAATAAATTTTAAATACATGAAAAAAATCAACCTTATGAAAAAAAGAATTTTTATTTTACTCCTTATTATTTCAATAACCAGCTTCTTGGGTTTTGGGAATAATAGCTTTGCACCACCGCCACCAATTAATGATGAATGTTCAAATGCTATTTTATTAACACCTACACCAACAAATTTATATTCAACTTTTACTAATGATAGTGCAACAGTATCTTCAGGAATACCTTTGCCAGGATGTGCAACTTTTACAGGGGGCGGTGATGTTTGGTTTAGTGTGATGGTTCCTGTAAATGCACATCTTTTTATTGATTCAAAAAAAGGAACTATGAATGACGCTGGGATGGCAGTTTATACAGGTAGTTGTTCAAATTTAACATTGCTGGCATGCAATGATAATAAAGCTTGTGGGCCTGATCCTAATATGCCACAAATAGATTTAATAGGATTACCAGCTAATCAAGTTATTTATATAAGGTTTTGGGGTAAGGGAAACAATAATTTTGGAACATTTCAATTGTCTGTTGTTTTTTCAACACCACAACCCTCTTGTTCCAACCTTGGTTTTGAAAATGACTTTACTGCTTGGTTTGCAACATTAGGGCAGCAATACGAAGTAATTGGTGCTGCCACACCTATTTATGTTCCACTTTTATTTAATAATACTACAGACCCTAATTTTGCTATAGAAACCTCAGGTAATGATACTTATGGAGGATTCCCCAAGGTTTATAGTGGAGCTAAATCGCTACGTATTGGAGATAGCCTTACATATAAAGCTTATGACGGAGCTTCAGTAGAACAAACTTTTACCGTGGGAGCTAACAATACAAATTTTATTTTCAATTATGCTATTGTTCTCCAAAAAGGAGGTCATCCATATTACGAGGAGTCATTCTTTAAAGTCGATTTTTTTAAACCCGATAGCAATTCAGATACTTGTAATAGTTTTGCAATAGCATATCCTAATAGTGGGTTATTACCTGCTATTAGCGGCAATTCAAATGTGTTTTATAAACCATGGACTTCAGCAAGCATTGATTTATCTGCATATATAGGACAAAATGTTACTGTAAGGTTTACTGTTTCAGATTGTGTACCTGGTGCCCATTTTGGCTATGCTTATTTAGATTGTTCTTGTGCACCATTCCAAATTACAACTACACACGACACTATTTGTGCTGGAGATACTGTTATACTTACGGCTCCATCAGGAGCTGCAAGCTATTTTTGGTCGTCTGGCGATACTTCACAATCTATTGTTGTTAATCCAACACTTACAACAACTTATTCTTGTAATATTACAAGTATTGGAGCATGTTCTAATACAATATCTAAAACTATTTATATTGGTCAGTTATTTCCACCTCCAGCATCAGCAGGTAATATTTCTTCTTTAAATAATGATACCGTTATTCAAAATCAAAATAATGTATTATATGTTGTACCGCCAATTATTGATGCAACTACTTATATTTGGTCGTATTCAGGAAATGGTGCAAGCTTTTTCCCATCAAATATTACAACTTCAGATAGTGTTTTTATTAATTTTGATGCAAATGCTACTTCTGGTAATTTAACAGTAAAAGGACATAATAATTGTGGTGGCGATGGAACTGTTTCTCCTAACTATCCTATTAATGTTACTGTTGGAGTTATTGAGAATTTTAATAATTTGAAGTATAAACTTTTCCCAAATCCATGTGAAAATATACTGAATATAGATTTTGGAGATTTTAAAGAAAAAGCAACAACTGTTTCAATATATTCTATTACTGGAATTGAAGTTTTGAAATCGGATATTAAAATGCTTACTAAAAACTTATTACAGCTTGATATTTCGTCTCTGTCGAAAGGTATGTATTTTGTTGAAATTAAAAACGACCAGCAATCAATTATTAAGAAGTTTGTAAAAGAATAAGTTTCAAACAAAACAAATGCTAAACCCATCAATGTTGAAAACGTGGTGGGTTTTTTTATTGCTTAATTTATCGTAATTTTGCACTTTCTATATTATCTTAATAATCTATGTTAGAATCAAAACTATGCCAGGCTGTTATTGAAGCTGTACAAACTTTGTATGCTCTGCAATTAGTCGAAAAAGATATTAGCTTACAAAAAACCCGCAAAGAATTTGAAGGTGAATTTACTATTGCTGTTTTTCCTTTTGTAAGGGCATCCAAAAAATTGCCCGAAGCTACTGCTACAGAAATAGGGCAATATGTGAAAGATAATTTAACTGAAGTTGCTGACTTTAATGTTATCAAAGGCTTTTTAAACTTACAGATTACTAAAGAATATTGGTTGAAGTTTTTGAGCGAACATCAGAACAAAGCTGATTTTGGTTTTGTTACAACCGAAGAAAGTGAAGTGGTAATGATAGAGTATTCTTCACCAAATACAAATAAACCGCTTCATTTAGGACATGTCCGCAATAATTTATTAGGTTGGTCGGTAGCACAGATATTGAAGGCCAACGGCAAAAATGTAGTAAAGGTAAATCTGGTCAACGACAGAGGCATTCATATCTGCAAATCGATGCTGGCTTGGCAAAAATGGGGCAATGGCGAAACTCCCACATCATCATGTTTAAAAGGTGATCATTTAGCAGGAAAATACTATGTTTTGTTTGATAAATACTATCGTGCTGAAGTAGCTGAAATGATGGCAAACGGAATAGAAAAAGAAATTGCTGAAAAGCAAGCACCTTTGATGTTAGCAGCTCAGGAAATGCTACGCAAATGGGAAGCTAAAGACGAAGCTATTATTAAGTTATGGGAAACCATGAATGCATGGGTTTACGAAGGTTTTGAACAAACCTATCATCGTATGGGTATTGATTTCGATAAAACTTATTATGAATCTTCTACGTATTTATTGGGAAAATCAATTGTTGAAAAAGGATTATACGATGGTAAGCTTATTCGCAAAGCTGACCAATCTGTTTGGGCTGATTTAACAGCAGATGGCTTAGATGAAAAATTATTGCTTCGTGCTGACGGAACTTCTGTTTATATGACTCAGGATTTGGGTACTGCTCATCTTCGTCATGAGGAATACCAACCTAAACAAATGGTTTATGTTGTAGGGAACGAACAAAATTATCATTTTGATGTATTGAAATTGGTTTTGCATAAATTGGGTTACAATTGGTCTGATAATATTTATCATTTGTCGTATGGCATGGTAGAGTTGCCTGCCGGCAAAATGAAATCGAGAGAAGGAACTGTGGTAGATGCCGACGATTTGATGGATGAAATGGAGAAAACTGCTTACGAAAAAGCGTTAACTTTAGGTAAAATTGATGATTTCGAAAACGAAGAAGCCAAACAATTGTATGCTACCATTGCAATGGGAGCATTAAAATACTTTATTTTAAAAGTAGATCCGCAAAAGAATATGCTTTTTAATCCGGATGAATCTATTGATTTTAATGGAAATACAGGACCTTTTATTCAATACACGCATGCCCGTATCAAATCATTGTTGAAGAAAGCATCTTCTGATTTATGCAACATTGCTGCTGATATTGAAATATTACCAAAAGAAAAGGACATTATCCGATTGCTACACGAGTATCCTTCAGTAATTAAATTAGCTGGCGAAAACAGAAGTCCGGCTTTGATTGCCAATTACGCTTTTGAATTAGCCAAAGAATACAATGGCTTTTATCAGGAAATTACCATACTGAAAGAAGAAAATGACTATTTACGCAATTTCCGCTTAAGTTTATCTGTTTTTACTGCCAATACCATTAAATCTGCAATGGGATTGCTGGGAATTGAAGTTCCTGAAAGAATGTGAGGCAAGGTTAAAGTAGAAAGTCGAAAGGTTAAAGTAAAAAGGATAAAGGATAAAGGATAAAGATAAAATTGGGTAGTTTATTCATTAATTCAAATTAACTAATGATAAATAGAGATTTACAGGAAAGATTGTTTAAATTTGCAACGGATGTAATTATTTTGCTTCGTCTTTTACCTAAGTCTCCTGAATATACAGTTATTACTTATCAACTAATCAAATCAGCTACTTCCAGCGGTGCTAATTATGAAGAATCGCAAGCAGCGGTTTCACAAGCAGATTTTAATAATAAAATTGGTATTGCATTAAAAGAAATGAGAGAAACTAATTATTGGATACGTTTAATAATAGCTATTTATGAATTTCCCGAAAAATGGACATACCTTGAAAAAGAATCAGATGAATTAAAAAGAATATTAGGAAGCATTTACTCAAAAACATCAAAACACAGATAAAATCCACAGTCTCTCATATTTCTTACTTCTACTTTATCCTTTAACCTTTATCCTTTAACCTTTGAATCCTTTAACCTTTAACCTCTCCCATGATAGATATTCACTCGCACATAAAGCTTCCTATAAATGGGAAAAAGATTTTTAACATATTAACAATTGATGATTTCCCCAAAGAAAAAGGACTGCTTTTTTCGGTGGGTATGCATCCGTGGTATTTGCAACCACAGCTTTGGAACAATGATTTCAATGAATTTGAAGCCATTATTGCTAAGGAAAATGTAATTGCTATTGGCGAGTGCGGGCTCGATTGGACGACTGTTGCCAAACCCGATATGCAAAAGGTAGTATTCAGCAAGCATTTGCATTGGTCCGAAAAGTATAACAAACCTTTGATTATTCATTGTGTAAAGGCTTATAACGAAATAATTGCAATGTGTAAAAAGGCAAATCTAAAGCAAGCTTGCATTATTCACGGTTACAATAATAATTTGAAAATAGCTGAGCAATTGATTAAAGCAGGGTTTTATCTTTCCTTTGGAGCTGCGTTGCTGGAAAATAATTCCAATGCAGTACAAGCCATAAAAATTACACCTCTTGATAAACTATTCCTAGAAACCGACGACAGCGATGCTTCCATTGAAAGCATCTACACAAGGGCAGGGGAGTTGCTAAAATTGAATATTGAAGATCTTCATCAACAAATTGAAGCTAATTTTACTAAAGTTTTTCAAATCTTGTAATAAGATAGGAAAACACTTGTAAACTAATTTGTATTTTAATGTGACGATTTTTAAATTTAAATATCAAAATTAATAGTAAGAAATTCAATTGAATATATATAGATGCGATTGTGATTAAATGCTGAGCTAAAAAAACTATATATCCAATTATAAACCGTATCTTTGCAAAAAAAATTCATTTACGGACATTTCCCACCCTACAATAGTCAGGTTTTGGTTCACTAAAAAAATCTACTTTAATAAAAATTATGCCATTTCAATCATTAAACATCATTGAACCTATTCTTAAATCAATAAAACAAGAAGGTTATGAAATCCCTACGCCTATTCAGAAGGAAGCCATTCCTATAGTATTGCAAGGAACAGATTTGTTGGGTTGTGCCCAAACCGGAACCGGAAAAACTGCAGCATTTGCTATTCCGATTCTTCAATTATTATATGCTACAAAATCTTACGATAAAAAAAGAAAAATAAGGAGTCTTATTATTACACCTACCCGCGAACTTGCGATTCAAATAAACGAAAGCATTCAAACTTATGGTCGTTATACAGGCTTAACCTCTACTGTAGTTTTTGGAGGCGTTAATCAAAATCCTCAAACTTCAACTTTGCAAAAAGGTGTTGATATTTTGGTAGCTACTCCCGGACGATTGCTTGATTTGATGAATCAAGGGTTTATTTCGTTGCGTGACATTGAGATTTTTGTGCTGGACGAAGCTGATTGTATGCTCGATATGGGTTTTATACATGATGTAAAACGAATCATAGCAGCATTACCACATAAACGTCAGTCGCTTTTTTTCTCGGCAACAATGCCTCCTGAAATTATTAAACTATCGAATACTATTTTGCATCAACCTTCGAAGGTTGAGATTACGCCTTCGGCTACACCTGTTGATATTATAAAACAATTTGTATATTTTGTTGACAACGGAAATAAAACGGCTTTGTTGATTGATATTTTAAAGGATAGCAATATGAAGACAGTGCTGGTATTTACCCGTACCAAACATGGTGCCGATAAAGTGGTGAAAGTGCTCGAAAAAAACAAAATCAGTGCCGAAGCCATACATGGCAATAAATCGCAGAATGCCCGCCAACGTGCATTGGCAAACTTTAAGGAACAAACTACAAGGGTATTGGTAGCAACAGATATTGCAGCTCGTGGTATTGATATTGAAGATATGGAATTTGTAATTAATTTCGAAATATCAAATATTGCCGAAACTTATGTGCATCGTATTGGACGTACAGGTAGGGCAGGAGCCAAGGGAACTGCTTATTCTTTTTGCGATGCTGATGAAAAAGCTTATTTGCGTGACATCGAAAAACTGATTGGGAAAAAAATACCGGTGATAAACGATCATCCTTTCCCATTGATAGATCATCATCCGGTGAAAGCACCCAAACAACAGCGAAATAATTCGAATCGTCCGCATCGAAACGCAAACGAATCAACCACTGATCTTAATAGCAATAAAAAGAAGTGGTTTGTAAAAACAAGAGTTGCTTAACAATAAACGCAAGTTTACCGCATTTAATTCTGATACTTTTTTTTACATTCTACTTTTGTAATAAGAATATTTTATTGTTACTTCTAAATTGAAGTGTCAATTCTTCTGATTTGTTTTTTAGAACGCAGATAAAACGGATCTCTATCGGGAAACGCTGATTTAAACTGATTTTAAACAATTAATCAGTAATACTTAAAAATCTGCGAACATCCGTGTTTACGGAACGTATCCGTTTTATCCGCGTTCTATTTTTTATTATTTAATTAAAAAAAATATAATGAAGCGTTTTAACTTTTCACTACTTATTGAACAAAATAAAACATTCATGTTTTGAAACTTCAATTATTTCATACGCTTTTCATAAAAATAGATTATTTTTGCAGTAATACTAAATAACAACAATATTATGTCAAAAGAAAAATCAGCACAAAAAGAAGAAAAGAAAAAGTCTGAAAAAAGCCTGAAAGAAAAAAGACTTGAAAAAAAAGCTAAGAAAGAAAACAAAAAGCACGAATTATAATTCACTTTTTGGGCATACAGTTTCTCAAGTCTGTGTGCCGATATTTCTAAATTTCTTTTGTTTCCTTATTCGTAAAATAAAGGCTTACTACTATTCCTTAATTTAGGGATCTTGGTTTTGTATTCCATCAATCTTAGCTTTTAATAATAAAAAGAAGCATTTTCCCAATTACATTTTACAATAATTACGAATCGTGATGCCGTTTTCAGCTTCTGTGCTTGTCGATATAGCTTTTTTGTTAAAATAAATACAAGATATGATAATAATTGTATCTTTGTGATAAAATAAACGCAATAAAGAGAAAAGCTTAGTTTCTGAAATATCTTTAATAAACAACAGTTTAGCAAAGATATTTACTGCAATTAAGGCAGAAATAAACGCAATTGCGTTTATACAGATGTTAGCGGTCAGGATTGAAAAATAACAAACAACAAAGAAAACATGAAACATAAAACTAAAATTCAAATTCAAATAAAAAAAAGCATGCTTATTTGCATAATGCTCTTAATGACACAAATTGTTTTTTCTCAACAAAAAGGCCTTGATAATAAAAAGCAAATCAAAGAGGTGTTGGAAGTTTTCATGAGCGCCATAGAGACAAAGGATAGCATTAAAATGTATTCTTTATTTCACAATGCCCCTGTTGCCTGGGTTGGTGTTTTTAAAGAAACGAGTCAAAAAAAAATACTTGAAAAAGACAGCACAAAAACAAATAGTTATAGGAATTCAGATTATAAAACATGGTTCGAAAAAATCATGAAAAGCGGACTTAAGCAAGAATCTTTTTATAATGTGGAAATAATTGAAGACGGTGCTGTAGCTTCGGTGACTTTTGATTACAGTTTTTGGTTAAACGGTAAAAAAAATAATTGGGGGAAAGAGTTTTGGCACATGATAAAAGTGAATGAAGATTGGAAAATAGTAAGTGTTGTTTTTTCAATGGATTTGGAGGATTATGAAAAAGAACCCGAATCGACATTTAACAATCCCAAAGAAAGAATTCAAAATATGGTAAACGAATTGATGCTAATATCAAATTTGCCGGGGCTTTCAATTGCTATAAGTAAAAAGGGCGAATTGGTTTACGCAGAAGGATTTGGCTATGCCGATGTAGAAAATAAAATTCCCGTTACAACAGAAACGCAATTCCGAACGGCATCTGTTGCAAAAGTTATTACTTCCACCGCAGTTGCTAAGCTAGCTCAAGAAAATAAATTAGATTTGGAAAAACCAATTAAAGAATACTTGCCCTTTTTGCCCTATAAAAAATTTCCAATCACCAGTATGCAATTAGCAGGTCATATTGGCGGGGTAACAGAAGATGACAACAAAAATGATAACCTGTTTTACGCAACAGTGAGAGATGGATTAAATGTTTTTATAAACAAGCCTTTAATTTCAGAACCAGGCCTAGAATACAATTACTCAACTCCTGGTTTTACATTACTTTCTGCGGTAATTGAGAAAACAACAGGTATGAGTTATTTTGATTATCTCAAAAATGAGGTATTAATTCCTTTAAAAATGAACAATACCGATATAGATTTAAGATTTCACTATCCCAATCCAAATCTTGCGAAACTTCATAATTTAAAAGATGGACTCATAAGCGAAGTAGTCAATCCTGAAGATGTAAGTTATAAGTGGGCAGGAGGAGGATTAATAAGCACTCCAACAGACCTCATTAATTTAACCTACGCTTATAAAAACGGGTTTATAAAACCAGAAATGGTCAACAAAATGTTTTTAAGCCAAGTATTAAAATCGGGCGAAAAAACACAAGTTGGTATTGGCTGGAGAATGAGTAAAACCTTTAATGGTACGCAGGTTTTTGAACATGCAGGTGGCATGGAAGGGGCCAGAACAGTAATTTGTTATTTCCCGGAGGAAGAAATTGCCATCGCTCTGATGACGAATGCACGTTGGACTAGTTCCATTGAAGAAACGGCTCACATGTTGGCTCACACACTTATGGTACAAAAGACGCAGAATAATCTACCAAAAGGAGAGTTTAATATTAAAGCTACCATCAAAAAAAGTAACGAGGCAGATTTGATTTTAAAAGGAAAGATTATTTCAAATACTGAAAATTCTCAACTAATTCTGGAAGATGGCAAACAATATTAAATTATACATTAGAGTTTATACCGAATAAAAGATTAACAGTGCTAAGTTAGTAAAAAAATAAGATATTAGACAATTACGTTCTTTGAGATTATAAATTCGCAATATGAAAATGCGATATGAGAATTTAAAATTAA
>Ga0247840_10002440_pt1 | contig 33164 bp, 30 predicted proteins | sample LaCruzMarch2015__FD_192404 | JGI IMG/M metagenome (GOLD analysis project Ga0247840, IMG submission 192404) | Freshwater microbial communities from meromictic Lake La Cruz, Castile-La Mancha, Spain - LaCruzMarch2015_17m | ecosystem: Environmental > Aquatic > Freshwater > Lake | place: Spain...
CCGAATCCCGCGCCGCCGCTGGTGGACTGCGCTGCGCTTGTCCACCCTACGGGGCCGCGTGGCCGGAACCATGATCAAGGCCGGCCAGTGCGCGGCCGTTTTTCGCTGACTTCTCTACATCGCAACCGCTTGTTTCTACTACGCTGCGACCGACAGGAGGGGGAGCGCCCCGTTAGCCTGACATAACTTTCATGTTCAGGGGTCGCAGAGCGACCTTCCATGGCCCTTAGCCGGGCCAAGGCCGTTTAGACGCGATCTCGACCGGCCATCGGCCGGACGCGGATTGAATCCCGGCGTCGGTTACACCGGTAAGCGGTCGCCCGTCCCTGCATCATGCGTGTAAGGACGGAAAGTGCGGCTCACCTCGACCGCCATGGCGGGCGTTGCGGAAACGGCCGTCGGGGGAAGCGGCAAAGGTTCTCCCGCGCGACGCTCGCCTCCCCCGTTCTTGCAGGTTCCCCACGAAACCTGCAGATGGACCTCAGCGCAAGACAAGTATGCCCCGTCTGCTTGCGCAAGATCAGTGAATCTGTGAAGAATTCGTTGCATGATTGCGTGGTCGCTCAGGCTCTCCGCACACCCGTGATGCGGGGGCACCGGCAGACTCCGAACCATAAGACGAGGGGAACCACCATGCATGTTCTACCCGGCATCTTGCTCAGCCTGGCACTGATGTCCGTCGCACTCGCGCCTGCCCAGGCCAGCACGAACTGGCCGACGCCGCCGACCGTGGTCGACACCAACCCGCAGATGTCCGGCCCTCTGACCGGCGGCACCGCGGATCACCGCAAATTCGAGATTTTACAGAAGCCATTCGCCTCAGGTCCGGAGGTCACCAAGGCGTGCCTGAGTTGCCATACCGAGACCGGCAAGCACTTCATGAAGAACATTCACTGGACCTGGGATTACAAGGACCCGGTGACCAACCAGCAACTGGGCAAGAAGTACCTGATCAACAACTTCTGCACCAATGCCCGCGGCAACGAGGGCATGTGCGCCCAGTGCCACGCCGGCTACGGCTGGAAGGACGAGAGCTTCGATTTCACCAACGAGGGTAATATCGACTGCCTGGTCTGCCACGACCAGACCGGCACCTATTACAAGACACCCAACAGCACCGGTAACGCGGCCTGCTCGGTGATGTTCGAGGGCAAGCCGGCCATTGATCTGAGTTTTATCTCACAGCGCGTGGGCCTGCCGGAGCGCGCCAATTGCGGCGCCTGCCACTTCAACGGCGGCGGTGGCGACAACGTCAAGCACGGCGACCTCTCGACCGCGCTCAAAAGCCCGTCGCGTGAACTGGACGTGCATATGTCGCCCCAGGGCCTGAACTTCGCCTGCACCGCCTGCCATGTCACCAAGAACCATATCTGGGCCGGCAGCCGCTACGACGTCATCGCCAAAGACCAGGAGGGCCAGGGCAAGCCCGGTCAGCGTCGCGACGTGGCCACCTGTGAATCCTGTCACGGGATCACCCCTCACCAGAGCGGCTCGATCGAACACCGCAAGCTCAACCATCACGTCGCCTCGGTCGCCTGCCAGACCTGCCATATCCCGGCCTTCGCCCGCGGCGGCGTCGCCACCATGGTGGACTGGGACTGGCGCACCGCGGGTAAGACCAAGGAGGGCGAAGGTTACCATGAGCACGGTTACACCCAGGGCAACGGCCAGGAACGCTACACCTACAAGTCGATCAAGGGCAACTTCACCTACGCCGAGAACGTCGTCCCCGAGTACGCCTGGTTCAACGGCCAGATGCACTACACCACCATCGACACACGCTTCGATACCAGCGCTCAGCCCATCGCCATCAATGCCTTCGACGGCAGTCGCGACGACATCCGCTCGCGCATCTGGCCCTTCAAGCGGATGCATACCTGGTTACCCTTCGATACCGGTAACGGCACCCTGGTTTACACGCACCTGTGGGGTGACGACAACGAGGCCTACTGGGGCAATTACGACATGGGTAAGTCGATCGCCCGCGGCATGAAGGACTTCGGCCTGCCCTACTCCGGCCAGTTCGGTTTCGTGGAGACAACCTCCTTCTGGCCCATCACCCACATGGTCGCTCCCAAGGAGGACGCGCTGGCCTGTCGCGAGTGCCACTCCCAGAATGGCCGCCTGGCCACGGTGGAGGGCGTCTATCTGCCTGGGCGGGATCGCAACTATTGGCTGGATTTGGTCGGCGTCTTATTGGTGTCGGGCACGATCGGCGGGACCCTGGCTCACGGCCTGATGCGCCGCCTGCTTCGCAAACACCACAAGGGGGAGAATCACTGATGGCCACCCGCCGCGTTCTGATTTTTACGATATTCGAGCGTTTCTGGCACTGGACCCAGATGGCATTGATCATGACCATGCTGGTCACCGGGTTTGCCATCCACGGGCTTTATGTATCGATGCCTTTCGACACCGCCGTGACGCTGCATACGCTGGCCGCCCTGGCGCTGCTGGCCCTATGGATTCTTTCCACCTTCTGGTTGTTCACGACCGGAAACTGGAAGCACTACGTGCCCACCGCGGAGGGGCTGGGCCAGGTGCTGCGCTTCTATTCCTACGGGATCTTCCAGGGCGAGCGCCATCCTTACCGGAAGGCGTATTGGCGCAAGCACAACCCGCTTCAGGCTATTGCCTATCTCGCGCTCAAATTGGTGCTCTTCCCGGCCATCTGGGTCTCGGGGCTGATCTATCTCTTCTATTTCGCCTGGGGCGACGTCCGCTTCGCCGCCGCCGGACTGGAGTGGGTGGCCCTGATCCACACCGCCACGGCCTATGCCATCCTGGCGTTCGTTATCATTCATGTGTATATGCTGACCATCGGACACTCGTTCGCGTCACATGTGGCCCCGATGTTGACGGGCTTCGACGAGGTCGATCTGACGCCGGAGGAAGAGGCCTACCTGACCGCCGATGAGCCGAGCCATATCCGGTGACCTCAATAAGACCGCCGGACCTCCAGCACATCCGGCGTCTGCGCCAGCTTCGCGAGCAGGCGTTCCAGTTGCTCCATATCCCGCACCTCGACGGTGAACCGCATGGCCGCGGTGTCGGTGGTGCGCTCGGAGTGGGTGTTGACGCCGATCACGTCGACGTCCGCGTCGGCAAAGACCGATGAGACGTCGCGCAGCAGCCCCTTGCGGTCCGCCGCGATGACCAGGATGTCGACCGGATAGGCGGCATCCGCAGGCTGGTGGGCCCAGCGTACCCGCACCAGTCGGTCGGCCTCGTTCGCCGGGAGGTGGCGGACGTTGGAGCAGTCCCGCCGATGGATGGTGACGCCGCGCCCGCGGGTGATGAAGCCGACGATGGCGTCGTAGGGCACCGGCTTGCAGCAGTTGGCGATCTGCGTCAGCAGGTCGTCCACCCCCTCGACCACGACGTCCCCGGCACCGGCGCCCGACTTGACGGGAGCGCGCGTGCGCGACTCCGGTTCACGGGCCTCCCCGCGGCCCTCCCGCGACTCCCGGCCTTCCTGCAGGCGCGGCTCGCCCACCTGGCGCGCGACCACACCCACCGCCAGATCGCCCCGCCCCAGGGCGGCCAGGACATCGTCACCGCGCTTGAAGTTGTTGCGGACAGCGAGTTGATCGATCTGGAGCTTCTCGACGATGCCCAGGCGCACCAATTCCTTATCCAGTGCGCTGCGCCCCAGTTGAACATGTAGATCATGGTCCTGCTGCTTGAACCACTGGCGCACCCGGTTGCGCGCCCGGGCGGTGGTGAGATATCCCTGGTGGGGGCTCAGCCAGTCCCGACTGGGGGTCGCGTTCTTCTGGGTGAGGATCTCGACCGTCTCGCCGCTGTTGAGTGTGTAGCTCAGCGGGACGATCCGCCCGTTGACTCTGGCGCCGCGGCACCGGTGGCCGATCTCCGAGTGCACGGCATAGGCGAAATCCAGCGGCGTGGCGCCCTTCGCCAGTTCGATCACCTTGGCCTGGGGGGTGAGCACATAGATGTGGACCGGCTCGAACTCGGACTTGAAGCGCTCCAGGATATCGGTGGCGTCCTCACCCTCGCTCTTGAGTTCCAGGAAATTGCGCATCCAGACGATACGGCGCTGAAACTCCGCGTCATGGCCCTTCTTGGCCTCCTTGTAGGCCCAGTGGGCCGCGACCCCCAGTTCGGCATGCCGATGCATCTCATGGGTGCGGATCTGGATCTCCAGCGGCTTGTCGCCGGGGCCGATGACCGCGGTGTGCAGCGACTGGTAGAGGTTGCCCTTGGGGCTGGCAATGTAGTCGTCGAATTCCTTGGGAATGTGCCGCCAGAGTCCGTGGACCAGCCCGAGGGCGGCATAGCAGTCGGCGACTGTATCCACCAGCACGCGGACGGCTCGCAGATCGAAGATCTCACCCAGATCGACGCCCTTGCGCTGCATCTTGCGCCAGATGCTATAGATGTGTTTCGCCCGGCCGGTGATTTCCGCCTTGATCCCGGCCTCCGCAAAGGTCTGTTGCAGACTGGCGATGATGTCCCGAATGTATTGCTGCCGCTCCTCGCGCCGCTCGGCGATGGCGCGGACCAGGGCCGCATACTCCGCCGGCTCCAGATAGCGCAGGGCCAGGTCTTCCAGTTCCCACTTGACTTGCCACATGCCCAGCCGATTGGCCAGCGGGGCATAGATGCGTTGGGTATCGCGGCTGATCCGGGCACGCCGCTCGGGCTCCAAATCTTTGATGGCACGCATCAGGTGCAGCCGTTCAGCCAGCACCACCAACACCACCCGCACGTCCTCGGCGATGCCAAGCAACAGGCGCCGCAGGTTCTCCTCGTGCTCCTGCTGATCCTTGGCGGCGATGATCGACTCGACATTGGCGATCTGACCGATCCGCGCCAGATCCCCGACCATGCGGGCGATCCCCGGACCGAAGCGGTCGGCGAGCTTGGCCTCGGTCAGGTCCCCCTGATCCATACAGCCATTGAGCAGGGCGGCGATCACGGTCTCGTGATCCATGCGCAACCGCGCCAGGATGTCCGCGGTGGACAGCACATGGCGCACATGAGTCTCACCGGTCTCGATGCGGCGATCGCCGCGACACCGGGTCAGGGCGGTGCAAGCCCCGGCGATCAGCTTGTGTTCTTCAGTTCCATAGTTGCACGCGAGGTTGTCCAGCCAATGGCGGATCGCGTCATCATCGCCGATATCCGGCGCGGGCAGGTTGTAGACGGGTTTGACCATGGGGAAGCCTCCGGTTGCCAGCCGCCATTTGCCTTTGCCTCAAGCCGCCTCAGTCCAACACGTGACTGACCAACCCATCCGCCAGCTTGGGCTCGAACCAAGTGGACTTGGGCGGCATCACCTCACCGGAGTCGGCGACCGCCATCAGATCCTCCATCCGGGTCGGATGCAGCGCGAACGCGACGGCCATTTCGCCCGAGTCCACCCGCGCACGCAGCGGCGCCAGGCCGCGGATACCACCGACGAAGTCGATCCGCTCGTCGCGCCGGGGGTCGATGATACCCAGCAGGGGCTCGATCAGATTGTCCTGCAGCAGACTGACGTCCAGCCGGCCGACCGGATCATCATACGGAATGCGGGCGGGGTCCAGCGCGAGTCGGTACCAATGACCGCCCAGATACATACCAAACACGCCCGGACACTCCGGATCCGCCGGCCCGACCGCTCCCTCGACGGCGAAAGGCACCGCCAGACGGTCCATCAGAGCGTCCGGAGTCAGACCGTGCAGGTCACGCACCAGGCGGTTGTAGGCCAGAATCTGCATCTGATCATGGGGGAAGATCACCGAGAGGAAAAAATTATAGGACTCGGCCCCGGTGTGGTGGGGATTGGCGGCGCGGCGCGCGGCGGCGACCCGCGAGGCGGCGGCGGAGCGGTGGTGGCCATCCGCCACATAGAGCGCGTCCAGGACCTCGAAGGCGCCAGTCAGCCCGTCGATCACGGCCGGATCGGCGATGGGCCAGAGTTCGTGGCGCACCCCCTCGGCGGCGACGATGTCCACTTCCGGGACGACGGCGCTCACCCGCGCCAGCACGGCGTCGATGGTCGGCGTGGCCCGATAGACCAGGAACACCGGGCCGGTCTGGGCATTGAGCACGTCGATCTGACGGACCCGGTCATCCTCCTTCACCGGGCGGGTGAACTCGTGCTTCTTGATCCGCTCCGCGTCATAGGCGGCCACCGACGCGGCGGCGACCAGACCGGTCTGCATATGGCTGCCCATGGTCAGGCGATAGCAGTAATAGCGCGGCACCGGATCACGCACCAGCACCCCCGCCGCGCGCATCCTGTCCAGGTTCTCCCGCGCCTTGGCATAGACCGCCGGCGCGTAAGGGTCGGTCTCCGGCGGCAGGTCCACCTCGGGACGCGAGACATGCAGGAAACTCCAGGGCCGGCCAACGACCATGGCGCGCGCTTCCTCGGCGTTCATCACGTCATAAGGCGGGGCAGCGACCTCGATGGCACGGCCGGGGGCCGGGCGCAAACCGGCGAAAGGCTTGATCAGCGGCATGACAAGGCCTCGGTTATTAGTCATCGCGAAACAGGTTTCACCACACTGCAACCGGCTGGGGCAGATCGCGGCCCCGGCCGGTCAGGCCGCGGCCTCCCTAGCGGGCGGGCGGCGCATACAGGATACCCCCGTTCAACCACAAGGCATTCAAACCGCGCTTCATCTTGAGCGCCGACCCGTCACCCAGGTTACGCTCGAAGACCTCCGCATAGTTGCCCACCTGATCGATGATCCGGTAGCTCCAGCCGTGCTCCAACCCAAGCAGCTTGCCGCTGGCGCCGTCCACATCGAGCAGCACGCGTAAGTCGGCGGATTGGGCGCGGGCACGCACCTGATCCACATTCTTGGAGTCGATGCCGGCCTCCTCCGCGTTGATCAGGGTAAACAGGGTCCAGCGCACGATATCGAACCAGCGGGCGTCATCGCGCCGCACCGCGGGAGCCAGCGGCTCCTTGGAGATCACCTCGGGCAGGATGCGATGCGCACTCTCGTTGCCCAGCGCGGCGCGCACCGCATGGAGTTGGGAGTGGTCGGCGGTCAACGCGTAGCAGGTCCCGTCCAGGTACGCCTTGATCGCGGACTTGATGTCCGGGAACTGCTTGAGGTCCAATTCCTTGTTATGAAGACTGAAATAGGCGCGCGCGGCGTCAGGCCCGGTGGTATCCGCCAGGGCGCAGATCGACTTCTTGTTCAGCTCCAACGCACTCAGGGTGTTGGTGTCGCGGTGGACCATGAAGCCCTGACCATCGTAATAGAGTGTCGCAACGAAGACGATCTCCAGATCGAGATCGCGGGACAGCGTCCAGGTCGTGTTGCGCGAGAGCAGATCGATCTCACCCTCGTTCAGCACGTCGAACCGGTTGGCGGTCGAGATCGGCACCAGGTCCACCTTGTCCTTGTGACCGAGCACAGCCGCCGCCACCGCCCGGCAAAAATCCACGTCCAGCCCGCTCCAGACGCCATTCGCATCCTTGTAGGAGAGCCCCGGCAACTCGCCGTTGACCCCGCAGCGCAACACCCCGCGCTGCTTCACATCCGCGAGGGTATCCGCCCGGGCCGCGGACGTCAGACCCAGGGACAGGACAGCCAGGGTCAGGGCGGCAAGCCAGCGAGACGGCTGATGCATGGTGAGGCTCCAAGGGATTCGATCAGATGGCGATCACGCGTTGAGCGCGGACCCGGCGCCTGGGCCGTCCAAGCATACCGGGCTGCTGTCGCCGCGGCCGGTCGTAGTGTACCAGCATGGACGGCTGGGGTTCTCTTGAACCGCGATCGCCGTCGTCCCGGCAGGAGGCCGGGATCCAGTGCCAGGGACGGTAACCCTCAGCCAGCGCACCGCTTAAGCTTGAGCGCTTGGCCCTGGATTCCGGCATCCATGCCGGAATGACGACCCACGCAGCGAACCCCGACCTCCGTCGTCCCGGCATGGATGCCGGGACCCAGTGGCAAGGACGGTAACCCTCAGCCAGCACACCGCCCAAGCGTGAGCGCTGGCCCTGCCTGGCCTTGGATTCCCAGGATCGGGGTCATCCCAGGATCGCACAAAGGACCGGGGTCAGGTCTTTCCTTTTTCCTTCCAGGAGAGATCGGAGTCAGCGGGACTCGGCGTCAGGTCCCTTCGGTCGCCTTTCGCCTGGTTTGACTTGCTGCGTAGACAATCTTGCTGACACGCGAGCAGTGCAAGCCGAAATAGTCGGCGATGACCTGCATCCGCAAAGACCTCTTCCATCAAGCCGCGCAGCCGCCGGTTGGTCAGATTGCCGCAGGTGAGCCAAAGAATCTTCGGTGGCGCGCCCAGGCGCAGCACCAAGTCGATGAAGTCACTGTCTTTACTCAGGATGATGACATCACCCGCAGCGCGGGCGGCTTGAAAGATGGTTTGATCGTCCGCGTCGCGCAGCCCGAGATCGCGCACCGCGCGGCAGTCAACGCCGAAGTTGGCAGCCAACCAGGGTGCCAGTGCCGGCGGCAATTGCGCATCGAGCCAGACCGTCATGCGGCCAACCGGGGGATTTCGGTGCGGCGGGCAGCAAACAACAGGCTGGCCCGAATGTCTTCGGGCTCCAAGTCGGGAAAATCGGCCAGAATTTCCGTTGTGCTTACCCCATCGGCGAGCATCTCAAGAATGTCCGTGACCCGGATACGCATCCCGCGGATGCAAGGGCGTCCACCACATTGAGCCGGGTTGCTGGTGATGCGGTCTGAGAGGTCTTGTTTGCGCATTGTGGCACTGCTCCAAGGCTGGGCGGCTGGCTTCGCAGTGATTATGCACCGCCCGATCCTGCCGCGGTAGATGTGTATCTTTGCCGACGGCGTTCCCCGCCAGCCACAGCGGGCGCACAAAAAAAGCCCCGCCAAAGCGGGGCTTTTCCTCACCAAACCGGTGACGCCTTGCGGCTTACATCATGTCCATGCCGCCCATGCCACCCATTCCGCCCATTCCGCCGCCGCCCGGCATGCCGCCGCCGACATCGCCCTTCGGCTCTTCAGCGACCATGGCTTCGGTGGTGATCATCAGACCGGCCACGGACGCGGCGTTCTGCAGCGCCGAACGGGTGACCTTGGTCGGGTCCAGGATGCCCATTTCGACCATGTCGCCGTATTCGCCGTTGGCGGCGTTGTAGCCGTAGTTACCGGTCCCCTCGGCGACCTTCTGCAGCACCACGGACGGCTCGGCGCCGGCATTGGCGACGATCTGACGCAGCGGCTCTTCCATTGAGCGGCAGCCGATGGCGATGCCGACGTCCTGGTCGTGGTTATTGCCCTTGATGGTGTTCTTGATAGCCATCAGCGCACGAATCAGCGCCACGCCGCCGCCGGGGACGATGCCTTCCTCGACGGCCGCACGGGTGGCGTGCAGGGCGTCTTCGACGCGCGCCTTCTTCTCCTTCATTTCCATCTCGGTTGCGGCACCGACCTTGATCAGGGCCACACCGCCGGCCAGCTTGGCCAGCCGCTCCTGGAGCTTCTCCTTGTCATAGTCGGAGGAGGTTTCCTCGACTTGGGCGCGGATCTGCTCGCAACGGGACTTGATGTCAGCCTCGGAGCCGGCGCCGTCGATCAGGGTGGTCTCTTCCTTGGTGACCTGGACCTTCTTGGCGGTGCCCAGATCGTTCAGCGTGGCTTTCTCCAGCGACAGGCCGATCTCCTCTGAGATGACGGTGGCGCCGGTCAGCACCGCGATGTCCTGCAACATGGCCTTGCGGCGATCACCAAAGCCGGGAGCCTTGACCGCGCACACCTTGATGATGCCGCGGATGGTGTTGACCACCAGGGTCGCCAGGGCTTCGCCCTCGACGTCTTCGGCAACGATCAACAGCGGCTTGCCGGACTTGGCGACGGCTTCCAGTACGGGGAGCAGGTCGCGGATGTTGGAGATCTTCTTGTCGTGCAGCAGGATGAAGGGCGCTTCGAGCTCGACGCTCTGGCTCTGCTGGGTGTTGATGAAGTAAGGCGAGAGGTAGCCGCGATCGAACTGCATGCCCTCGACCACGTCCAACTCGTTGTGCAGGGACGTGCCTTCCTCGACGGTGATGACGCCTTCCTTGCCGACCTTTTCCATTGCCTGCGCGATGATCTCGCCGATGGAGTCATCGGAGTTGGCGGAGATGGTGCCGACCTGGGCGATCGCCTTGGTCTCGGTGCAGGGCTTGGACATCAGCTTGAGCTGCTCGGTGGCCGCCGTAACGGCCTGCTCGATGCCGCGCTTCAGATCCATCGGGTTCATGCCGGCGGCAACGGCCTTGAGGCCCTCGCGAACCATGGCCTGGGCCAGCACGGTGGCGGTGGTGGTGCCGTCACCCGCGACGTCGGAGGTGTGGGAAGCGACTTCCTTCACCATCTGGGCGCCCATGTTCTGGAACTTGTCCTTGAGCTCGATCTCCTTGGCCACGGACACGCCGTCCTTGGTGACGGTCGGGGCGCCGTAGGACTTCTCGAGTACCACGTTCCGACCCTTGGGACCCAGGGTGACCTTGACCGCGTCGGCCAGGATGTTCACGCCTTCCATCATCCGGGCGCGGGCTTCGCCGCCGAACTTAACGTCTTTTGCGCTCATGGGAATCTATCTCGATCGAAATTGGTTATCAGGTGGGGATGCGGACGGGGCGTCAGGCCGATCAGACCTCGACCACGCCCATGATGTCGTCTTCGCGCATCACCAGAAAATCTTTGCCGTCGAGTTTGACCTCGGTGCCGGAATACTTGCCGAACAGGACGCGGTCGCCGACCTTCAGGTCCAGCGGGCGGGTCTCGCCGTTGTCCAGGATCTTGCCATGACCGACAGCAATCACTTCGCCCTGGATCGGCTTTTCGGTAGCGGAATCGGGGATGACGATGCCGCCCGCGGTGGTGCGCTCCTCTTCCATACGGCGGACGACGACGCGATCGTGCAGGGGACGAATGTTCATGTGGTGTCTCCTTGAAGGGGGTTGGCGGAGGGGAGTGCGTGCGCGGCGCTGGTCGCGGCCGGGATTGTTAGCACTCATCAGAAGCGAGTGCTAATAGTAGGGCCAAAACGACGAGTGTCAAGGCGTAAGGGGCCTAGGCCCAATGTCGCACACGCAACAGCAAAGGCAGGAGCAGGCCGCGGGGGGATGCAGTCGTGTACGACTGAGCACGGCGCGGAGCAGAATAGCGAAACCGCTTACGGCCTTGCCGCCACTCGGGATCGATCCCGATCGCCCCCGTCAGTCTTCGCGCCGCCACCGCCCCTCGATGACGCGCGGCCCGCGATCCGGGCCCGCGGTCGGGACCGGGACGAGATGGATGTAACGGCGAATCAGCCGGCGGCGCAGCGGCGGGACCAGGAGCAGGAACCCGACGCAGTCGGTGAGAAAGCCGGGCAGCAGCAGGAAGAGGCCTGCCACCAGGATCAGGGCGCCGTCCAGGAGTTCCAGCGCCGGGATTTGATCGCGCGCCATGCTGTCGCGGACCCGCATCAGCACACCGAAACCCTGGTGGCGCACCAGCCAAGTACCGAGGATAGCGGTGAGGATGGCCACGGCGATCGTCGGGAAGGCACCGATGATCGAGCCGACCTTGATCAGGAAATAGACCTCGGTCAGGGGCAGACCGATAAACAGAAGCAGCAGAAGGAGGGGCACGGTGAAGTTCTCTGGGTGGGTTGCGGCGGTTCGGCGCGGAGTGATATTCGATTATCCGGCCGAATCTTAACGTCTGTGCCCGGACCGCGCGTTCAAGTAGCAGCCAAACAGGCGCGGGCACCGTATCATCCCACATCCGCCGACGGCGCCGCGCCAACCGCCGATCCGCCACCTACCCGACCGAGGGATCCATGACCACCGACACCGACTGCCGACTGGTATTCTGCACCTGCCCGGATCAGGAGACCGCCGCCCGCATCGCCGAGCGCCTGGTCGGCGACCGGCTGGCCGCCTGTGTGAACCTGCTGCCGGGCCTCACCTCGGTCTATCGCTGGCAGGGCGAGGTCCAACAGGAGGCCGAGGTCCTGCTGCTGATCAAGACGGTCGCGGCGCGCCTCCCGGCCCTGACTGGGACGCTGCGCGGGTTGCACCCCTACGAGCTGCCGGAGATCATTGCTCTGCCCATCACCGACGGGCTGCCCGACTACCTGACCTGGGTGACGACATGCACGCAAGCAGACGACTGAGCAGCGGGTTGCAACCCGCCAACCGATTGATCCGGGTGCTGACGCTGTTGCTGCTGGTCTGCGCAAGCGCCACGCCCACGGCGGCCGATGAGGAATTCCTGCTGCCGGAGCAGGCCTTTCAGGTCACCGCCGCGGCAGACGGGGCCGACGCGGTGCGGGCACGCTGGACCATCGCCGACGGCTATTACCTTTACAAGAGCAAATTCCGCTTCACCTCGCCTTTCCCCGACGTGGAACTCGGCGACCCGGAATTGCCGACGGCGCAGCGTAAACAGGACGCGTTCTTCGGCGAGGTCGAGGTCTACCGCGGGCAGGTGGAGGTCCGTATCCCGGTCACCCGGCGCACGAGCGCCGACACACTGACGCTCGAGGCGACCTCCCAGGGGTGCGCCGATGCGGGGCTCTGTTATCCCCCGCAACGGCAAACGCTCGTGGTGCGCTTGCCCCAGATCGCCGCGGTGACCGCCCCGCTGCTCGTCGCCGACTTGCCGGGTGCCGCGCCCGCGCCGCTCACCGGCGCACGCCCCGGCGTGCCAATCTCAGGCATGGCGCAGAGCCTTGCGTCGCAAGTCGGACCAGGAATCGACGACGATATTCTGCCGGCTGAACAGGCATTCCTCTTCCAGGCCGCGATGGGCACCCCGGAGCGAATCGACCTGACCTGGGACATTGCTCCCGGAACCTATCTCTATCGGGACAAGGTCGAGATTGCCCTGGACGGCGCGACCGACGTGACCCTCGGATCGTTCCAGTTACCCCCCGGAGAAATCAAGCGCAACACGATCCTGCCGGACGGCAGCACCGGCGACATCGCGGTCTACCATGATCGGGTCTCACTCGCCCTGCCCTTGCTGCGGCACGGTACGGCAGCGAGCGAGGTCACCCTGGTCGCCAAGTACCAGGGTTGCGCGGAGCGCGGCATTTGCTATCCGCCACAGACGCAGCGGGTCAAGCTCGCCCTGCCGCCGACCGCACAGATCGCGGCCGCCGCGCCGGAACAGGCCCAGGATCCGTTGATCAACGCGCCACCGGCGACCGACCGGTCAGTCAGTGCGCCGGAACCGGTCGCCGAACAGGACCGAATCGCGTCCGTACTGGCCGAGCGCAACCTGTGGGCGGTCATCGCCCTGTTCTTCGGCTTCGGGCTCTTGCTCGCGTTCACCCCCTGCGTCTTCCCGATGATTCCCATCCTCTCCGGGATCATCGCCGGTGTCGGCCCCGGCATCACCACCCGCCGGGCCTTCACCCTGTCCCTGGTCTATGTTCTGGCGATGGCGCTGACCTACACCGTCGCCGGAGTGCTGGCCGGGCTCTTTGGCGCCAACCTCCAGGCGGCCTTCCAGAATCCGTGGATACTCTCGGCCTTCGCCCTGATCTTTGTGTTGCTGGCGCTCTCGATGTTCGGGTTCTATGACCTGCAGTTACCGTCTAGCCTTCAATCCAGGCTGGCGGAGGTCAGCAACAAACAGGCGGGCGGCACCCTGATCGGCGTGGCCATCATGGGCCTGCTTTCGGCCCTGATCGTCGGACCCTGTGTCGCCCCGCCGCTGTTTGGCGCACTGATTTACATCAGTCAAACCGGCGACGCGGTGCTGGGCGGGGTCGCGCTCTTCGCGCTGAGCCTGGGGATGGGCGCACCCCTGGTCGCCATCGGCACCTCGGCCGGCAAGCTGCTGCCCCGCGCCGGCGCCTGGATGGATGCGGTCAAAGCGGTGTTCGGAGTAGCCCTACTGGCCGTGGCCCTGACCCTGCTGGAGCGGATCCTGCCCGCGGCCGTGGCGATGCTGCTCTGGGGGCTGCTCCTGATCTGCTCTGCGGTTTACCTGGGGGCGCTCAGTCAGATCCCTGTCGGGGCGAGCGGCTGGACCCGGTTGTGGAAGGGACTCGGCGTCGGGTTGCTGATCTACGGCGCTTTGATGCTGGTGGGCGCCGCGGCGGGCGGCAAAGACACCATCCAGCCGTTGCGCGGTCTGCTGGTCGGCGGCGGGGCCGGCAGTACCCTGCCGCATGCACAGTTCAAACGAATCAAGACCACGGCGGATCTGGACCGGGAACTCGCGGTCGCGGCCACTGTCGGTCAACCAGTGATGCTCGACTTCTACGCGGACTGGTGCGTGTCGTGCAAAGAAATGGAGCGCTACACCTTCAGCGACCCGGTGGTGATCCAGGAGTTGGGCCGGTTCGTGCTGCTCCAGGCGGATGTGACGGCGAGTGACGCCGCCGACCAGGCACTGATGCAGGGCCGCTTCAAACTCCCCGGCCCCCCGGCCATCCTGTTCTTCGATGCCACGGGTGCCGAGACGCCGGGTCTGCGTCTGGTCGGGTTCAAACCAGCAGACGCCTTCGCGGCCCACCTGCGGCGGATCGCACCATGAACGCGTTCAAGGTGGTCGGAGTCACCCTGTTGGCGGCCGGGATCAGCGTGGGCACTGCCCTCTTCGGCGAGCGCTGGCTGGCACGCGAGGGTCCGGCTGACCAAAGTACGATCGGAGGTGCCGCGCTGTTGCATGGCCTGCCCGACTTCAAACTGCCGGATCTCGGGGGGCGCGAGGTGGCGAGCACCGCCTGGGCCGGCAAGGTGTTGGTCATCAACTACTGGGCGAGCTGGTGCCCGCCCTGTGTGCGTGAGATGCCCCTCCTCATCCAGACGCAGCAGGCGCTGGGTGATCGTGGGGTCCAGATCGTCGGCATCGCCATTGATCGGGTGGCGGACGTCAGGCAATTCATCGCCAAATATCCGGTGAACTATCCGGTTCTGATCGGTAACCCGGACGCGGTCGAGATCTCCCGGCGCCTCGGGAACCGGCTTCAGGGAATGCCCTTCACGGTCATCTTCGATCGGCGCGGTCAGCGCATCTTCAGCCAAATCGGTGAGGTCACCGCCGCGCAATTGCAGGCCCAACTGGAGCGGCTGCTGGGCGACACCCCGACCCAGGCCCCGACGACCGCTCCCGGCGGCCCAACATAACTGGACATGATCGCGCGAAATCCGGACAATTCGCAGAGAATCACCGCAAGCGCGCGTTGTACCCAGCACGGCGCCCTGACGGTGCCGCGGCCGCCGCCGAATCCCGCGCCGGTCCCTTCCTAACCCCGCCCTGATAAGGGCCAGACACGCGACATGGCAAGCATCCTGGTCCTCAATGGACCCAATCTAAACCTCCTGGGCAGCCGCGAACCGGGTCACTATGGGCAGGCGAGCCTGGCCGAAATCGAGCGCCGCCTTCACGACCAGGCAAAGGATCAGGGCCATGACCTGGCCTTTGCCCAGAGCAATGCGGAACACGTGTTGATCGAGATGATCCACACCGCCGCAGGTGAGGGCGTGCGCTTCATCATCTTCAACCCGGCGGCCTTTACCCATACCAGCATCGCCCTACGCGACGCCCTACTCGCCGTTGCCATCCCCTTCATCGAGGTGCACCTCTCGAACGTGCACGCCCGTGAGGCGTTTCGCCGCCACTCCTATTTTTCGGACATCGCGGCGGGCGTCATCAGCGGGCTCGGTGCATTGGGGTACGAATTGGCATTGAGCGCTGCCCTGAACCGGCTGGCCCAAGTTACTTCCACCGAGAATCATTGAGCATGGACATCCGTAAGGTCAAAAAACTGATCGAGCTCTTGGAGCAATCCAATGTGTCCGAGATCGAGATCCACGAAGGGGAGGAGTCCGTGCGCATCAGTCGGCATGGCGGCGTGGCGTCCTTCATGACACCGCAGACCATGCCCATGCAACTGAGCGCCGCGCCGACCGCAGCGGCCGCCCAGCAAAAACCAGGCGATGAAATTCTCGACGGCCTGGCCGGTGAAGTCGTTCGCTCGCCCATGGTCGGAACCTTCTACCGCGCATCCACACCTGGCTCCGGACCCTTTGTCGAGGAGGGTCAGAAGGTCAAGGCCGGGGATACCCTGTGCATCATCGAGGCGATGAAGATTCTCAATCAGATCGAATGCGAGCAAGCCGGAACCGTGCGTCGCATTCTGGTGGAGAACGGACAACCGGTCGAATATAACCAGCCGTTGTTCGTTATCGAATGAGCCCTCGCCGCGACATCCGCCAACGGCCGCACACAGCGGCCATGGATCGCGCGTGTCTTGCCGCAGCCAGCGGCCATCGCCCAGAGGCTACTCCCGCATGCCCGCCATGATCGAAAAGATCCTTATCGCCAACCGGGGTGAGATCGCGCTCCGGATCCTGCGCGCCTGCCGCGAACTCGGCATCCGCACCGTCGCGGTGCACTCCGAGGCGGACCGGGACCTCAAGCACGTACTCTTGGCCGATGAGACCGTGTGTATCGGGCCCGCCGCTTCGCGCGACAGTTACCTCAATGTTCCGGCGATCATCAGCGCCGCCGAGGTGACCGACACGGTCGCCATTCACCCAGGTTACGGTTTCCTGTCCGAGAACGCGGACTTCGCCGAACGGGTGGAGCGTTCAGGGTTTATTTTCATCGGTCCGCGTCCGGAAACCATTCGCCTGATGGGCGACAAAGTCTCGGCCATCGCCGCCATGAAGGCGGCCGGGGTGCCCTGCGTCCCCGGCTCGGACGGTCCGATCGACGACGAGGACAAGAAGCGCACCCTGGATTTGGCCCGTCACATTGGCTACCCGATCATCATCAAGGCGGCAGGCGGCGGCGGCGGTCGCGGCATGCGGGTGGTGAATTCCGAGGCGACGCTGCTCAATGCCATCTCGTTGACGCGGGCGGAGGCCGGAGCGGCCTTCAATAATGACATGGTCTATCTGGAAAAGTACCTGGAGAACCCCCGCCATATCGAGTTCCAGGTGCTGGCGGATCAGCACGGCCACGCCATTTATCTGGGTGAGCGCGACTGCTCCATGCAACGCCGTCATCAGAAGGTGGTGGAAGAGGCCCCCGCCCCCGGCATTACCGAGGAACAACGCCGCGAGATCGGCGAGCGCTGTGCTCAGGCCTGTCGGGATATCGGTTACCGCGGCGTCGGTACCTTCGAATTCCTGTACGAAGACGGAGGCTTCTATTTCATCGAGATGAACACGCGCGTCCAGGTGGAACACCCCGTCACCGAGGTCGTCACGGGGGTTGATATCGTACGGGAGCAAATCCGGGTCGCCGCCGGGGAGCCACTGCATTACCGCCAGGAGGATATCGTCATCCGGGGCCACGCGGTGGAGTGCCGCATCAATGCCGAGCACTCGGAAACCTTCCGTCCCAGCCCAGGAAAGATCACGGAGTTCCACGCTCCCGGTGGACCCGGTATTCGCATGGACACCCATATTTACTCCGGCTATACGGTTCCGCCGCACTATGATTCCATGATTGGTAAACTGATCGCTCACGGGGAGGATCGCCAGTGCGCCATTGCCCGCATGTGCAATGCCCTGCGCGAAACGATCATCGAAGGGATCGACACCAACATCAAGCTCCAGCGCTCCATTCTGCGGGATGCGGCCTTCCAGGCCGGCGGGGCCAACATCCATTACCTGGAGAAAAAGTTGGGGTTGTGAATGGTGACAGCGTCACGCGCTGTCGATCACGCCTGGCCTTGTACAGCTCCGCTGCCCACCCGCCCCCTAGGTCACCTCATGCCCTGGCTGCAAATCACTTTCACCATCGACCAAGGCCGCGCGGCGCTGTTCGAGGCCGCGCTGGAAAACGCGGGGGCCCTTGCCGTGACCTTTGGCGATGCCGGCGACGATCCTCAACTGGAACCCCCGCCCGGTGCCATGCCGCTGTGGCAGGCGGTGCGGCTGGTCGCGCTGTTCGAGGATGGGGTCGACGCGCAGACCATCGCTGACGGTCTGGCCCCCCACAGCCTGACGCCACCCCTGATCGAAATCGTCGCCGACCGTCCCTGGGAGCGCGTCTGGCTCGATGACTTCCGGCCCACCTGCTTCGGTCGGCGACTCTGGGTCTGCCCGCAGGGACAGCCGGCAGGGGCGCCTGATGCGATCGTGGTCGACCTGGATCCGGGGCTTGCGTTCGGGACTGGGCATCACCCCACCACGGCGCTGTGCCTGGAGTGGCTCGACGGGGACGATCTGGTCGGCAAGGCCGTCCTCGATTATGGCTGCGGCTCCGGAATCCTGGCGATTGCCGCACGCAAACTGGGTGCCGCACGGGTGATCGCGGTCGATCACGACCCGCAAGCCATCGAGGCGACGCTGTCGAACGCCGCTGCCAATGCGGTCAATGTCGGCCTGAGTGTCTGTCTATCCACCGAACTGGCCGCCGTTCCGACCGCCCCCCCGGTCGATGTGGTCATCGCGAACATCCTGGCCGGGCCCTTGATCGAACTCGCCCCGTTGCTGATGGATCGTCTGCGCGCAGGCGGCGATCTGGTGCTCTCCGGGGTACTGGAGGACCAGGTGCCGGGCGTGACCGCGGCCTACGGCTCATGCATCGACGTTGCGCCGGTCCGGCTCCGTGAAGGCTGGGCGCTCATCACGGGACGCAAGCGCGCGGCCCGGCACCCATGCGCCTGATCGCTCACGGCGGACAGCCGCGGGGAGCCATGTCCATCCGGCAGGTCATCGACAGATGACCGCGGCACTTCGCCCGGCACCCTTGCGGCCGTTCCTGATCGGCCCCTACCGACTTCCCAACAACCTGGTCCTGGCCCCGATGGCGGGAGTCAGTGACCGACCCTACCGCGTCCTGTGCCGCCGGTTCGGGGCCGGACTTGCGGTATCGGAGATGGTCTCGTCCGATATCCGACTGCGCGGATCGACGAAATCCGTAAAGCGCCTGGATTTTGCAGGTGAGATCGGGCCCATTTCGGTGCAGCTCGTCGGCACCGATCCATACGCCATGAGTGAGGCCGCCCGCTTTCACCTGGACCTGGGCGCACAGATCATCGACATCAACATGGGCTGCCCGGCCAAGAAGGTGTGCCGGGTGGCGGCGGGGTCCGCGCTGCTGCGCGACGAGGCGCTGGTTCGTCGCATCCTCGCCGCGGTGGTTCAGGCGGTCCCAGCCCCGGTCACGCTCAAGATCCGCACCGGCTGGTCGCCGGACCAACGCAATGCGGTCACGATTGCCCGCATCGCCCGGGAGTCGGGCATCGCGGCACTAACCGTGCACGGTCGAACCCGTGCCTGCGGCTATGGAACACCCGCCGAGCACGAGACCATCCAGGCGATCCGTGCACAAGTGGACATTCCGTTAATCGCCAACGGCGATATCGACTCGCCACAGGCTGCCCTCCAGGTGCTGGACTCCACCGGTTGCGATGCTATCATGATCGGACGCGCGGCCCAGGGACGCCCCTGGATCTTCCGCGATATCGCCGCCTTCCTGGCGACTGACGTCATACCGGACGCGCCTGCGCCGGACTGGATCAGGGACCTCCTGATCGAGCATCTGGACGGGCTCTATCAGTTCTATGGAACCTATGCCGGCGTGCGGATCGCGCGTAAGCATATCGCCTGGTATTGTCGCGGACTACCCGGCGCGGCCGTCTTCCGGGTTGACATCAATCGCGCAAACTCAACGCGAGACCAGGTATCGCAGGTTCTCGCCTTCTTCAACCAAGATTCAGGAAGAGAGGACGTGGCGGCATGACGACGGCGATTAAGGATGACGAGTCTGCTCCGGCGGCCCATCATTTGCAGGTGATTCAGGCCGATGGCACCGACCCTTTGGCAAAGTGTGTGGCGGATGCCCTGGAAACCTATCTGCGCAACATGGATGGGCACGCGGTCAGCGATCTCTATCGCCTGGTCATCGAGGAGGTCGAGCGCCCGCTATTCGAGACGATCGTGCGTCACGCCAATGGCAATCTGACCCAGGCCGCCCGGATGCTCGGCCTGACGCGCAGCACGCTGCGCAAGCGCCTGACCGACTATGGCCTTGCGCGACGCTGAGGCGCGCGCACCCGAATCCTGCTGCTTCACCCGTGCGAACCAGGCAAACCCAAGCGCCGCAGTCCGAGCCTTCCCTGCACCTTAACGTCAGACCCTACTCTGACCCTGTGGAAATGAATTGATGCAACCCATAAGACGCGCCCTGATCAGTGTTTCGGATAAGACCGGTGTCATCGACCTGGCTCGCGGCTTAGCCGCCCGTGGGGTCGAGATTCTATCCACCGGCGGCACCGCCGCGCTGCTGTCCGACCAGGCGATACCGGTCATCGAGGTATCAGACTACACCGGCTTCCCCGAAATGATGGGCGGGCGCGTCAAGACGCTGCACCCGCGACTGCACGGCGGCATCCTGGGGCGTCGCGGAGTTGATGACGCGGTTATGCTCGAACACGCGATCCCGCCGATCGATCTGGTCGTGGTGAATCTCTATCCATTTGAAGCGACCGTTGCAAAACCCGGCTGCGATCTGGCGAGCGCCATCGAGAACATCGATATCGGGGGGCCCACGCTGCTGCGTGCTGCCGCCAAAAACCATGCCGCGGTGACCGTGGTGGTCGACGCCGCGGACTATCCGCGGGTCCTGGCGGAACTGGCCGCATCCGGCGGCGTCAGCGAGGCCACGCGCTTCGATCTGGCAGTGAAGGTCTTTGAGCATACCGCCGGCTACGACCAGGCCATCGCCAACTATCTCGGCGCGGTGATCGAACACCCCGAGGGCAAGGCCGAAGGCTTTCCGCGCACCATCAATCTTCAGTTCCACAAGCGGCAAGCCATGCGCTATGGCGAGAACCCGCATCAGCAGGCGGCCTTCTATGTCGGCCGCGATCCGGCCGAGGCATCCGTCTCCACCGCGCATCAGATCCAGGGAAAGGAACTCTCATACAACAACATCGCCGACACGGATGCGGCCATCGAGTGCATCAAGCAGTTCAATGAGGCGCCCGCCTGCGTCATCGTCAAACACGCCAACCCCTGTGGTATCGCCGTCGGTGCCAACCTGATGGAAGCCTATGATCGGGCCTATGCGACAGACCCGGAGTCCGCGTTCGGCGGCATTATTGCCTTCAACCGGGAACTCGACGGTGAGACGGCCCGCGCGATTTGCGAGCGGCAGTTCGTCGAAGTGATCGTCGCTCCGCGCGTCTCGGCATCCGCCTCCGTGGCGGTCGCCGCCAAGAAGAACGTGCGGCTGCTGGAGTGCGGTGAATGGACGACCGAGGTGGTCTCACGACTCGATTTTAAACGCGTCAATGGCGGCCTGCTGGTACAGCAAGCAGACCTTCAGTTGATTGACGCGCTGCGCACCGTAACGCAACGCGCGCCGACCCCGCAGGAGGAGCAGGACCTGATCTTCACCTGGCGGGTTGCCAAGTACGTCAAGTCGAATGCCATCGTCTACGGCCGCGACGGCATGACCATCGGCATCGGTGCCGGCCAGATGAGCCGGGTGAATTCGGCCCGCATTGCGGTGATCAAAGCGGAATTGGCAGGGCTGACGGTCGCCGGATCGGTGATGGCTTCAGACGCTTTTTTCCCCTTCCGCGACGGCATCGACCAGGCCGCCGCGGCCGGGATCACCGCGGTCATTGAGCCCGGTGGATCGATGCGTGATGAAGAGGTCATCGCCGCGGCGGACCAGCATGGAATGGCTATGGTGTTCACCGGCATGCGGCACTTCCGACATTAGGACTGTGAAGATACACCCCACCGCCATCATCGAGGCCGGCGCGCAGATTCATGAATCGGTGAGCGTCGGTCCTTATTCGATCATCGAGGCCGGAGCGGTGATCGGCGAGGGTTGTCATATCGACAGTTGCGCCCGTATCTTCAGCCCGACCCGGATGGGCGCTTTCAACCGGGTGTGTCACGGCGCCACGCTCGGTTCCGATGCACAGGACTTGGGATTCGACCCTGCCCAGGCGCGACCACTGATCATCGGTGACCATAACTTTTTCAAGGAAGGCGTCAATATCAGTTGCGGAACCAAGAGCGAAGAAGGCACCCGCATCGGCAGCCATAACTACTGGATGGCCTATTCACACGCTGGTCACGATTGCATCGTCGGTGATCACAACATTTTTGCCAACACCGCGACCTTGGCCGGCCATGTTGAAGTGGAACACCATTGCTTCCTCTCCGGCCAGGTGGCGGTGCACCAGTTCTGCCGGATCGGCGCTTATGCCATGATTGCCGGAGTGAGCGGATTACCTCAGGATTGTCCACCCTTCGCGTTGGCCGATGGTCATCGGGCACGCATCGTCGGACTCAATGTCGTGGGGTTGCGCCGCGCCGGTTTCAGTCAGGACCAGCGTAGTCGGATCAAGGCTGTCTTTCATCTGCTTTTTCGCTCCAATTTGCGCCTTGCGGAGGCCTTGGCTCGCGCGGAAACCGAGTACGGAAGCCCGGAGACAGAACAGATCGTGCAGTTCGTTCAATCGAGTCGCCGGGGGTTGATCTCCGCGGTCTAAACGCCTTGTCTGTGTCGCTGATTACGCCCTCAGGTGATCAAGGTATTTCGGAACCCCCTCCATATCCAACCGCGCCGAACGCGCCTCGACCAGCAAGGTCGTTACCGCTCCTTCCAAGCGCAGCGCACAACGAATCAGGCCCCTGCTTGAAAAAGGGATCGGAATCATATCCCGATAGGTATAAACATTGTCGTCGATGTCACCGCCTGAACAGATCACTGGACGCTCAATCAGATCGGGCGGATCGCTGATACCTTCCAGCACCAGCACACCGGCCTGACTCCAACGGGTCCGCTCCTTCGAGCCCGTCATGTTCTTGATGATCAGGGCGCGCGGGAAGGAGATACGCACCGCGGACGCGGTTGATTCAATCAGCGCGATTTCCGAGCCCTTCAGTTCAATGTAGCTGCTGTCCATCGAAAACCCTTCGGCCTCTTGAATGCTGTAGTGTATCAATAATCGTGAGCGTCTCCGAGCGGATTGGTGAGCCCCCGGCTCAGGCCTCTTCCGGATCACGCCCCAAATCGAGTTGGAGTTCCTTGATTTTACGCGTTAGCGTATTACGGCCCCAACCCAGCAGTCGCGCGGCATCCTGCCGCCGTCCGCCGGTATGTTCGAGCGCCGTTTGGATCAGAATCGTCTCGAAAGCCGGCAGCGCCTGATCCAAAAGCGCACCTTGCCCTCGTTTGAGGCTTTGGCGCGCCCAGCGTCGAAAGACCATCTCCCAAGGCTCATCGCGACCGGCCTCGGCACTCACGGTGTTCAACTCGGGCGGCAGATCTTCCGCGTGAACCTCTTTGCTCGATGCCATCACCGTCAGCCAGCGCGCGGTATTCTCAAGTTGACGCACATTTCCCGGCCAATCGAGACGCTTCAGTTGCTCAATCGCGGTCGGCAGCAGGATTTTCGAGTCACAGCCCAGTTCGCGAGCGGCTTGAACCAAGAAATGCCGCATGAGCAGCGGGATGTCCTCACGCCGGTCGCGCAAGGCGGGAAGCTGGATGCGGATCACGTTGAGGCGGTGAAACAGGTCCTCGCGGAATCGCCCCTGCCGAACCAGATCTTCCAGGTTCTGGTGGGTCGCCGCGATGATCCGCACGTCCACACGAATCGGCGCGACCCCGCCCACCCGATAGAACTCACCATCGGACAGAACACGCAGTAGTCGGGTCTGAAGCTCGGCCGGCATATCGCCGATTTCGTCGAGAAAGAGCGTACCACGGTCAGCCTGCTCGAACCGACCCTCGCGCCTGGCTTGTGCCCCGGTGAATGCGCCGCGCTCGTGCCCAAAGAGTTCGGACTCCAACAAGTCGCGCGGGATCGCGGCCATGTTGAGGGCGATAAAAGGCCGATCGCTGCGTGGGCTATGGCGATGCAGCGCGTGGGCCACCAGCTCTTTACCGGTCCCTGATTCACCATTGATCAGGACGGTAATGTTCGAGCGCGCCAAGCGGCCGATCGCACGAAATACCTCCTGCATCGCCGGTGCCTCACCGATGATGTCAGGCCCATGCAGAACCACCGTCTCTTCCGTGACATCGGAACGCACGCGACGACAGGCCCTGCCAACCTGACTGACCGCCTCGTCGATATCGAACGGCTTGGGCAGATACTCGAATGCGCCCCCATGAAAGGCCGAGACAGCGCTGTCCAAGTCGGAATGGGCGGTCATGATGATGACCGGCAAACCGGGATAGCGAGAGGTCACCTGCCGCAACAGGTCCAGGCCGTCGATTCCGGGCATCCGGATGTCGGAAAGAATGACGTCCGGCTGTTCCCGCTCCAACGCCTCCATGATGCCGACGCCGTTGGAAAAGCAGGTCACATGCATCTCGGCCTTGCGGAGGGCACGCTCCAACACCCAGCGAATAGATCGGTCGTCGTCGATCACCCAGACCCGAGTTTCTCTAGGCATGTTCCGGCTCCAACGGCAAATAGACGTAAAAGTGGGTGTCGCCTGGACGACTCTCACATTCGATCAATCCCCCATGCTGATTGATAAGATCCTGGGCGATCGGAAGTCCAAGACCGCTTCCCCCGGGGTGGCCGGAGACCATCGGGAAAAAGATCTGATCCTTGATCTCCTCGGGAATGCCCGGCCCATTGTCACTGATCTCGGTCAGCAGCACGAGTCGATGGCGCCTGCTCCCGATGGTGAACTGGCGTAACACGCGGGTACGAAGCTGGACGAGACCGCGGGCGCCGGTCGCGGCAGCAGCGTTTCGGGCAATGTTCAGGAATGCCTGGATCAGCCGATCCTGATCCGCACTGAGTTCGGGCAGGCTCGGATCATAGTCCCGAAGAACCTGCGGGCCTGAGGGAAACTCGGCACTGATCAAACCGCGAACATGCTCCAAAACCGTATGGATGTTGACCCTGGCACGGGTCGGCATCCGATTGGAGCCGATCATCCGGTTCATCAGCGCCTGCAACCGATCGGCTTCGTCGATAATGATACGCGTATACTCGCGAAGTCCTGGATCGGGCAGTTCCCGTTCCAACAGTTGAGCCGCCCCGCGGAGTCCGCCAAGCGGATTCTTTATCTCATGGGCCAGACCCTTGATCAGCGCCTGAGTCGCTTGATGCTGAGACAGCAGGTGCTCCTCACGGGTGATCCTGAGTTGTCTGTCGACCTGATGGAGTTCAACGAGGATTTCCGGATCCGCATCAAAATGGTGCAGCGGGAGCACGGTGCAGTTCACCGTAATAGTGCGCCCGTCCAGGAGAACGACATTCAGTTCGCGTTCCGTAAAGGGATGTCGGGAGGTCAAGGCATCGCGAAGACGCCGTTCCACTTGGGTCCCAGGACAAGGAAGAACATTACCGGCGTAGAGGCCAACCACATGGCGCGCACTGAACTGAAAGAGCATTTCCGCGGCCGGATTCAGATACTTGAGGCACAAATCGGCACCAAAAAGCATCACCGCCGTACTTAAATGATCGACGACCGTTTGTTCAAGTGGAGAGGGAGTGACGCGATTTATACTCATGCTGAATGCCGATAAGGATCCATGACACACACCGATAACCGAGGCAAACCAATCAAAAGTCCAGAGAAGAGAACCGCGTACGTGTTTGCGCGGCTATTCACGATAAGGGCGTGCCTGGAAACCCTAAAACGGGCGATTGGTAATGCTGAAGCAAGAAGCTCGCCACTTAGCCTGAAGCGAGCAAAGAGCGTGATACGCCCGGCAACAGGCGATATCCGAGCGGTGAGAAACAGCAAAATCCGGTTAGGGTAGTACGCCGGGGGGAAGGGGCTTGCGTAAGTGAAACCTTACCGGAGGAGTGCGGGCAATGGTATCACCCTTGGAATCATGGATCTCGGCGAAAACCTGATGGCTTCCCCAAGACACCTCGGTCAGGCTCATTTGCGTTGCGGCGGCCCGATCGACAGCAATAGGAACACTGTCCATCACGAGATTGAGCTGATGCCCAGTCAGCAGAGGGGGATCGATAATCAAACTGACCGGGACATCTTGCTGTGCTGGGCGCAAGGTTTGATTTTGCTCAGGAGAGACGACTTCGAAGGCCGCGTAGGGGCCAAGCAAAGCTCCCTCCACGCTCGCTGGTTGATCAGTACTTTCCGAAGGACCGCTGTCTTTCAGGTCGATAGCGATCGCTTGGGCATCTTGTTGCGGACGGTCAGAGAACTGGGTATGGCCTTCGGAATCGACCCACTTGAAAACCTGCCCGAATGCCGTCTGGGAAATCGGGAAGATGACAGCGGCGACCAGGATGATGTACGTGACCCTGAACATACCCTAAGCATAGCCGAGTCTTTGCGCCGACTCAACACGGCAGCGACGCCTTGCGCGATGTCTGTCCGATCCTGTATCAGTTCGCTCGTCTGTTCGCCCGCCTTCCGCGTCGCGTCGACAGTCGCATAGCCCGGCTATGCTCCTGTCGGCGCTTCTTCAAGGCAGAAGAAAATCCTTCGCGACCTGGTACAGGCTTCTCCGACAATCACCTCAGGACGTCGCTGACCAACCGCCTTCAGATCAGAGGCTGTAGTAAAGATCGAACTCGACCGGATGCGTCGTCATCCGCAAACGGGTGACTTCCTTCATCTTGAGCCCGATATAAGCATCGATCAGGTCATCCGTAAATACACCGCTCGTCGTCAGGAACTCCCGATCCTGATCAAGCGCGGTCAGCGCCATGTCCAGGGCATGACAGACGGTCGGAATCGCCTTTTCCTCTTCAGGAGGCAGGTCATACAAGTCCTTGTCCATCGGGTCGCCCGGATGAATCTTGTTCATGATCCCATCGAGGCCGGCGAGCATCATAGCCGAGAAGGAGAGGTAGGGGTTGCCGGTACAATCCGGGAATCGCACTTCGATCCGACGCGCCTTAGGACTGGACACGAAAGGAATCCGAATCGACGCCGAACGGTTGCGCGCGGAGTACGCGAGCATCACCGGCGCTTCGAAACCAGGAACCAGACGCTTGTAGGAATTCGTTGAAGCATTCGTGAAGGCATTCAGTGCCCGCGCGTGCTTGATGATACCCCCGATGTAATAGAGCGCCATCTCGGAAAGACCGCCGTACTTGTCTCCGGAGAACAGGTTCACACCGTCTTTCGCAAGTGATTGATGAACGTGCATACCGGTGCCGTTGTCTCCGACCATTGGCTTCGGCATGAAGGTCGCCGTCTTGCCATAGGCGTGGGCCACGTTCCAGACCGCGTACTTCTGGATCTGCGTCCAGTCCGCGCGCTGCACCAAGGGACCAAACTTAGTCCCGATTTCGCACTGTCCAGCGGTCGCAACCTCGTGGTGATGAACCTCCACGGGGACGCCCATTTCCTCGATGGCAAGACACATCGCGGCACGCAGGTCGTTGAGCGAGTCCACCGGCGGAACCGGGAAGTAGCCGCCCTTCACCCCAGGCCGATGCCCCATATTGCCGTCTTCGAAAACACGCTCGGAGTTCCACTCGGCCTCGTCAGAGTCGACCTTATAGAAACAGCCGCTCATATCCGAGCCCCACCGGACGTCATCGAACACAAAAAATTCGAGTTCCGGGCCAAAAAACGCGACGTCGGCGATGCCGGTGGACTTGAGATAGGCCTCAGCACGTTTAGCGACTGATCGCGGATCCCGCTCGTAGCCCTGCATCGTGTGCGGCTCGAGGATATCGCAACGGATGATCAGCGTATTTTCATCGGAGAACGGATCCATCACCGCAGTCGCGGCCTCCGGCATCAGAACCATATCCGATTCTTCGATGCCTTTCCATCCGGCAATCGACGAGCCGTCGAACATTTTGCCGTCCTTGAACATGTCTTCGTCGATCTGGGATACAGGCATCGACACATGCTGTTCCTTTCCTTGTGTGTCCGTAAAGCGAAGATCGACGAACTTCACTTCGTGTTCTTTGATCATCTTCAAGACATCTGCCATGGATTTCTCTCCAGTGCTGAAAAATGGGCACGCCGTATGGGTAGCGTCGCGTCGTTTCGGTTTGGCGACTGCCGCATCCCCCAACAGCGGAGCGTAACAGGTCAGAAGCAGCGCTGCATGCTGGTCCCGTCCGGCGGCCCTGTCCGTTGCACGAGCCAGGAACATCGCTCAGGGTTGTCATGTGGGGAAGGTCGACAGGCGTGCGATTACATGCATTTATCGGGCCAGGGGGATCTAACCGCAACATTGCCATGGAACTAAGGAAACAGTAGGTTTTGCAGCTGATCGTGCGGGTTTGACTAGAACCCAGGTCGAAACGATACCGACAAGAGACTGTTTTAGCGTTAGGCGACGGAGGTTGTGACCGACTGCTTTCTGGCGCAGGTCGGTGTTCGAAGCGTCAACAAGGCAGGTTTCTACCGTTGGCGCACCAAGCTGGACGATTTTGGTGCGGACCGCCCCATCTTGGGGCGTTCTGGTCGACCAAGAACGGACCTTTCGGCGAAGACAGCTACACTATTTTCTATGTTACAGAACTGATACGCCCGGTTCTCGCCCACCTGGATGCCGCTTTCGCGAAGCTGCCGGAATTTCGATCGCGAGTTGGAAAACTGGTTCTGGGATCCGGCTTACAGATATACTTCCGCTCTTCGCAGTTCGGTAAGAAATGGTGGTTTACCTTGAAGTTGGAGTCAGCAGATGTTTCCACGTTCCAAGGCATGATTTTTGCCCTTGAGCGGTATTGGGCCAGCTTAGGATGTGTCGTTGTCCAGCCATTCGACATGGAAGTTGGAGCAGGTACCTTTCATCCCTCGACCTTCCTGCGCGCAATCGGCCCGGAACCTTGGCGGGCGGCATACGTTCAACCGTCACGACGGCCGACCGACGGGCGCTACGGAGAAAATCCCAACCGTCTACAGCACTACTATCAGTTCCAGGTGTTATTGAAACCGTCACCCTTGGACATCCAGGACCTTTACCTCGAGTCGCTCAGGTATCTCGGTATCAATCCACTCGTTCATGATATCCGGTTCGTAGAAGATAACTGGGAGTCACCATCCCTTGGTGCCTGGGGCCTCGGTTGGGAGGTCTGGCTGAACGGCATGGAAGTCACTCAGTTCACCTATTTTCAGCAAGTCGGTGGTCTGGATTGCCGACCGGTGAGCGGCGAAATCACCTATGGTCTTGAACGACTTGCCATGTACCTGCAATCAGTCGAGAGCGTCTATGACATCGTTTGGGGGCGATCCTGTGGAAGCGTCGTGACCTACCGCGATGTTTTTTATCAGAACGAAGTGGAGCAATCCAACTACAACTTCAAAGAAGCGGACATCGACACGCTGTTTGCGGCTTTCGATGCCAACGAACGCATCAGTCAGCGACTCGTCGATGCAGAACTCCCGTTGCCGGCATACGAACAGGTACTCAAGGCGTCTCATGCGTTCAATCTGCTGGATGCGCGCGGAGCCATTTCGGTGACCGAGCGCCAGCGGTTCATTCTGCGGGTCAGGGCCTTGGCCCGCGCCGTAGCGCAAGCGTACTATGCGAAGCGGGAATCGCTCGGATTCCCAATGCTCAATCAAGAAACGCGGGATGTGACCCGATAATGATGAAGGAACTGCTTTTCGAAATCGGTACCGAGGAGTTGCCGCCTACGTCTTTGCGTGAGTTGGCAGGCGCTCTTGCCGCGGGACTTTCGGCAAAACTCGATGAACAGGGCATCCATCATGGCAAGTTACGCCAGTTCTGCACGCCCCGTCGACTGGCTGTCATCGTGGAAGATGTGGCTGTGCGGCAACCGGAGCAAGTACGCTTTCGTAGAGGTCCGTCAGTCGCCTCCGCATTCGACCGGAACGGAAAGGCAACCAAGGCAGCGATCGGATTCGCGCAATCATGTGGCGTCGAAGTCGAGGACTTGGAGAGAGAGCGCTCCGACAAAGGCGAATGGCTGGTCTTCAAGAAATTGGATGAAGGTCAATTGACTGCGGTGCTATTGCCGCTAATGCTGGAAAAAGTCCTGAACGAACTGCCGATCGCAAAGCGCATGCGTTGGGGAGACGGGAGCGCCGAGTTCGTACGGCCCATTCATTGGGTTTGCATGGTTCTTGGAGAGGAAACCGTCGTCGGTGAGATCTTTGGTGTCACGATTGGGCAGGTCACCTTTGGTCATCGATTCCATGCCCCGGGGCCGCTGCGCGTACCTGCGGCATCTCAGTATTCTGCACTATTGAGGGAGCAAGGTTATGTTGAGGCTTCGTTTAGTGACAGGCGCGCGGCAATTGAAGATCAGGTTGCAGGTTTAGCGTCCGCACACGGAATGAAAGCAGATCTGGGGGCGAGTTTGCTGGATGAGGTGACTGGGCTGGTCGAATGGCCGGTAGCGATCTTCGCGTCATTTGATTCTCAGTTCCTCTCGGTACCAGCTGAAGTGTTGATCGAAACGATGCGGAAGAACCAGAAATACTTTGCGCTGCGCGATGACAGTGGCCAACTGCAGGCGAACTTTATTGCTGTCGCGAATATTGTCAGCACAGATCCTGAGCAAGTCCGGTTAGGGAACGAACGCGTTATACGACCAAGATTCAGTGATGCAAAGTTCTTCTGGGAACAGGACTTGAGTCGACCGCTTCAGGACCATTTCGAACGACTGAAGACGGTCGTCTTTCAAGAGCGCCTCGGCTCCATTGCTGAAAAATCGCAGCGCGTTGTCAGGCTGGTACGGGAAATCGCCATCCTGCTCGATGAAAACCCAGAATCGGTAGAACGGGCTGCTTTTCTTGCCAAATGTGATCTGGTGACATCGATGGTCGCTGAGTTCCCTGCGCTGCAAGGGATCATGGGCAAGTATTACGCGAAAAAGTGGGGTGAAAATCAGGAAGTTTGCGACGCGTTAGAGCAGCAGTACCTTCCGCGGTTTGCTGGAGACTCGCTCCCAGCCAGCCGCTGTGGGATCACTCTTGCGCTTGCGGATCGGTTAGACACCTTGGTGGGGATCTTTGGAATTGGCCAAAAGCCAACCGGAACCAAAGACCCCTACGGTTTACGAAGGGCATCGATCGCGGTACTTCGGATTCTTATAGAAACACCCCTTGATCTGGACCTGGGTATACTGCTCAGGACAGCGGAACAAGGGTTTGATCAAACGACGATCGCTCCAGGTACGGCGGATAGCGTGCAAAAGTACGTGTTCGATCGGCTTATCGGGTTCTATCAAGAGCAAGGGATCAGTCAGGATACGGTGGATGCGGTTATCGCGACAGATGAATCTGTTATCAGCCAGTTAGATCTTAAGGTCCATGCTGTACAGCAATTTCGCCATGCAGCCGGATGTCCATCACTCGTTGCCGCGAATAAGCGTATTCGCAATATCGTGGCTAAGAGCGGGATGGTCGTCGATGGCTCTATCGCGCCCGACACCGCGTTGTTTGCGGCGCCGGCTGAAGATAACCTATGGCGACGGGTGGCTGCGGAAGAGCTGGAGATCCAACCGCTGATTGAGAGAAGAGAGTATAACGCCGTACTCCAGAAACTTGCGGATTTGCGTGATGACGTCGATACGTTCTTCGATCAGGTTCTCGTCATGGATGGTGATGCGACAATCCGGGAAAACCGTCTGCGCCTGCTGATGCGGCTCGAGGGGTTGTTTCTTCACGTAGCAGATATTTCCTTTCTACAGTAGAGCATAACAGTGGAACGCTTCGTTGCGATAGATCGCGATGGTGTGATCAATGAGGACTCGGATCAGTATATTAAGTCCGAGTCTGAATGGATACCGATCGCCGGCAGTATTGACGGAATAGCAAGGCTGACCCAGGCCGGGTTTCGAATAGTGATCGTGACGAATCAGTCAGGTCTCTCTCGTGGGCTTTTTGATCTTTCCGCGCTGAACGGAATTCACAAGAAGCTCCAGGATTGCTTGTCCCGTAACGGCGGTCGGGTTGAGATGATCTTTTTCTGTCCACACGCTCCGACAGATCACTGCAACTGTCGCAAACCAAGCCCGGGGCTGCTCCTGCAAATCGAGGATCGGTTCAACCTCGACCTGACCGGATTGCCGTTTATCGGCGATTCGTTTTCAGATGTTGAAGCAGCGCGAAAGGTTGGAATGGAGCCGATACTCGTACGGACCGGAAAAGGTGAACAGACTTTGAGTGATCATCCTAATCTTTCCGATGTTCGGATCTTCAGCAATTTGAATGAGGCGGCGCATGACCTGTTGGATCGTTGGAGGAACGCTTGACTATCTTGAGGTCGTTGATCTATCTGGTCTATCTCATCCTTTCAGTTCTCTTTTTTGGATCCGCCATCGTGGTGGTAGGTCGCTTTCTCTCATACCGACGCCGCTCCCGGCTTGCGCAGCTTTGGGCTAAGTCCAATCTCGGAGCGCTCAGGCTCACTTGTGGCCTCGGCTATCGCGTCAGTGGATGGGAACTATTGCCGGCGACCAATGCGATCGTGTTATGTAAGCATCAATCCGCATGGGAAACCATCGCCTTGAGGGCGCTCTTACCGGTTGAACAGACCTGGGTTCTTAAGAAGGAACTGCTCCGGTTACCGCTGTTTGGAGCGGCGCTGAACAGTTTCTCGCCCATCGCCATCGATCGTTCTGCAGGGATGATGGGGATGAAGCGACTGCTTAAGGACGGAAAAAAGTCCTTAAGCTCAGGGAAATGGGTAATCATTTTTCCTGAGGGCACGCGCGTCCGATCGGGCGAACGGCGTGCCTACAACATTGGTGGATCTGTTCTTGCGGAACGCAGTGGGTATCCTGTCGTGCCGATCGCTCACAATGCCGGAATGTTCTGGGGACGGCAAAGTATTCTTAAACGACCAGGGAAAATCGACCTGGTCATCGGCCCGGAAATCGTGACGCAAGGGAAAGCGGCGTCACAGATCAATCGTGAAGCCGAGGATTGGATTGAAACGACCACATCAGCCTTGGAGCGGAAAGGACTCATTGCCGATCCACGCAATCCTGGTTCGCCCTCCGCTTGATATGATACCCCGCGTGCAGAACTAGCCCGACTTCGACTATTCGACCCAGGATTCCGCCGTTTTGGCTCCCGGTGGTAGGGTAAGTGTCTGAGCAAGCGAGACCAGGGCGCGCGATAACGGCTGTAGTGCCGACTTTGGTCCTTGATCCGGGCGGCGGTTTTTCGGACACTATTCGGCATGTTTCTGCGATCCAAGACCCGCAAGAAAGACGGCAAAGCGCACCGGTGACTTCCGCGTGGTGGAGAACCGCCGCGTGGCGGACGGGCGAGTGGTACAGCGCCACGTGTTGTACCTCGGGGAGATCAACGACGCCCAGCGGGCGGCCTGGTGCCGTTCGATTGCCGT
>Ga0247840_10002441_pt1 | contig 33159 bp, 23 predicted proteins | sample LaCruzMarch2015__FD_192404 | JGI IMG/M metagenome (GOLD analysis project Ga0247840, IMG submission 192404) | Freshwater microbial communities from meromictic Lake La Cruz, Castile-La Mancha, Spain - LaCruzMarch2015_17m | ecosystem: Environmental > Aquatic > Freshwater > Lake | place: Spain...
TACGCTCACCGCCACGGTGAGCAATCCCGCCGCCAAGAAATTCAATATCCGTGCCTGGAGCACTAACCCGGCGGACACGGTATTACTTGGCCACGGCTCCAATCCTCCACCGGACAACCTAAACTTTCGCGGGGTCTGGATGTCCGCTGGTAGTTTATTGCAAGGCTTCACCGTGACAAATTTCTATTATACCAATGAAAACTCCGGGGCCGGTGTGTATATGGACGGCGCATGTCTTATCTCAAATTGCGTTATCGCAGATAATATCATGGGCTACCCCGGCAACGCTAGCGGCGGTGGAGTATATTTATATTATGGTGGTGTGGTTGAGAATTGCGATATTATTGGGAACAGGATTTATCCGATAGTTTCTGACGGTGGTGGCGGCGGTGTTGCTATTGTCGGCAACAACGCCTCCTGCGGCCGGATCAGGAACTGCCGGATTGTGGGCAACTGGACCACCGTCTACGGTGGCGGCGAACACGGATGCCAACCCGCAGTTTGTCGCGAAGGATTCCGGCAATTTCCGGTTGAGCGCCCGCTCGCCATGCGTCAACACGGGAACTAATCAGAATTGGATGATGAACGCGGTTGATCTTGAGGGAAGGAAGCATATCCGCTACGGAAGGGTTGATATGGGCGCCTATGAGCTGATTTACGACGGGTCTATTTACACTGTGCACTAAAGCGGGCTGTGCCCGCAACCCAAATACATCTTTGTAGGCCCGCATAGTATGCGGGCGCCAAGAACCGCCATGCTATGGCGGCCTACAGTTTAAAATTTATTGTTGTTTATAGCGGTTTTAGACGTTCAAGATACTAATCCGTCAGCCGACGGATTGATCCCGCCTGCTTGCCCTTCCGTAGCGGTTTCGCAGAGCAGCATTGGCGAAGAAGAGCCCGAGCGTCGGCAACCGCTGAGCCGGAATGAGTCGGCGGCTATATGTATCGGGAAGACATACGCATCCTGTCGCCTGTCCGTCACCGCCCCACTTGCGTCGCGTTTCCTGAGGATTGAGCTGAAGGGCGGCAAAAGAGCGGATGTTGCCGTATTGCACAAGCCCATCAATGTCATAGTGTCGCATCATATATCCGAAAATTTTTTCTGGCACCATCTTGCGCCTTTCCCAATCTTGAAATCAAAAAAATTGACATTAATCCTATGATTTGGATATATTCATTCAAGTTGGTTGCGGGTCAGTTCAAATGAAAAGAAATATAGCGCATTTTTTTGTTTTTTCCGTGTTGCTCCTGGCGGCGTCTGCTTCTAGCTTGCAGGCGCAGAGCAGCTGGTTCCCGGAAATATCTCCTGACGCCAACGTCTCAACTTCGTCGGAAAAGCCATGGCTGGCTGATAACGCGACCAGCCGTGGCATAACCAATAAACCGCTTCCAGCCAAGGCGGATGACCCGGAGTTGGTTGACGGCAAATCGGTGCGTCTGGTTGAGCTGATCACGTTGGCATTACGGCGCAATCCGGCCGCTTTGCAGGCATGGGAACAGGCTCGCGTTGCGGCGGCGCAGTTGGGCGAAGCTAAAAGCCCGTATTATCCGAAAGTTACTTTTCAGGCCCAAGTTGGGAAGAACAACAATGTTAATAGCGACCAAACCCAATATACGCCAACCACCCGCACTTTCAACTACGGTCCGCAAATCAGCGTAACTTATTTATTATTGGATTTCGGCAGTCGGGGATTCGGCCGGGAAGCCGCGCGCCAGACGTTGATTGCCTCAAATTTCCAGTTTAATCGGGCTCTTCAGGACACAATTCTTGGCGTTGAGACCGCGTATTTTAACCTGGATAGCGCCCGTATGCAACAGCAGGCGCAGGAAGACGCGTTGAAGGTTGCCCAAGCCACGCTGGAGTCGGTGGAAATACAAATGAAAACCGGGTTGGCCACCATAACCCAACAATTTCAAGCCCAGCAGGCGGTGGCGCAGGCTCTTTATAATCTGGAAAGCGCAAAGGCTTTAGTGACAACGGCGCAGGCCAATCTGGCAAAGAGCGTCGGTCTGCCGGCCAATGCCGCCCTCAATGTGGAGCCCCCCGCGGGCGAGCCGCCGTTGGCGGAACTTGATTTAACGGTGAACGGCATGATAGAGGAAGCGCTTGTTCGCCGGCCGGATCTGGCCGCCAAGTTTGCCGCCTTCCGGTCAAAACTGGCGCTTGCTAAACAGGCCCAGCGGAATATATTGCCGCAGGTCAACGGCAACCTTAACCTGCAGAGGAATTATTTTGATCAGACCGTTCAGGCAGGGCAGTGGGGGTCGGCTAGTCCGGACGGTTTCACGGATAATTTTGCGGGCTCGTTCGTTTTAAGCGTTGATTTATTTGACGGTTTTTTGAAATGGAACAAGGCGCGCGAGGCCAAGGCGCTGGTCGAGGTGGCGCGCCAGGACCTGGTTGCCTCCGAAATCGCGGCCATTGCCGAAGTGTGGAACAATTATTATAATTATAAAACAGCGCTTAAACAATTGGTGGCCGGACGCGACCTCGTGGCAGCTTCGGAGAAAGCTTTTAACGCAACCTCCATCGGTTATAAATCCGGCTTGAACAGCATCGTGGACATGTTGACCCAGCAAAATAATTTGTCTTCAGCCCGGTTGACTTTTATTCAGGCGCGGACTTCGTTGTTTCTGTCCTCGGCCAACCTGGCTTATTCAACCGGGGCGATGGCGCCGCCGGATAAAAATGACAATGAACCAATAGCATCTGCCATGAAAAATATCCGCGAAGAAAAAGGTAAAACAAAATGAAGCCACTAAATATTTTTTGTTTGTGTTTTAGTCTGGGTCTGTTGCTGGTATTTTTTCCTGCGTGCGGCAAAAAGAAAGCGCCGGAAATGCCGGCCCATCCGGTAACGGTCGGGCAGTCTTACTCCAAGACAGTGTCGCGTTATATTATCACAATCGGCAGTTGTGTCTCCCCGGCCAAGGTGCTGATTATTACCCAGGTTTCGGGTCCAATAGTTAAAATCCATTTCGTCCAGGGGCAGGAAGTTAAAACCGGCGATCTTCTATACACCATTGATCCGCGGCCCTATCAGGCGGCTTTGGATAAAGCGCTCGGCCAGCTCGGCGAGGACGAAGCCCAGCTTGAATTAAACCGGCTGGTTCTGGAACGGAACGCACCTTTGGCGCCGGGCCTCTATGTTTCGCCGCAGGATTTGGATAAATACCGGCTTCAGGTTGCCATGCTGGAAGCGACGGTTAAAGCCGATCACGCCGCAGTTGAGACGGCCCAGATTAATCTCGGCTACTGTTTCATTTCTTCGCCGGTTGACGGCAAAACGGGTGTTTACCTGGTAAATGAGGGCAACGTGGTGGAGGCGAACGATCCCAACGGACTGGTCTCAATTCAGACCATCTCGCCGATTTACGCCGAATTCATTGTAACCGAACGTGAAATGATTAGTGTCCGCCGGCAGATGCTTCAGTCAAAGATACAGGCGGAAATAACTTCAATTGAAGATCCGACGATAAAAGAATTCGGCGATTTATTTTTCCTGGATAATGAGGTTAAACCGAAAGCCGGCACGGTTACCTTAAGGGCCGTTTGTCAAAATCAGAAAGAACTGCTTTGGCCCGGCCAATTTATAAACGCGCGCATTCTGCTTGATGAAATTAAGGATGCGGTATTGGTGCCATACGCGGCGGTGCAAATCAGCGAAAGGGGTTTTTTTGTGTTTGTGGTTACGTCCGATTCCAAGGCTGATTTGCGGCCGGTTAAGCTCGGGCAGAGGTTTGGCGACGACATTCTGATTGAAGCTGGCGTCAAGGCTGGGGAGCAACTGGTTACCACCGGCCAGCTTATGCTTCGGCCCGATTCGCGGGTGCGGATTGTTTCTCCAGATATGAAGGACGCTAAACATCAGAAGACAGAAGACGCAAAGGCGGAAGGCACAAAGTAAAAACGAGATAAATAGTATAAATCTTCAACCTTGAACCATGAACTTTGAACCGTAAAAACGGAAAAGCCATGAACATTTCCTCAATATTTATCAACCGTCCGGTTGCAACCATCCTCATTATGACCAGTCTTGGTCTTTTCGGGATTGCCGCCTTTTTTAAAATGCCGGTCAGCGATCTGCCCGCGGTTGATTATCCGGTTATTGAGGTCATGGTCGCCTATCCGGGCGCGACGCCCGAAAACATGGCGGCGAACATTGCCACCCCACTTGAACAACAGTTCATGCAAATTCAGGGCATTGAGCTTATGACCTCCATGAACAGCCAGGGCAACACGCTTATTATCATCCAGTTTGATCTGACCAAGAACATTGACGGGGCGGCCAATGACGTGCAGGCGGCAATCTCGCGCGCCATGGGCGCCCTGCCGAAAGATTTGCCGTCCCCGCCTCAATACAAGAAAACGAATCCGAATGAAATGCCGATGATGTATTATGGGCTCATCAGCGAAACAATGACGACTGCAAAACTCTATGATTATGCCTTCAGCGTTATCGGCAACCAAATCAATATCATTGAAGGAGTTTCGCAGGTTCAGGTTTATGGCGTGCCTTATGCCGTGCGCATTCAAGTTGATCCAGACGCGGTCGCGGCTCGCGGGCTTACGCTGGATGATGTTTGCGATGCTGTCGGCCAAGGCACGGTTATGCTGGGGTCCGGACAATTTGACGGCAAGACCCAGACCCTTTTGCTTCAGCCGCAAGGCCAGCTTGAAAACGCCGAGCAATACAGCCGCCTCATTATCGGGATGTTCAACGGGAGCCCGGTTTATCTGCGGGATATTGCCAAGTGTCTTGACAGCATTCAAGATACCCGTCTTTCCCTTCATTTCTGGTCTGAACAGATGAAAACGATGGAACACAAGCCCATTGGGATGGTTGTTGCCGTGACCAAGGCGGCCGGCGCCAATGCCGTGGAGGTTTCCCAGCGCATAAGGGATTTGATGAAGGGCCTGGACGCGGTGATCCCGGACTCAATCCAGATCATGCTGATTTCGGATAAGTCACAAACCATCGTGGATTCAATCGGCGACGTGCAGGAGACGCTGATCATTGCCTTTTTCCTGGTGGTGGGCGTTATTTTCTTTTTCTTGGGCAGGATCAAGGACACTATTATTCCAAGCATAGCCCTCCCGTTGTCATTGTTGATTACTTTCGTCGTTATGCTGGTGCTGGATTACAGCCTGGATAATCTTTCCCTGATGGGACTTACGCTTTGCATCGGCTTTCTGGTGGATGACGCGATTGTCTTCCTTGAAAACAGCGTCCGGCGCATGGAGGCGGGCGAGAACGCATATGACGCTTCCATGAAAGGCGCCGAGGAAATCGGATTCACTATCCTTAGTATGACTCTCTCGCTGGCGGCGGTATTCATTCCGCTTGTCTTTATGAGCGGATTGATTGGCCGTATTTTCCGCGAATTTTCAATCGTGGTCGTGGTTTCTATCCTGGCTTCCGGTTTCATATCGCTGACGCTTACGCCGATGATGTGCCGGTTCATGCTGGCCGCTCATCAGTCCGGCAAAAAAACGCGCATGGAGCAAATCGCAAACGCTTTCGTGGCGTTTTGCCTGCACTGGTATGGAATTTCACTGCATTGGTTTTTGAAGCGGCGCGCCATCAGCCTCATTGCCTGGTTTGTTACGCTTGGCGCCACAATCTGGCTTTTTATGCTCCTGCCAAAGTCGTTCCTGCCGGTCGGCGACAGCGGCGTGCTGCGCGGCATGTTTATGGCGCCCACCGGCACTTCGCCCGAACGCATGGTTGAATACCAGAACCAGATTGATAAAATCCTGGAGGCGGAGCCGGCGGTGCAGGAATCCGTCACGGTCGCCAATATGTCGGGCGGCAATATTCAGGCCAACCAGGCGCTTACCTTTATTTTCCTGAGGGAGCGGAAAAAACGCAAGCCGATCTTGGAAGTTACCAGAGAATTGACTGCCAAAATCTCGCAGATCCCCGGCATATTCGTCGCGTTGCGTCCGGATCCCACGCTCCACATCAGCGCCGGCGCCACGAGTGAAACCCAGGGGCAATATTCTTATGTTTTAACAGGTCTGGATCAACAGCAGCTTTATGCAAGCGCGGAGAAATTGATAGGCGAAATCCGCAAACTGCCGGGTTTGATCGGAGTTTCATCGGATATGATGCTGGATATGCCGAACCTGACGATAAACATTTTGCGCGATAAGGCCTCCTTTTACGGCGTCAGCGCTGATGCGATTGAGAGGGTGATTCGCAGTGCCTACGCCCAGAATTATGTTTATCTCATCAAGTCAACCATTACTCAATACCAGGTTATCGTGGAGGTTGAGGATGCCAAGCGGGCCAATGCCGAAGATTTAGAAGGTCTCTATGTTACCTCGCTGACGCTCGGTAAGCCGATTCCGTTGCGTTCGGTATGCACCTGGGAGAAAAGAATTGGGCCGTCAACGATTAATCATTTAAAACAGTTCCCGGCCGTCACGATTTTCTTCAACCTTGCGCCCGATATGCCGATCGGCACGGCGCAAAATGCGATCAATAAATTAGCCGCGTCAATTCTGCCTGAGGATATTTCGCGTTCTTTTTACGGCGAAGCGGAACTTTTTGCGCAAACCGTTAAAAGCCTGACTGGTTTATTATTTGTCGCCATTTTTATCATGTATGTCATCATGGGCGTTCTTTATGAAAGTTATTTCCATCCCATTACCGTGCTCTCGGCCCTGCCGGTGGCCTGTGTCGGCGGCTTGCTCGGTCTGTTGATTTTCGGGCAGGAGTTGTCGCTCTACGCGTTTATCGGCCTGTTCATGCTGATGGGTATCGTCAAGAAAAACGGGATCCTGATGGTGGATTTTGCAATCCACCTGCAACAGCATGGCAAGAACAGTTACGACGCCGTGCACGAGGCCTGTATGGAAAGATTCCGTCCGATTATCATGACAACCTTGGCGGCGCTGATGGGCGCCATGCCGATTGCCGTCGGTTACGGTGCGGACGGCGCCTCGCGCATGGGCTTGGGAATCACCGTCGTTGCCGGTCTGATATTTTCCCAGGTTATCACGCTCTATGTCACGCCCGTTATTTATCTCTATCTTGAAGACGTCCAAGAATGGGTCTATGGGGAGAAGCGGGAAGGCAAAGTTACAAAGTAGAAGCGCGATGGGGGTAAAGGAGGAATGTAGCGGCTTTACGAAGTAACGGCGTTCCGGAGTGAGGACATAAAACGCAGAGACCCCGATACGTCCAAACACCGACACGAACTTGCGAGAATTATGAAAAAAAATAAGACACAATTAAAAGGGAAAATACTACAGCCGGCGGAATTAATACGTTATTCCCACGGCTCAATTGTCAGCAAGACGCTCATTGACCGAAAGTCAGGCACTCTCACTCTCTTTGCCTTTGACCGCGGACAGGGCCTGAGCGAACATGTTGCCCCTTATGACGCCGTGGTTGAGATTCTGGACGGCGCGGCGGCAATTACCATTGCCGGCAAACATCTGAAAGCCAAGTCTGGCGATATGATCATCATGCCCGCCAACATTCCCCACGCCCTTAAAGCCGGGGAAAAATTCAAGATGCTTTTGACGATGATTCGCGGGAATTAAGCAGGCTGCCTTCCGCTGAATTTGCCCACGGGACGCACGGACTTCATGAGTCAGATTCACCAGACAACACGTGGTTTAGGGTTAAATATCGGAAAAACCGCTTTGCTTTATCCGGTTGTGTTTATTGTTGCCATGGCGAGCGGGATGGCCAACTTGGGTTTGATTTTCTATGCCCAAAGCGTCCTTGGAGCGTCTTCCGGCCAGATAGGGTTTCTCAGCGCGACCTGGTCTGTATTCTACATGTGTGGTTGTTATTTTTTCCGTCATCTTTCTGCAACTCTGCCGCCGCGCTACAGTCTTTTAGCCGCAACATTTATCTCGTTTTTCAGTATCGGCATTATATTCCTGGTTCAATCGTTGTTCTGGTCGTTTGTTTTTTACTCATTTTACGGGTTGGCGCTCTCGTTGTTCTGGCCGGTTTTGATGGGGTGGCTGTCGTCAGGATTGGAAGGCAAGCGGTTTAGCCGGGTTATGGGTTGGTTCAACCTTTCATGGAGTATCGGTTCCATCATAAGTCCCGTTGTTGCCGGATGCCTGGAGGATATGGGAAACTCGTTTGCTTTGCGCGGCGGTTCGTTCATGTTTCTTGTGGCGGCCGGCCTGGTTGCTTTTGGAATTTTTATGATACCGGAGTTGAGTTATAAAATTGTTATTCCGCCGCGACAACTTGAGACAAACAAGCCCTTGGAAAGAGGGACGTTCTTGCGTTATTCAGCATGGTTTTCGGCATTTGCTTCTTTTTTCATGATCGGCACTATTATAACAGTGGTTTCTTTGGCGGCCGGGACGGATTTGGATATTACCAAAAAAACAGTCGGCATCATTCTTTTGGTGAGGGCATTGACCATGTCTCTTGCCTTTGTTGTCATGGGGCAAACTTCCTGGTGGCATTTTCGGGGAAAACAGATGGCCATTGGCGCGCTTATTGGGGTTGTTGCGGCGATCTTCCTGGCCTATACCCGCTCGCCGGTCATGATAGGATTCATAATGTTGATTGTCGGCGTAATTGTCGGCCAGAGTTATACCAACAGTGTATTTCACGGCGTTTCCGGAGTGACTGACAAATCCTGGCGCATGGCAGTCCATGAGATGATCATCAACGCCGGTGTTATTCTGGGTTCAGTCAGCGGAGGGGTTGTGTATGGGGCATTCGGCATCACATCCGCTTATTTGATAAGCGCGGCAATCTGGATGATTAACTTTATCGCGGCTGGAATTATTTTGACTTTAATGCGCAGGCGGGCGCTTGTTCAAAGCAGGCTCTCGTAAGTTTAGGGCAGGCTTTCAAGCGGCACATCCAAGACAGGATAGTTGGTCCAGCCAGTATCGTCAAAATGCCACCATTCCGTTTCAAACGGGGTAAAGCCGCATTCGGTCATCGTGGCGCGCAGGAGCGCACGGTTGGAAATGGCCTCCGGCGGCAGGTTTGTAAAAGCATAAGAAGCGCGCGTGGTGAAATCATCAAAACCTGAAGGCATTTCCAATTCTCTTCCTGATTGAAGTTCAACCAAAGTCACATCCACGGCCGAGCCGCGGTTGTGCCGGGAACCCTTGGCCGGGTCGGCCACGTACCTTTCGTCCGGCATTATCGCCCAGAATATTTTTTGGACGCTCAGGGGGCGGTAAGCATCATAAACTTTCAACGAAAGTCCTTGTTCTTCCAGTTTTTCCTGAGCTTTTGCGAGTTTTAAGGCGGTCGGCCTGTGCAAGCAAGCCTTGGCGCTTGGATAGACTTGGCGCCGTGTGAAATTGTTGGTGGTGGCATATCTGATGTCCAGCCGGACGCGCGAGTTGATTGAGGTTACGGCAACGAGATCGTTTGAACTGCTGCCGGAAAAACCGGCGCCGGCGGATAAAATTGCCGCCAGGAATATTATAAGGCAACGTATCGTCATTTCAATTTTACCTTGAAATAGGGGAATTATATATGCAGAATCTAATTGGATCAATTGCTTAATTTTGAGGTTATGCCGTGAGATTGATTGGTATAAATTGCCGATTGTCCTTGGTTTTTACCACCGCCCTGCTACTTGCGATGCTGGCCGGTTGTGCAACCAATCCGGTGAGCGGCCACAAGCAGTTGATTTTTTTGAGCGAATCGCGCGAGGTGCAGCTTGACCAGGAAAGTTCGCCCCATCAGGTATCGGCCGATTACGGCGCGGCGCAGGATACGGAGTTGAACCGTTATGTTTCCGCGGTCGGCAATCAGCTGGCCGCGCTTTCGCATCGCCCTGATATGCCCTATAATTTCCGTGTAGTCAACGCGGTTTATATCAATGCCTATGCTTTTCCGGGAGGCACAATTGCCGTCAGCCGCGGAATGCTGGTCAATATGGAGAACGAATCAGAACTGGCCGCGGTATTAGGGCACGAAATCGGGCATGTCTGTTCCCGTCATGCTGCCCAGCAATATACCACTGGAATGCTCGGTTCGGTGCTGGTTACGGCGGCGGCCTTGATTGTTCAACAGAAAAAAGAGGAATATGCCGGATTGACGGCCGGGCTTGGCATGGTGGCTTCGGGGGTTCTTTTAGCGCGTTACAGCCGGTCAAATGAGCGCGAGGCCGATGCCCTTTCCCTGGAATATATGACCAAGGGCGGCTATAATCCCGAAGGATGTATTACTCTTATGGATATGCTCCGAAAAACTTCCAAGGAAAAGCCGAATGTGATTGAAATGCTTTTTGCCACGCATCCGATGAGCGAGGAGCGTTATCAAACCGCGGTTCAAGAGGTTGCTGGAAAATATCAGGTGCAAAAAAGTTATCCTTTGAACAAGGAAAGATATCAGGAAAAGACGGCGCGTTTGCGGACAATAAAAGGCGCGCTTGCTCAGATGCAAAACGGCGAGAAGTCTGCCGCCGCCGGCGATTATGATTCAGCTGTTTCTTCTTTTCAGGCGGCTCTTAAAGAAGCTCCGCAGGACTATGCCTGCCTGCTGATGCTTGCCAAGTGCATGCTTGCCAAAAAGAATTTCGCAGAGGCTGAAAAATACGCCAACTTCGCCCGCGCGGCTTATCCGCAGGAACCCCAGGCGCTTCACGTTTCGGGCATGGCGAAAGTCGGCGGCAAAAACTATGAGTCCGCTTATGCCGATTTCAGCGAGTACGAAAAAACATTGCCCGGCAATCCCAATACCGTTTTTTATAAGGGTTATTCGCTTGAGGGCTTGGGACAAAAGAACGGCGCCGCCCAGAATTATCAGGCCTATTTACGCCAAGTGAGCGAGGGCGAAAATGCCAAGCATGCCTATCGCCGGCTCGTGGAATGGGGTTATATCCAGCCCCAACGGAAAACTAATTGATTGTTGTAATGCCGTTGATAAAAAGAGAAGAATGTATTTAATGCTTACCAAACGTTTCGTGCGTCTGTCATTCCCGCGACTTGTCCCGTCATAGCCTCCTGGCGACGGCGGAAGGCGGATTATCGTTTCCGGAAGAAAAGCGTCATCACAAAGCAGGCAAAAGCGAAAAGCACGATGGTTGCCCCGGTCGCCGTGCCCAGATAATATGAAATAATCAACCCGGCAATGCCCGATGCCAACGCTATCGCGACCGACCATGATACATAGCCCGTCAAATTATGCGCCATGTTACGCCCCGCCGCCGCCGGCAGAACGAGCAGGGAATTAATCACCAGCAGGCCTATCCACGGAATGGTTGTTGCAACCACCAGCGCTACCAGCAGGGCAAAAACAGTTTCTGTAAGCCATACCCGCTGTCCCCGGCTGATGGCAAACGAACGATTCATTCCGGCCAAAAAAATGGAGTTGAAAAGAACCAGCCAGACAACAATCATGCCGATAACAAGAATTAGCATGCGCCCGATTTCCGGGGGAGTTATCGTCAGGATGTCGCCGATCAGGTATTTTGAATAGCGCGCAAATCCGCCGCCGCGCGAAAGCAGTACCACGCCGAGCGCAACCGCAAAAGCCATGACCAGCCCGATGATTGTATCCGAAGACGCCGAACTGTAGCGGCGCAACAGCTCAATCGTCAGCGTGAGCAGGACGGCAAAGAAAATCATTGCCCAGAATGGATCGGCCATTCCCGCTATTGCGCCGAGCGCAATCCCGGAAAGAGTTGCGTGGCCGATGGCGTCGGAAAAAAAAGTCATCTGGTTGGTGATTACAATGCAGCCCAGCAGGGCCAGGAGGGGCGCAATAATGATGACGGCCAGCAGGGCATTCTGCATGAAGGCATACTGGGCCCATTCAAACGGCAGCAATGTGGTTATCTTATGTAATAATTCAACCATAAATCTCATGGCGCCGTTGCCGGATATTCCGCGGATGAATGGGTGTCGCATTCCCGATGGCGGTTATTGTGGAAAGTGAAATTATTTTCCGGAAGGGAATTTGGGAAGGTGAAATCCAACCCCATTATTTCCATGAAATTTTTATCGGAGAGAACTTTGTGAGGCGAACCGTCGCAAAGAATGGTGTGATTGAGCAGAAGCATGCGGTCGGCAAAGCGCGCCGCCACCTGCAAATCATGAGAGACAAGGATGACGGAGAGGTCGAAATCGCTGCGCAGTTGCGAAAGCGTCCGGTAAAAAAGCGCCGCGCCGGCCGGATCCATGCCTGCGGTTGGTTCATCAAGCAGGAGAAGTTCCGGGGTGGGGGTCAGCGCCAGCGCAAGTAAAACACGCTGTAACTGGCCGGTTGAAAGCTCGCCAAGACGTTTGGCGGCAAGATGCTCGGCCTGGACAACGGAAAGCATGTGCAGTGCTGTTGCTGATATACTTCGCTGGTGTCCAAGGCAGACCGGCCAATTTGACAAGGCCGCGGCAAACAGGTCCGTTACCGAAACGGGTGAATTAACGTCAAGATCGAATTTTTGCGGCACATAACCGATTCGCGGCCGGTTTTTCACCTCTTTTTTATTGGACTGGATGAAATGCAAAGCGCCACTGTGACGCAGTTCGCCCAGGATTGCCTTGAGCAGGGTTGTCTTCCCGGCGCCGTTCGGGCCGATAAATACCGTCAGCTCGCCGCAATGAACATGTAAATTTATGTTTTCAATGATCGGGATGTTGCCGAGCGTCACGCCAAAGTTTGTCAGGCGCGTACAGCAAAGGCCGCACGGTTGGCGGTGATGGAACAACAATTCTGAATTGGAATTGCGATCTGTCATAATTTGACAAAATACCGCCAACGGCCTCAACAAGCAAGCACAACATACATTGCGGTTGGACGTTTCTCGTTCTCATTTAAATATTGATGAGGAACTGATTAAAGGATATTTTAAACCAATCAAATGATGATTCAATCAGGCAAATTATTGATTGCCGACAAGTGGACCGATTACGAACTGCTTGACTGCGGCGATGGACAGAAACTGGAACGGTGGGGGCCATATATCTTTATCAGACCCGATCCGCAGGTCATCTGGCCGAAAGTTTCTCCCGGATTATGGAAAAATTGCGATGCGATTTATCAGCGCAGTTCCAGCGGTGGAGGGGCTTGGAATTTTGTCCGCAAAATCCCCGAATATTGGACGATAAATTACCACTCCTTTAAATTCAAGGTCCGGCCGACCGGGTTCAAACATCTTGGCCTCTTTCCCGAACAGCAGGCCAATTGGGACTGGATTATGGACATGATTAACGGTGCGCAAAGGCCGGTCTCGGTCTTGAATCTTTTCGGATACACCGGCGGCGCCACGATAGCCGCGGCCGCGGCAAATGCTTCGGTTTGCCATGTTGACGCCGCGCGCGGGATGGTGGACTGGTGCCGTGAAAATGCCGCCTTGTGCGGTTTGGCGGAGGCGAAAATTAAATATATTGTTGATGACTGCCTTGCCTTTATCCGTCGTGAAATCAGGAGGGGAAAGTCTTATGACGCGATTATCATGGATCCGCCTTCGTTCGGGCGCGGGAAACGCGGCGAAGTCTGGAAACTGGAAGATAATTTGTGGGAGCTTTTGGATGAATGCCGGAAATTGCTTGGGAAAAATCCGCTTTTCTTACTGGTGAATGCCTACACCGCCAATCTTTCGCCGCTTGTTTTGGCCAATATGGTTGGAGCGTCATTGAAAGACCGGGGCGGATGCATTGAAAGCGGAGAAATAGGCCTGCCGGTCAAAAGCGACGGGAAAATCCTGCCCTGCGGCATTTACTGCCGCTGGCAGGCGATAAAAGCGTGAAGAATGTAATATCCGTCTTTGAGCCGCACGTCATCCCGATGCGCTTCGCGATCGGGATAAGTGGGCACTTGCCCCGCAGCAGCCGAGGGGCTTGCCGATTACGGTGACGTGGCAATAAACAGGATGAGTGGGACTGACCCTGTGACCTGCGATTTCTTATGGTCCTATCACAGGTTTAACAGCAGATGATTATTCTTTAACCATCGCTTTGCTTGCAGGTAATTCGGCAAAAGAATGCGAACTTTCTGCCAAAAACGCGAAGAATGGTTGTGCTCATCAAGATGCACCAGCTCGTGCACAATCACATAATCCACCACCGCTAACGGCGTCATAACCAAGCGCCAGGTGAAATTAAGCCTGCCCTTCAAGCTGCATGATCCCCAGCGTTTCCTTGCGCTGGTAACGGAGATCTTGGTGTATTCCAACCCGGTCCTTTCAGCATATTGTTTTATTCGGTCTCTTATTATCTCAAATGCTTTTTCCTTGTACCACTCTTCAAACAAGCGCCTCGCCTCCGGTAAATGTGTCCCTGAAAGCAAAAATTCCTTTTCATTAAAAACAAGCGGGACACTTGCGCCGGGAACCACCAGTAATTTGCGCCGTTCCCCCAGATACAGGAATTCCTCGCCATCAACAAATTTAACCGGCGGCCGGAATGTTTCCCGTGCTGTCCGCTGTTTTTTAAGTATCCAGGACATTTTATTTTGGACCGCTTGCCGGATCGTTCCTTCTGAAGCCCTGGCGGGGGCGCGGATAATCAGACTGGCGTCCGGCATTATCTGCAATACCAGCGTTCTTCGTTTTGTGCGGATAACCTGACTGATTATGCTCTGTTCCATCGGATGTTAATTTATTGAAACACCGGTTATGTAGATGCTAACTGGAACGAAAAAAATCGGGGTCATGTTCGTTTTTCAATAATTCGCTCTGAAAACAGTTTGTTACGCTTTAAGCTTGCCCAGTTGCTAGTGTAGTGTCACTGAATTAATTGAACATATAAATCTGTATAAAATGCAGGAAAACAGTGAATTTGTCATTCCGAGCTTAGGCGAGGAATCTCGTTATGATTGAGATGCTTCGCTACGCTCAGCATGACAACGCACCGGTTATTCATAAGTACATATCTAAATGAAACACTATGCTAGCCAGGGGCGTGATTTACCCTGAAGGGCAATTCTGTCAAATCTAATTGTGAAGAAAGCGCACTAATGTTAGCCTGCCCTGCGTATTGCTTGCGGAACAGGCATATTTTGCCTCGCGTGACTTTATAGATGAAAACGCGGAGGAATCAATGCTTTGCCTTGTTTATTTGTCCGTGCGCGACGAGCTTCAATTTTCGGCCGATTCTGCAGGATCAGCCCCGCGTTCTCCCTGTTCCCGAATCCCAAAATAACATTCCAACGCGCCTTTCGCAACAGGGCAGGTTGAAATGTTGCCATTTGGCGACTTAGGCTACTTTCTTGCCTAGCGCAACCGCCTTCTTGCGTATCCCTGGTTTATTCTTGATATCTCCCGATACGCCTGCATTGGGAACAAGGAGCGAGGCGAATTTCATGCCGGTATATTTGGCGGTTAAGGCAAATGGCTCCCGGAGGGCATTCAAACCTACGTTTTCAAAGGCGCTGGCCATCAGAACGAGAGTCTTCCCTTTTAATGGGGTTTCCATGGTACCTGCCTTATTGTCCCATTTGTAGAGCGAGAACATCCGGTCAAAGAGGAGCTTCAGCTGTGCGCTTGCTCCGAAGAAATAGAGGGGCGTGGCCATGACAATCACATCTACTTTTGCCATCTTTGCAAGGATCGGCCTTGCCTCGTCATGAATCACGCATTCGTACTCATCCAGTCTTTGGCAGGCCCGGCAGGATGTACATCCGCTGGATTTATACTTTAGGAAAGCAGTGCGCACGATCTCAACCCGGGCGCCTTTTGAGCGCGCACCCTCGGCGAACCAATCCACGAGTGTCGCCGTGTTCCCGTCTTTCTTGGGACTTCCTGACAGGATTAAAATTTCTTTAGTCATAGATTCATGCTTTTGATTTTGTCACCAGGCCCGCTCCCGCTGTTTTGGCCTTGGCCAAAAAATCATTCTGTTTGTCCGCGTTCGCTTTTTACCTCGTGCTGCCTGCAACGATAATATCTTCAAGAGGCGTGGTCAACCCTAACTTTAACGACATTGAGCATAAATGGGTTGACACAAAACGGAGCAGAAGGTAATAGAGATTGATATCGGGGAAAACCAAAATTGAATATGCCGGTACAAAAAAATGATTGGGTCTGGGTATGTTCCTTGCCCGGCGTGCAGTAACCCCGGGCCTGCCTGATGCGAAAATAAAGCCTTAATGAAGGGATAACCATGAAAAGAAGCATGAAGTCAATTTGGTTCGTGGGATTGTGTCTTGTCGCGTTGAGCGGAGCCGACGGCATATTTGCCGCAGACTATTATGTTGCCCAGAAGGATCCTGCCGCTTCGGACACCAATCCCGGCACGGAGCAACAGCCTTTCAAGACTCTCTCCAACGCCTGTACAACGGCCCAGGCGGGCGACACGGTGTACATCAAGGAGGGCACGTATCGGGAAGCACTGATTCCCAAGCATTCCGGGGAAAAGGGGAAGCCCATCACGTTCCAGGCGTACAAGAAGGACTTTGTGATGATCAAGGGCTCGGAGGTGTTGACGGGGCTGGAGCGGGAAGGAACCAATTTGTGGGTCAAGCGGCCTTGGACCAAAGAAGGTTGGTGGAGCGATGCGTTATGCCGGGGGATATCTGCCGCCCCGTACCAGGACTCGGCGCGGATTGACCAGGTGTTTGTCAACGAAACGCCCCTGCAGTGGGTACCGTCGCGCAAAGAGCTGAAACCGGGGTGTTTCTACTGGAACGCGAAGAAGGAGAAAAAGAGCGAACCCGCAGACGGTGAATTGGTGATCTGTCCGCCGGAAGGGGTGGCGGACTTGAACCAGGCGTTGGTGGAAATCCCCGTGCTGAATAATGTTGTGGGCGCATGGCTGGGCGACCCACTGGGCTTGGGTGGAATCCGAAGAACGCGCCAATATCATCCGGATAATCCGATATCAAAACAAACGTGGCCGGAGATTCATTACATCCACATCAAGGGGCTTCATTTCCGTCACGCCGCGCACACGCTGAACCGGGTCGGGGTGCGGCTGGATGGTGACTACTGGCTGCTGGAAAATTGCACGGTGGAGTACATGAACTGCAACGGCGTCAGCGCCGGCGCCGATCACGGCATTGTCCGCAACTGCATGGTCAGCCACAATGGCCAGAGCGGGCTAGATTGCGGGTCGGGGAGCGATAATCTTTTTGAGAACTGCGTCACCTTCTACAATAATCGAAAAATCTTTTCAATCGGCTGGGGCGGTGCTGGCAACAAGCTCTGTGTGGTGAATCACAACACGGTCCGCGGGCTGGTGTCCGCGTTCAACTACGGATCGGGTCTCTGGTATGATATTGACTGTCGGAACGTGCTGGTCGAGGATTGCCTGGTTTTCGGCAACCGGCCGATCAACGCGGGTTATTTCTACGAGATTTCCTGGGACGGCATCTTCCGGCGTAATATCGCGTTCGCCAACCATGCGGCGGGGGAAACATTCTATGGGGCCGAATGCGTATTGTCGTCCTCCGCTTCGACGCTCGTAGAAGATAACGTGCTTATCGGCGGTACAGGCGGCGTTAGTCTGGGCGGTGGTCGCAGCGGACGAAAAGACGCATTGCTGCGACCGGATATGACGGTCTGGACCGCCATCAGCAACAGTGTGCGCGGCAATCTCATCGTGGAACCCTCCGACTATGTCTTCTGCGTGATGCGCAACGAGATGTACGACTCCACGCTGCCCCAGGCCGGCAATCGTTTCCAGGACAATACTATTCTGGCGAAATATGGCGCCGGCCGGGTGTTTTTCGGAAACGAGACTTTTGACAATCTCCAAATTTTTGAACAGAAGAACAGTCTGGCGCAGAATAACCGGCAGGTCACTGAGCTGGCGCAACTGAAACGGAAGGATCGCTCGCGGCTGGATGAGGCGTTCAATAAAATTCTAAATGTGCTGGTCCTTGCGGATCCGCGGTTGGATTTGAAGTCCTCGCGCGTGAACATGGAGCAGATTTGGGTGCTGGAAGCGGAGACGAGGAGCATCGGATACTGGGTGAAAAGCGGGGAGCAGTATTATCTTCTGCTCGACATGCCGTGGCCGGGTACGGTCCAAGTGTTGGATGCCGGGGCCAAAGAGGTGGTGTTATGGGATTTTCCCGTGCTCAAGCCGCCTGTACGAACGGTCTTGCCGGGTATCAACGGCGTGTTTTCCGGGCATGCGCAAGGGCCCTTCGCGCTGATGACCGGCCTGGGAAAAGAGGCGCATGCTTTGTCGGAAATATTTGACGTGTCGGCGCGAGTCAAAGGCGCCGTCATCAAAGCCATACCGGAAGGCCAGGGATTTGAGGTGCGGGTGGTGATGAAGAATCCGTTTGCCAGGGCGTTAGACTATATGGTGTCCGGTCCCGGTCTGGGCGGGAAGTGGTCGTTGACCCTGCCGGCGCAGGGGGTGGCGGAAACCAACCTGGCAATGGTGGCATCGGCGTCGCAAGAGCCGCTGGTCTATGAGGTGAGTATCAGCCAGATGCCGACGAATCGGCGGACGGTACGGCTTACGGTGGAGAAGCCGGCCATGGCGCCATATCTGCGCGAGCTGACGGTGGACCCGCAAAGCGACCGCGAGAATAGCCATGTGGGGTTGACGCCTATCATGCTGGATCGTGAGTCACAGCGGGCGAAAGGTCTGTATGATCTCAGGACAGGAAAAGGCTGGAACGGGTTAGAGGATTTGTCCGGATCGGTCTGGTGCGGCTGGAACGAAAAGGCGCTGTATATCCAGGCGCAGATCAGAGACAACAAGGTTGTTCCGCAACATGGAGCTCCCTACGAGCGGGACTGTCTGGAGGTGTTTCTGGATGGGCGCGGGAAGCAGGTTGGCAACCGGATATATACGCATGGCGCGTACCAGTTTTTCCTGGAGGCCCCGGATCCCGCCAAGTCGGGTTGGCAGACGTTGAAATGGAACGGTAGGGCAACAAATGGCGTGTCAGGTCGCTGCCGTCTCACACCAATGGGATACGAACTGGAGGCGGCGGTGAGCTGGGATCTGTTTCCGGAGATGAAGCCTGGTACCGGCGTGATGATGGGGGTGGACTTTGCCCTCGACGATGCGGATTATGACGACGGCAATGGACAGCCCATTCGGACTACACAACTGATCTGGCATGGGACGGGCGACAACTATCGGGATGCCAGCCTGTTCGGCCTGGTGAAACTTGAGCCGGCCGCAGAGGTTGATTTTGGAGAACCCATCCAAGCCGGAGACATCGTCACCCGTGATGGGAATGGCGTGCTGGCCATCTATCGCGAGAAAAACGGAAACAAACCTTTGCGTACAATCCCCCTGCGGATTGAAGGACGATACGCAAGCAGTTTTGTCGGCGGCAGCATCTGTTTTGACGCCGACCGGAACTTCTATTTTCTGGATGGGTCCATGAACATGAGACTGCAGGTTCTGCCAGCGGGGGAAACCCGCTCGCGTATTCTCCATGAATTCCCGCACCCGGATGAGAAGGAAAATCCGTATTGTTTTGGCGCGAATCTGATATCGGTGGGCAAAGACAGGCTACTGGTGATGTTGTCGAGGGGAGGCATCGTTGATTTTTCGCCGGCAAAGAAGGATATCATCCAGGAGAAATCTATTTTCTCCGCCTGCCGAGGCGCGGGAATGTCGCTAAGTCCGGATGGGAGTCTGCTGGCGATTGCTTCGGGGGAGCCGAACGAAGGCCTGGCCTTGGTTCGGGTTACAGACCTGGCAATGACCAACTTGCCAACTTCCAGCGGTCTGTTGGCCAGGCCGGCTTCGGTTGCGTTTGTGCCGGCGGAGAAACCGTTTCTGGCAGTGGTGAACGGATTTACCCCTATGGATGATCCGGCCATTGCGTCGGCCGTTCCCTGGAAGGATGGCGGTACGGAGGTATTTCGCGTTTCCACCAACAGTCGTCTGCACGTGTTGCGCCTGGACTACGACCCGGCTATATTCCAACTCGGTCCGCCACCCGTGTCCAATCTCAAGGATGGAAAGAGTTTCAGCCTGGTTGCCAATCGTACGGCGGACGGTCACCTCTGGAAGTCTTCGTTTGACGCCATCACGGTGGATACAAAGCAGAAACGGGTGCTGGTCAGCAGCCGGACTTTGAAGGAGGACGGCATGAACTTATATGCGGCACCATTGGATACCTTCATTAAAGGTGGTCTGACGTTGGACGATTTTGCACCGATTGCCGGGAATAGTTCCTGCATCGTTGGGCTTGCTATTGCGCCGTGAATTAACGGAAAACAGGTTCCGGGAAGTTTGCGTTTGCGTGAGCCGCATATGAATCCGACGGCATGGCCGGCGATGCTGCTGGAACAGTGGAGGGCACGATCCTCCGTGACCGATCTTCGCATTGGAACCCACCTTTCACTGAGGCATTGCTTCCCGCCTAGGGGTAATTCACAAGTACTTCAACCTTTTCAATCTTAATGTGTGTACATGCCGGGTATGACTTGCGACCGGTAACCCGTAATCCGACCCGGTTTTCGCCAATATTGGCATGCCCGGGAATGATTTTGTAAACGAGAAGAAGCAACTTTTGTTCCGGATCAATCTTGTATGCCCACTTTGCCGGCATCTGGGATGGAAGCGGTCCCGGAGAAAAGATCTGCGGATCCTTCCATTTCTCATCCGCGGCAAGAAGCTCCAGCGCAACCCCGTTCAACGCCACATCAATCGTATCGCCCTCCATGACGTTGAATAGAATCACCCGCAAAATCGCTTCTTTTAACTTCCCGTCCTTTTCGGCGCCGGCGATATCATCAGAAATATGGATTGCCAGGGCGGTCATTCTTCCGTCGTTCGCCAGGTCCGCCGGCAGTTGGGCAAAACCGTTTGAACTAATATTTCCTCCTTCACGATATGGGTACCCGCCCCTGCGCTGAACCACAAATATTTTGTCCTTGAATCTCATCGCCTCCGGGTCGCCAATCTCATGACATGCCTGATAGTGCCGGCTCGGGTCATGATCGGGTTTTATCCCCACTTCGCGATATGCTTCCAGGGTTGCATTGGGCCAGTTGAAGGTCTCCACGCCATCCGACCCCTGTTGCCACCAGTTGGCATAGATTCCACGCAGGAATTCAAGGGGCGGGTCAAAATAGGCTTCGGTCGTATGATGGGAATCAAAGCAGGGATAAAACTTTATGTTTTTACCCGCGGTCAGGTTGCGGATCCGGCGGAAAGCTGCAAGGTCCACATCAATGGACCGCGACCCGAGCGAGAAGATATCCACCAGGTTTTCCTGTGCCCAGGTTTCAATATCAAAACCGTCACTACGGCATCCTTCCAGGTTCTCCGGAACCTTGGCGGCAAGCAGTATCGGGCGCCCCTTTTTTCCCTCAACGTCAAGCAACATCAAACGCACCCGGCGGACAAATTCAGTCGCGCATGCCCGATGCTCCCATTGATGACCTGGAGGCAGGCTGGGGGTATGCCTGGAGAAATCCAACTGGATGCCATCAAGATCGTAGTTCTCGGCCAACTCCCGCAATTGTTTCAACTTGTATTCCCACACTTCCGGCACGGCGAGGTTCCAGAGTCCCTGGGGCCACCAGCACTTGATTAGCCAGTCCGGATGCATCTTCTTCAGGGGGTGCTGGTATTCCCCGAACTTCTCCGATTCTGTAGGCGGGACATCAACTTCACTGATACGGTGATTCCAGAACGCCTCCAGCTTTCGCTTTTTTGTCTCTGCAACGCAGACCTGAACCCAGTCAATACCTTCACTTTGCCATTTCTTCAACCCGGGGGCCTCAAGCGGGGGCAAGACCTTGCTGGGATACGCCGCCGATTCGCCCAAGCCGATATCCCAGCATAGAGTGTCTATGTGAGTCGCCGGGTCATCGGCAAAGTTGAACCGGAAATGAAACCACTTTTTGATATCAATTCCCAGCGTATGCAAGCCTTCGCCAACCGCGTCAAACTGGACAATGATCCTGCGCCGTCTGTTCACCGCGGCAATGTGGGATGGGGAAAGGACGATCGGGCTGATTTTGGGGCTGGCCGCGATGCGGCTGTCGGAGTCCAAAAGAACATTTTTTTGTTTCATATTGCACTTCCTTAAACCTGAATTTCCCAAATTTTTGAATTACCAACACAAATATACGCAAACCGTGCAAACGATCATCAAAGCATACCCCCTCCAACCAGCGTGTCAACGCCATATCTGACTATTTTTTGACAGCGACAGACCCCTCCCGTCATTTGGAACTCAAACATCCCGTCAAAATCTATAAACGGGTCCCATTGTGGTATGTCTCAATTTTCAACAAAGCGCGTTTTGATACAGCGTACTGACAACAGGTTGATCACGGCGATCAGGGCGCCGAACAAAAATACTGCTTGGTAACCGATGTTATTCCAGATAATTCCGCCGCAGAGCGCGATGGCTATGGAAAAAACATGATCTATGGAAACGGCCAGCGACAATGTCGGCATGATATGGGCCGAATCGATGGCAATCTTTTTGAGATATGTTGAGCGGGCGATGCCTATTGATATCAGCATCTGATCGGCAATATAACACGCGGCGGCAATAAGAAATGCCGTATGTTCACTGAAAAGCGATCCTGAAAAACCATACCCGGCGCAGACGATGACAAGCAGCGCCGCCTCCACGCTCAACATTGTTCGCTCGCCCAGCAGGTCAATCAGCCTGCCGATGACCGGCTGAGTGACAATTCCCGCGATGGCGCCGATGGTCAGGAGCCATGCAATGACGGCGGTCGGCTGGTTGAAAACGGTTACAAGCACCCAGGGGGCAAATGTCAGGAATATCTGCTTGCGCGTGCCGAAGAGGATGCAAAGCCAATAACAAAGCCGGTATTCTTTGTAAAACTTCAAATGCAACCTGGCCGGATGCGAATTTCCCGGTGACATCCGGTAAAGGAAAAAAGCGGCGGAAATCAAGCTCAACGAGGCCAAAACAAACGATACGGCAAATGTGAAATGACAAAATTTGAATCCGAGGAAAACAAGAAAGCTTCCGGCAACGACCGCGGCATTACGTACCGAGTTGAGCTGACCGAGACGTCTGCCGGTATGTCCATCGCGGGCCAGCTCCATGCCGATGCTTGACGAAAGCGGCATAAAAGTATGTTGGCCCAGGCTGTATAAAAACAGCCACGGTAGCATCATCATATAATTGCGCGAAGCGACGCCCAAAAGTAGTAGTCCCGCAAAGCTGACTACGGCGGCAAGGGCCGCCAGGCGTCGCGACGGCAGGAAGAAAAAAAGAGCGGATACAAAAGCGACCATAACCCCCGGCAATTCGCGCGGTATCTCAAGCAGGGTGCGTTGCCAGCTGGAAATGCCGAAGCTTTCATTGAGAAAGTTGTTGAACACGGAATCAAGCATGCTGCCCCCAAAAGCGGACATGGCAACAGCGGCGATAAAATATTTCATGTCCGGCGAGAGCGACTTGATTTTTGCTGCAAAACGATTATTCATTTGTTGCCATCCGGCGCCGACAGCTGTCAAAAACTGGACTGCTCCCTGAAAATTGGTCATCTCAAAGGTCTTCATGCCCCCGATAGGTCAAATGCCTGTTATTCTGACGATCTGGCGGGAAACGGTGAAAAGCAGGCTGGCTTCGACTTTTTCCCCGCGCAAATTCAACAGTTGCGCAAGCGCCTGGCGGTAGAGAGCTATCTGCGGCTTATAAATCTGGCTAAGCTTGCCAATTGCTTCAGGATCGCTGGTCCGGTTGCTTTTGAAATCTATTATTTCCGCCGAGTCAGGTGTCCCATCAGGTTTGCGCAAAATGACGACCCGGTCGAAAATACCGGATATCCAATTGTTGTCCAGAATAACGTCAAAGCCTCTTTCGCGCCATAATTCAGGATTGCCGGCAGGTTTTGACAGCGCGTCTTTAATCTTTGGCTCCGTCAATACTCGCTTGAATTGTTCTTTAACATCGCGGAGGACAATATCAGGATAGGGATATTTTGGCTTCCAATCGTGGATAATTTTGCCCGGATTGCAATCGTCGCTCCATTCAACCTCGCGCAAAAGCTCGTGAATAGCGCTTCCAAAATACAGGACTTCCGGGCTTTCCGCTTTAAAGAGCCAGGATGCCTTCAAGGAGAGTGTTTCTTCAAGCGATGGCTCTATTTTGTTCAAAACTGCGCGACGCGTTTGCCTTGGAATTGCAGGTTTGATTGACTTTATTGCCGGTTTAATGCTTGTTTTTACTGTTTTTTCTTTTTCATACCAGTTGCTGTCGCCGGTCGCGTAGAGGATATCAACATCCAGGCCGCCAATCGGGACAATTCGTTTTGATGATTCATCAGTTGCTAATTGCTCCTGCAAAAGCCCTGCCATATTGAAAAACTTTTTATTCTGGATTCTCGTAATCATGTATAATGCTTTTTTGGCGCGGGTCATGGCGACGTATAAGACGCACAAATTATCCAACGTGGCCAGGTCGTCGGATTCATCCAGGCTTTGCTTGAGCGTCGGGTCGCATTCGGCGGTTTTGCGGTCGGGGACCGTAAGTAACCAGGCCGGAGCGTTTGCGCCGTCGGCATGGCCGGTCAAAAAATCAATCGTCCCGGCGCTGTTCATCTTTTTATTGTCATTCAGGTCCGGCAGGATGACCATGTCAAACCCAAGTCCCTTGGACTGGTGGATGGTCATAATATGGATGCATCCTTTGGCCTCGGATGCTTCGCGCATGCCGTAAGATTCAACTGTCTTGATGAACAATGAAATATTGCGGTCAAAACGGTTGTCAAATTGCCCGGCTATCTCCAGCATTTGTTGGAGGCGCAACCGGCCGAAATCGTCGTGCGCGCCAAGCCTTGCCGCCCATTCGCGGAGAGCAGGCCTGAAGCCCTGCTCCTCTATCTGGCCGAGAAGAACTAAAGGAAGCGATTCAACAGATGTTTCGTTTTTGTCCATCCAGATTCCCAACGGGCTCATTATTAAATGTTGCCTTGCGAAATTATCCGCCGGATGTTCCGCGTAACGCAAAAGATCAAGCAAAACGGCGATGAGCGGATTATCAAGCAAAGCGGTTTCGCCTTCGTAGGAAATATTCAAGTCATGCCAGTCATGCTCATGTCCATATTGCCGCAAATAATCGGCAATTTTCTTGCCGCTTGCATTTGTGCGCACAAGTATGGCGGTGCTCAGTCCCCTTTCCGTCGGGCCAATGTGTTTTAAAAGCCGCGCCAGCAACTCAAGTTGATTCCCGGTTTCGTGATATTTGGCGCCTTCGGGCAAAGTCGGCTGGAGAATGGCCGCGTACCCGTTATCCGGCGCCCGTTCCCCGCGTTCATGTTCTTTCCATGCCGAATTCCATTTTGCATTCACGCGCCGTGAAATCGCGGGCTCGGAAGTTTTTCCCTGCGTTTCGGGCAGGCGTGAAAAGACCCTGTTCACCGTGTCAATTATCGGCTGGGCCGACCGCTGGGTTTTATTCAGCGACTCATTTATAATTTTTTTGCCATAGCGGTTTAATACGCTGTTGAACAAGTCGGGATTTCCGCCGCGCCACCGGTAAATGGTCTGCTTTACGTCGCCGACATAGAAAAAGCTGCGCGTATTGCTGTCGTCCTGTAAAATTTCGTCCAGAAGATTTTCAAGCGCTTGCCATTGCAAATTGCTTGTGTCCTGAAACTCGTCCAAGAGCCAATGGTCAATCTTGGAGTCAAGGCGGTAATCAATGAAGATACGTCCTTCCCTGGCCGAGTTCCCTGGCCGGCGCTCGGGCACAGGCGGGCAGGCCTGCGGAGCACGGCAACGGCTTATTGTTGCCCCGCCGGAAGCAAAACCGCGCGGCGAAAGAAGCAATTGCGCGTCCGTGAATGTCATGCGGCCCGTCTGCAGAAGCGCCTGTTCATATTCCTTTTCATACATGGCAATGACGCCGAGTATTCCCCTGGTCCGTTTGCATAACCGGTTGAATTGTACGTGGAACGCATTGTGATACAACGCGCGCAGTAATTTAAAAACATTATCCGGAATCAAATATTCTTTTCTTGCATATTGAATTGTCAGGCCGTCTTTGCCGGGCACATCAAGTTTTGGAATGATTTGACTTTGAATTGCGCCGTCCAGGAAAAGATCCGGGGACCATTCCGAGTCATAATCAAAATCCTTCAAATTATTGACCAATTTAACAAAAGTCTCCCGCATTCTTTTATCCCAGCCTGAATTGCCGGGAATTAATTGTAAAATCAGTTCCGTCTCTCTTTCGTTTTGCGCTTCAGGCGGTTGCATCCACCATGGTTCATTTTTCCAGATGAGGGAAGGATTGCCCCATGCATCTTCGGCTGGCAGGCTTAGAAAAGCCGCGCGGTAATTGCTCAAAAAACCATTCAGATTGTCGGTAAATGTTTTCTTTTCCGCTCCCAGCGTGGCTTGCTTGAAAACTTCGAGAAAGACGTTTGTCCCGGTTTGATTGATATGCTTTGAATTGCATACGTCCGAAATTATCCCTTCGCGGAATGATTCCGCGTCGGCGCTGTCGCCGTCCATCAGCCTGAATTCCGTGCCATTAAGTCCGAGCTCCAGGGGAAAAGCCCGGACAATGGTGGCAATGAAGCTGTCAATGGTGCCGATATTTGCGCGGTGCAAATTATCAAGAAAACAACGCAAGGCTGAAAGGAATTTGCCCTCCGGCACCGGGCCGATTTCCATATATTTGCTTGAGAGCTCCGCGTATTGCGCATTTTGCGCCGCCCCGGTCAGATTGCGTACGATTGAATCAAAAATTTCGCCGGCGGCTTTTCGTGAAAATGTAAGCGCGCAAATGCGGTCGGGCGGAATGCCGCGGGCAAGCAAACCCATATAGCGGTGGGCGAGCCGGAAAGTTTTCCCGGAGCCCGCCGATGCTGAAATCGCCTTGTTTTCAAATTTTGTCATTTACGCCAATGCTCTTTCATGAATGCCTCAAGCATATCGCCGTCAAAAAAATCGCGCATGTCTTCCTCAAACAAAGGCTCAAAATCGTCATATTTTACAGAATCGGCCGGCGGCCAAAAAATGCCCTGCTTGATGCGCCCGATTATAATTTCCGCGCTTTTGTATGCCGATTCCTCAAGTTCCTGCGTAAAGTTTTCCCATACCGCCAGGCCAGAGTTAGATATCGCCTTCGGTAAATTAAAATAGCAGAGCTCAACTTCTTTGCATTCCTTTCCCAACGGCATATTTTTGAACATAAGCCGATACAAAGGCAGTTGCAAATCGTTCCACCGCTTGTTTTCGGCGTTGTGCAACCTGGCATAATCCGGTATTTCCCTGCGTGATTCCCTGATGTGTTGTTTTACGGGGTTCTCCGCGGAATCCGACGTCTTGTAGTCAATAATACGCATTCGTCGCTCGTTCCTCTTTTTATCAACGCGGTCAATTTTACCGGCGACTTTCATGCCGGATATTGTCAATTGGCAAGGCAATTCCCGTTCCACGATCTCCCAGCCTTCAGAGGAAGATTGGGCCTGGTGTTCGGCAAAAGCTTGAAGGCGTTGCTTGGCGATCGCCTGCGCATACAAGATCGGGAAGGAATGATTATTTCCAAATGTTTTTTGAAAATAATCAGCGAGCATGCCCGTCAGGTATTTTTGAATCACATTGGGGTCCGTGGATCCGTTTATTTTCGGATTACCGGAAAATCTCTCAAGAATAGCATGAATTGCCGTTCCGAAATCAAGAGCGTCCAATTCCGTCTTTTCCCCGGTGCATTCCATTTTCAGGATGTGTTTCAGGAAAAATCGGAAAGGACAGGCAAGATAATCGCGAAACTGCGTCGCATGCAGTTCCGCGGGCAAAAGCTGTTTCCGGCGGTTTGACCCGCCTGCAATCTCGCCGCGGCGGATAGCATTGCGGGCAGACAAAGGCGCCGCCGGGTTCAGTTTGAAAGTAACGGAATATGGAGGGTGTTGAGTTTTTTCCTCAACTTCCTTGAAAATAGATTCGGCTCGTTTGGCTAATTGTTTGTCAGGACACCGGAACAAGAGGCGCGACGGCTTAAGCGGGTCTCCTTCAGGACTTGTTTTACCGGTTATTAAAACTACGCGGCCGGTTTGTTCACGCATGGCAATAATTAAAGATAGCAGATATGCGTCGCGCGCAAAACGCGATTCATTATTCCGCAAGCCAAGCGTTTTTTTTAAAGAATCCGGCAGGAAAACGTCGCATTTTTGACTATCCGGCACTTGCCCCTCATTGAATCCCGTGATTATCATAAAAGGCGCGTCGTTCCATGCCAATTCCAGCCAACCGTTGAGATCAATCATTGCGCCTTCACGGTGCCGTGGTATGGAAAGTTCGTCCAAACGGCTGACAATCAGCTGGTTTATAAGCTGAACCGGAAAGTTCTTTGTAAATACACGGGAATAAGTTATGTCGTTCAGAATTTCTGAAATATTAGAAGCTACGGCTTTAAAATCCTTGTCGTCATCGCTGTCGCCGGTTATCATTTTAAGCGCGAATACCTGCTCCAAAAGACCGCGCAGGGCGGCATGAGAAGCATCGCTGTTTGCGGCCGACAAAATTTCCTGCGTGAATTTGATAGCGGTTTTTAAATTCGGGAATTTATTTTCACCGGTCTTTGTTAGCGCCAATACCGCGTCTTGCATGGTCTGCGGCAGCGCTTTGTTTTGAAGTTGGTCTATCTCGGTCAGTAATTCGACGGCGCTTATTTTGCATGTTGCCTGGAGGTGTTTTAGAATATCCGCCTTGCGCAAAAATGCGGCAATGTTTTTGAATGATGCGTTTTCCGTGAGCAGGCGCCAAGCCTTGATCAAATGGTACAAATGATGATCCTTAAGCGGCCGGTCATCCGGGTCAAAAGCGGTTATCCCGGCGGATTCTAATTTGTTTTGCAGATACGGGATTACAGCGCGGTCAGGAACGCCGATGCATATGTCGTTGAAATGATATTCATTGTCGTGAATCAAGTCGGCAACGGATTGAGCCTGACATGCCGGATCGCCGGCTATCAAAATGGTTTTCTCCGGTTCCGGGATATCAATCAGGCGGGTTATCCATTTGTCCGGGAAAGGGCGTCCCCAATCATCAAAATGGTACTGCAATTCTTTCGGTGCCATGACCATGATTTCAACGGCAAGCTTCCTTGACAATGCTTTTATTGTTTCCAGCGCGAGCAAAGACGGGTCGGGCACGGAAGCCATTATGATTTTTTTGATTCCTGCGGGAAGAGTAGGCGATTTGGCGTGGGTAAGCTTCAATTCGCACGGGTCTGAGCGCCCGGTTTTTCTTAAATTCTCCAGATACATTGTCTCAATTTTGCCCAGGTCGCTCCACCGCTGGAGTTCCTGCAATTCGGCTTCATGTTTTTCAAGAACTGAGTTGATGGAGAGGCATCCGTCCGAAAGATCCTCGCGCAATTGCTGTATGATTTTTGACATGGCAAATGCCCATTGATGATTATTTTCCGGAATGCCGCGGGGAAAGAGCGCCGGACAATCATCTTTACGCAGGCTGAGCAATGTCTTTATCCATACGCTCCGGACAAGTGTCGCGCCGGCTTCAAATCCTATATTCTCGCGCGATTGAATAAAGAACAACGGTGTAACAATGCGCGCGTCAAGAAGTGCGGATTTATTTTCGCGGCAAATAATCATCATTTTCTCGCGCAAGCGGCGTCCGGCTTCCTTGGTGGGTACAACGATCAATGTGCCGTCCATTTGCACCAGTGGGGCGGGGACGTCATTCAGGATGTAGCGGGCGACCGTGTCTGTTACCGGTTTATCCCATCCTAAAAAATGCAATTGTTTTGACATGGTCAAACGTTTTGTAATTTTTGCATAAAACATGGATTTCAAGGTCTTTGTGCCGGGCCTGGCGCAAGGGTGCCCGGCTTGGGCCGCAAAGTATAATACTCGCGGTATATTATCAGAAGCAGAAGAATCCATAACATGGTCCACACCAAAATTCCCTCAAACCGGTACCAGCTTAGGCCTACACAGGGCTGAAACTGCCAAAACGGATAAAATAAAAAAAGCGTCGCGTATCTGTGTGACACGACATCAATTGCAATATGCAGCAAACCGCCGAACGCAATCCTGCGGTTCAGAAATAAAATAAGCAGACAGATTATGCCTTGGAACAACAGGGAGTGGAAGAGTGGATAAAGCGTGTGCCTTGGCAGGAAAAGATCGCCGATGTTGGATAAAACGTCAGCATTGGCGCCGATGAGCGCCGCCAAAAAGAGAGCTGATTTCTGGCATTCTCCAAGGTGCCTTGCCAACAGACCTGCTGAAACGGCATGAAATACGATATCCATGGTTTGATTCAAAATGGGCGGCGTCATTTGACGCATCGGGTTTCATCCGGACATAAGCGTAAAAACAAATCCTTTCAGGTATTCGGTTTCCGGGATGGAAGGGATTACCGGATGATCCGGGCCGGCGCCAAGAACCGCTTCGCGGCGCAATAAAACATGGGCGTCATGGGCCGCTTCCAGGATAAATTCCAGGAACATGACGGCCGAAACATGATGCGAACAGCAAAAGGTGGCAAGGACTCCGCCCGGTTGAAGCAGTTTAAAAGCGCGTAGATGGATTTCCTTATATCCGCGGCGGGCTTCGGAAACAGCCTTGCGCGAACGGCTGAACGAAGGCGGGTCAAGGATAATTAAATCAAATTTTTCTTTCGCCTCCTGCGTCTTCCGCAGGTAATCAAACATGTTTTCAGCCCGGGAATTGAGGTTTGAACCCACGCCAGCGAGGTTGGCCGCCTTTTTCGCCAGTTCAATGCTTTTTGCGTTGCTGTCAACCGCCGTGGCTTCCTTTGCCCCCGCCAGCAGGGCATGAATCGCAAAGCCGCCAAGATTACAGAATCCATCCAGGACGCGCATTCCCGGACGGACAAATCCTGACACAATTTCGTAATTTACCTGCTGGTCAAGATAAAAGCCGGTTTTATGTTTGTCAAAAAGATCGCAGATAAATTCGGCTTTTCCGATTTTTACCCGAACCGTTCCATTGCCCTCTCCGAATAATGATCCCCTGATGCGCGGCAATTTTTCAAGTTCCCGGGAAGAACCTTCGTTATTTTCCAGGATTGATTTTGGGGTGAGCATTTCAGCAAGCAGTCTGATAAACAGCGGTTTTCGCAAGTCCATTCCAAGGGTTGTTGTCTGCAAAACAAGCGTATCGGCATACCGGTCTACAATAAGCCCGGGTAAAAAATCGGCATCGCTGTTGATTATTCGGTAAGACTGTTGATCGGAACATCGGGCAAGGCGATAGTCAATGGCTTGTTGAAACCGCGCGCGCCAGAATGTTTCGTCAATTTCAACCGGTTGGCGGGACAAGGCGCGGAAAGAAATCATAGCATCGCTGTTGTAATACCCGCGGGCAATAAATTTGCCCTTGATAAACACATCGGCAATATTGCCGTCGGCTATATCGCCAGCATTAAGAACACCGCGAATTTCCTGGATTTCATTGCAATAAACCCATCCATGCCCGCGTTCAATGCGGTGGGGCTGATTGGAAAGAATAAGGCGTGGAAAAGAGTTGGCCATAAATAAGATATTGAATTTTAGGGTTATATCTGGATGCTTATGGCGAAGAATTTAACAGAAAGAATAAAAATATGCACCATGATTTAATAATTCCAAAAGAGATTGATTCGTTTGATGTAAAAAAACGCTATGCCGTCCTGGCGGATATTGGCCGAACGCCGCTTTCAAAGACAAAGGTATCCGTCCGCCTCTGGGCGGAAAAAACCGGTGCGCTTGTAACATTTTATAACTGACGGCGAAAAGAAGAAGGGGACATTCCGATTTCCTGTTTAAAACGCCGGGAAAAATGAAACTGATCGTGAAAGCCGAAATGTTCTGCAGTGTGAGCGACAGAATCATTGGTTTCCGACAGTTGTGAACAGGCTCGGCGCATAATTTCCATCTTTTTAATTGTATCCAAACGCCCACTCGCATACGTTTCATCCATAAAACAAATCTACTCCCCCAGGTAACTGCCCGGAAGGAATCAAAAGAGAGTATACAAAAAAATGTCTGACAACAAGAGCATCTCCAGCGTGCTGGGGCAGGGCGACCTTTCCTGGTCAATGATGAAGCGCGCCCCGGGCGGCATCGGCAAGGCGGTGGTGGACTACGGTCTGCCCGCTGCCGTGCTGGCGATGACAATGGCGTTGGTGGCGGTGGCGTCCGCGGGTGTCCCGGCGCCGACGATGGTCCCCGGCCGGACCATCGCGAGCTGGGATTTTACCAAGGCCACCGAGGAGCTCATCACCAATTCGGTCGCCGGGATGCCCACCTTGAAGGCCGGGACGGATGCCCCGGCCACGGTGAAGGACGGATTGCAGTTCAACAATGGGGCTTGCCTGCGCGGGGCAGGCCTCCCCGGCCTCCTGGATGGCAAGACCTCCTTCGAGTTAAGCATGGAGCTCAAACCGCTGCTCCTGCCCAGCGGCCATTGCGGCGGGCTCTTCCAGTGCTTCGAATACCAGAAGGCGGGCTTCCGCTTCTATCTTTACAGATTCATGACGCTTGGGGTGGATATCCACCCGGGGCAAGATAAGCTTGCCAAGCTGAACGGGACAACCAAACTGGAACTGGGCAAGGCTTACGAGGTTAAGTTGTGGTTCACCCCGACTTACGCCTATATGTACCTCGACGGTAAGCTCGATGGCGCGGTAAAAACCGGGCTCCCGGCGGCGACCAAAGCGGAGATCATCGTCGGCATTGCTTCCGGGCAGGACTACTATTACAATGGCATCATCAAGTATCTTACTATCAAAGAACTGGTCGACAAGAAACCATAAAACCAATCGCGTTTGACAAATAATAAAACAAAGGAAAAAAACATGAAGTTCATTGGCACAATGATATTGCTCCTGGCTCTCGGCGCCTGGTTTCCGGCGCAGGCGGCGAAAATGTTCAACGGTTTCGACAGCCCGGCGGCGCTGGAGAATCTGGGGAAGCCGGACAACCTGAAGTTCTGCCCTGACAAGAAGGCCGCGGGCGCGGGTTGCGTCGCCGTCAAGTGTAGATTCGAGAACGGCCACGCCTTCCCGTTGCCAAAAGATGCCAAGCAGGGCGTCCTGACTTTCTGGATCTTCGATCCGCTCTTTGCCGGGGAGACCAGTTTCAACCCAGGGGTCGCCATCCACTGCCAGAAGGAGGATGGCGGCAAGCCGCGCGCCGCTTGGTTTAGCCTGAACATGGAACGGGGGGTCAACTGGCACTTCCACGACTCCCGGAAGTTGGTCGGCGGCGAAGAGCACGGCCGCGACCTGTACGTCCCCCGGCATGGGGGCTGGACGCGCTTCGACATCGTCGCCCCGGCGGGCTCCGGCCCCAGGGAGTTTTTGAT
>Ga0247840_10002443_pt1 | contig 33147 bp, 35 predicted proteins | sample LaCruzMarch2015__FD_192404 | JGI IMG/M metagenome (GOLD analysis project Ga0247840, IMG submission 192404) | Freshwater microbial communities from meromictic Lake La Cruz, Castile-La Mancha, Spain - LaCruzMarch2015_17m | ecosystem: Environmental > Aquatic > Freshwater > Lake | place: Spain...
CAAGGCGCGTGCCCGCAGTTAAAATCGAGGCCCGATCTCGCTCCCCACCGCAGCCCCGCGGCCTCAAATCTCCCCGCCAATCCCCAGCCGAAACCGCGGTGCCGCCCGCACCCGCTCCGCCAACCGCCCAGCATCCCGAACATAAAGCGTGTTCCCTCCCCCCGAACGCGCCCCACGCAGCGGTTCCAACACCCGCTCGAACGGCCGATAGCGGAAGGTCTCGAACCCCTGCCCCAGCATCGCCCCATGCAACGCCTCCTCATCGAACCCATACCGCCCACCGCTGCCGTTCAGCTCCATGAGCACCGCCAACAGCCCCGGATCGGCCAAGGTCCGCACCGCCCCGGCCAGCACCTCACGCTCGAACCCCTCGACATCCATCTTGATCAGGGTCGGCGACTGGCCATCCAGCACCGCATCCAGGGTGCGCACCGGCACCTCCAGCGCATCCTCGGCCAACTCACCCTCGGCAAGCACATGTTTGACCGTATCCAATCCGCCAGTGAAACGCAGCCGACCCTCCCGCCGTCCCAGCCCCAGGTTGAGCGCCCGCACCCGCTCGCCCAGCCCGTTCACCGCGATGCTTCGCGTCAACCAGGCGAAGGTACCCGGAATCGGCTCGATCGCGAGGACGCGCGCACCTGCCGCCGCCCCGAGCATCGAGTAAGACCCCACATTCGCCCCAATATCGACGAACAGATCGTCCGGCCGCAAGGCGTGGAGCACCAGCGCCATGTCCTCGAATTCGTGCAGACCGCAATAGACATTACCGGTCGCGCCCGTCATCCCGTCATCCCGGGACGAACGATCAGACAGACCTCATTCACGAACGGCACGAGCACAGGACCCGGCAGCAGCCGACTGCCCAACTGCCAGCGCAACCAGCGCGACAGGGCCACCCGCCGATTGCTGCGGTTGAGCGGATGCCGCAGGACAAAACCCAGCGAATTCAGAAGACTCATGATCGGCTCCCAACCTGTGCCCAAGAACCTAAATACTCCTTCACCGCCAACCCGCTCGCCTCCAGCGCACCGACACTCGGCGTCCAACACTCCAGCCCCCGACACCCGCCGAACGACCGATAATCCGCCCCCACCGGTACCACCTCGAACCCAGCGCGCTCGAACAGCGCCACCGCCCGGCGCAAATGTCAGGCGGAGGTGACCAGCAGTACGCGGTGGATACCCAAGGGTTGCAGCAGCACCTTGCTGAAGTCCGCGTGGCCCTGGGTATTGCGACCCTGTGCCTCCAGAAGGATGGCTTCGCGAGGCACCCCAAGGTCGGCAAGCAGATCCGCCATCGCCGCCGCTTCAGAGCCGCAGTAGGGGGCAAGGACCAGCACGCTGGAACTGACCAGGACCACCCCCAAACCGCAGCCCATCACCAACGCGCGCAGCCACCGCACCCGCCAGACCAACGCCAGTCCGATCGCCCCGAGCACCAGCCCCAACGACAGGGGCATGGTCGAAGCAGTCGCCAATCGTTGCACATCGAGCCAATCCATTCCAAAATCGCTCCATCGACGCATCTTGCTCGGATGCTGAGAAAGTCCCAAGCCGGTATAGATACACCCCCACCTTCACCCAACCCACTAAATCTTAACACTGAATACTTAAATCTTGATCCCCAACACCCTCTCGATCGCGGTCACCACATCGCACCCCGAAGCCACCATATAACGCCGCACCTCCGCCACCTTGGCATCCACCAGATACCGATACCAAAACCCCTGCAGAAAATGAAAGGCCGTCCCCGCCTGCCCGTCCAGAAACCCCAGCCGGATCACATACCGATAGAAGAAATAGACAAAGGCGCGAAAGCCGCCGGGAAGCCGGGCATAGACCCGCTCCTTCAACCAGCGCTTCACCCCCGCCTGTTGACCGCCGCGCAGACTGGCAACCGTATCGTGGGGCATAAACCCATATTCCAGGTTCAGCAGATCAACCGCCTCGCGGCTCGCATAGCTATTGTGCTTGGCAGTCCACCAAGTCAGCGATTGCAGGTTGTCGTCGATGATCTCACCCTGCAGATCGACCGTCGGCCCGGCGACCTTGATGTGCTCGTCCATCCAGCGGTTCTCGCACTGGCCGCGCCCGTAGCGGAACAGCCGCAAAACCCGCACCGGAAAGACCCCGCCGTGACGAATCAACCGACCATGAAAGGTCATCCGCCGCCCGCAATAGACACCGTCGATCTCGGGGCCGAACGTCGGCAACCGGGCCTGGATCTCGGCGACCAACGTCGGCGTCAACACCTCGTCAGCATCAATCCGCAGCACCCAATCGGAATCGACATCAAGTTCGGTCAAAGCCCATTTGAACTGGGACGCATAGTTTACCCAAGCGTGTTGGACCACCCGCGCGCCGTGGGCGCGAGCGATCTCCAATGTGGCATCGGTGGATAAGCAGTCGGCAACGACCACTTCGGTCGCCAGGTCCTTCAGGCTCGCGATGCATCGCGCGAGATGGCGCTCCTCGTTGAAAGTAAGAATGACCGCAACGAGCTTCATCGCTTCATGGCAATAGTCATCAAAAGTACCGGTGATTTCAATTTTGAGGCCGCCGCGGTGATATGCATCGTGCGCCTGGTCGACGCCCTCCACAAACGGAGCCACATCCTTCACGTCCCAACCGGATTGGATCACCGCATTGGCTACGCTGCCGTTGCTGCATCACAGCTCGAATAAACGTCGCTCGTCGGGCGAGAAATCAAATTCATCCAGCCACCAGCAACTGAAATATATCATCCAACAACACTCAGCGCAAGTAACCCCGTTCACTCAGAATTAGAGTGATATCCGGTGATTTCAACGCCATTCATTCCTAATGATTTTCTCCGCGCGAACGCAGCACACGCTCCTTGATAATGCGCGCAGGATTGCCGACAACAATCTTCCAAGGTGGAACGTCGGACACAACGACAGCCGCAGCGCCTACTACAGCGCCCTCGCCGACTTGGACGTTAGGGCCGACGAAAGCATCCGCGCACACCCACGCTTGGGCACCGATATGGATGGGAAGACGCAGTAGAGGGAGATTTATGGCGCAATAGTCATGCGTACCGGCGCACAGATGAGCACGATGCGAAATGGTTGCGCGCTCGCCGATGATTACCGGCCCCAAATTGTAAATCAGGACCCACTCTCCGACACTAGCCTGATCGCCAAGACTGAGATTCCACGGCAAATAAATCCGAGCGCTGGGGTAAACGTGTACTTCACGGCCTACATACGCACCAAATAACCGCAACAACCCCCGCCGCCACCCAAAAAAAGGCCGAGGGCTAAAACGGAAAACCGGAGTTACTAAAGCCCAGAGCAAGCGTCCGAGATACTCCCGGCGGCTGTAGGGGCACAGTGCACGACACGCTACGATATCGAGCGATTCGAGAGGCTCTGTCACCTGCAACGGCTCCGAGAGAAGCAAATGCTTTTGCGGCGATTCATTCTCATGTTTCACCTTATTCGTCGTAATGGCACATCGTCGGTCGTTGGGTCTCGCTGAAACGATGCACCTCAACGTCCGCAGGTTCGGTCAATTCGTTAGCACTACCTTTGGGGGTTCTCCACCCTCATGTAGCCAGGCATAGACCGATTCCAGTTGATCACAAATCGCGTCCCACGCATAATGCGTGCTAACTAATTCATAACCAGCTTGCCCCATAGCGCTTATCTCGGCCGACGGGAGTGACATGATTCTGACTAAGCCGTCCTGGAGGCCAGCCTCGCTGGAGGGCACTTCGATTGCCGCCCCAGCACGCGCTACTTCAGGCAAACCACAGGTATTGGTCAGTAGAGCCGGGGTTCGATGCGCAAATGCTTCGAGCACCGCCATTGGAAACGCCTCGCTCAAAGAGGATAGCACAAAAAAATCAGCTTGTCGTAGCCACAAGGACTTAACGACGCCAGTCACAAACCCGACGAAACGAACATTTCGGCAACCATTAACGTAAGCCCGGTTTTGCAAACCCGCAACATAGTCATCATCCCCGCTTCCGGCGATAACCAACTGCCAGTCGTCGGTTGGTGCAACGCACGCCCACGCATCCAATAAACGCTCGATACCCTTGATTGGGGACAAACGACCAAGGTAGAGGCAAGTGCGTCGGTGCAGCAATTCCGACTGGAGATACCCTTTAGGCTCGGGCAGTGCGTCGAGATCGGGGCACTGAATTCCATTGCCGATCACACAGATCGGTTGACGAACACCCGCCGTCCGCAACGTTTCGTACTCGGTCATCGTTAGCGCTTGATAGCAATTGACATGCTGCAATACCTTACGCATAAACGTTTTCCGGGCTAACCATTTCTTCCAAGCCGATATGCGCAGTGCTTGCGGATTGAAGTTTCCATGCACTGTGATCATGTACGGGCGGTCATGACGCAGGCACCAATCAACTGCTGCCTCACTTACATGGAACCAGACCCCTTGGATGCTAATGATATCCCATGGTAGAGTTTGGCGCTCAATCCAGGGACGAAATGATGGTGCGAAGTGCAATGAGGGCGGCCCAACGCGACGAAAGGCGTGCGTGTTGACTGACCAATGGGATGGGTAAGCCGGGTCGTCCGAGTGTCGCGTGCCCATTACGGTAACCTCATGCCCCCGTTGTACTAGGTGCTCAGCGGTCTGCTTCAGGCTCTGATAGGGACCGCTGGCCTCGGTAAACAAGCAACCGGACACAAACAATAGACGTTGCGGATGCGATATTGAATCCGGCATAATAGAAAGTATTTTCGTTGGCTCGACTTTGGCCATTTTTGCAGTTGGGCGACGGCCCCGCGCGTGTCGCCACGGCGGTGCCGAAGCGTGTGCTGAGCGGGGGTTGCGGCGGCCGATCGTCGCGGCCCGCCGGCACCCGCCAGTGGCCGTGGCGCGCGAGGACAGGCAGGGGAAGGCAGGCGGGCCACCAATAGTGTATGTTCCGAAGTCGACCAAGACACCGGACGTACCCACGGATGCCCCACCTGCCAGCCTCGATTGTACCGACTCTGCTGCCCTTTGCGCCGCTGTTCACCGCGCCGACCTGGCGCCATGTGCAGGTCTTGTTGACCGGCACGCTGCTGGCCCAAGGCCCGCGTACGGTGGCCGCGGCCCTGCGGGTCATGGGGCTGGCGCACGCGCCCCGGTTTGAGCGTTACCACCGGGTCCTGAGTCGCGGGCGCTGGTCGGGGGTGCAGGGGGCGCAGATCCTGCTGGGGCTGCTGATTGCGCTGCTGCCGCCCGGCTGGCCGATCCTGGTGGTGGTGGACGAGACCCTGGAGCGGCGCAAGGGCGCGCGCATTGCCGCCAAGGGGATGTACCGCGATGCGGTGCGCTCGAGCAAACGTCGCGTGGTGACCTGCCTGGGTCTGCAATGGATCTGCATGGCGTTGCTCGTCCCCTTGCCCTGGAGCCGACGGCCCTGGGCGTTGCCCTTCCTGACCTTGCTGGCGCCCTCGCAACGGGCCAACGTCGCCGCGGGGAAGGCCCATCGGACCGTGATCGACTGGACCGTCGTCATGGTACGACTGGTGGCGCGCGGGCTGACGCGCCGCCGCTGGGTCTTGATCGGCGACGGCAGCTATTCCTGTGTGCGCCTGGGCTGGGAGTGCCTCAGCGCCCAGGCGGGCCTGATTTCGCGCCTGCGCCTGGATGCACGCTTGTTCGCGCCGCCGTCGCCGGTGCCAGCGGGACGGCGTGGCCCCAAGCCGCAGAAGGGCCCACCCCTGGCCAAACTGGCCACGCGCGTGGAGGAGGCACGCACGCAGGGCACCGCGACCACGGTTCAATGGTATCGCGGCGAGACCAAGACGCTGCGTCTGCTCAGCGGGGTCTGTCTCTGGCATACCCCGGGGTGGCCGCCCCTGCCGATCCGCTGGGTGCTGGCCGTCGATCCGGCCGAGCCACTCGCCGCCGAGGCGTTTTTCACCACCGACCTAACCGTGCTGCCAGTGCGCGTGATCGAGTGGTTCGTCTTGCGTTGGTCGATTGAGGTCACCTTCGCCGAAGTCCGTCGTCACCTGGGGGTGGAGACCCAACGCCAGTGGGCCGCCAAGGCCATCGCCCGCACCACGCCAGCGTTGCTGGCGCTGTTTTCCATCGTCTGCTTGATGGTGCATCGGCTGCGTGAGCACTGGGCGTCCTTGCCGCGCTCGACCGCTTGGTACCTCAAGCCGCAGGCCACCTTTTCCGATTGCCTGGCGCTGGTGCGCCGCACCATCTGGGCCGAGGGCAATTACGTCAACTCGCTTGCGGATCAGGATCAGGTGGTAATTTCCCGCCCCGCCTGGGAGCGCGTGCTCGCGCAACTGGCCGCGACCGCCTGAGCGGCGGCGCGCGGCGTGCCGCGCCGCCGCGCCGGGGCCGCGGCGCGGGCCTGACGGGTGGGCTCCGTGGTCCCCCAGGGTCCGCCATGCGGACTCTGGCCCCGGGATTGCCGGTCGCGGCTGGCACGGTGATCGGGTGCGCCTAAAATGGCCAAAGTCGAGGTTGGCTGAATGGACGGATAACCAACCCGATGCTCATCGAGTGCGTTACAACTCACGCACGCACATCACCTACACTGAGAGCTATACACTCCGAGCCTTGTACGCCCTGATGATTCGCTCTACTATCATTAATGCGACCAATAGCTCTGCGACCCGAGCTATACCCTGGATGCCGTATCCTAATTGAACAACAAACACAGGCATCCAAAGCCAGTAGCCAAGACGATATAAAACGCCTGCCCTGGGGCTTACGGAATAGCGATCCAATAACACAAAGACACTCGAAAAGATGGTCATGAAAATCATTGCGACCCAGAAGCCCCCATTCCAGTAGGCGTTGGCAACCACCAAAAAGCCGCCACCATGATAATAATATTCTTCAAGTCGCAAGTTATCATTCAAAGGCCGCCCCCAAATAACTCCATCCAAAAAGCCAGGCAATAATTGCTTGATCAGGTTAACAAATGTATCGCCCCCGAGCGAAACTCCGTCTTGGATCAGTTGAATCACATACAACATATGAAAAAGGGACTGTCCGATCATATGAAAATCATTAAGCCGGATCTGGTCGTTTTCGGGATAACTTCCAGCTGCGCTTGAACCTATTCCAAAACCCATGGCGAGAGACTCTGAAAAGACTTCGCCAATTGGGGTAGACGCAATACTCCATCGCAGGTAAGGCCAAACAGTATACGCGTACCAGGTAAGAAGAAAAAAGACTACTGTCCAGCCAAGAGATCCGCGGCGCCTATGCCAGAAAAAGAGCTCCACAATACCAACAGCCAGCCAGAGAAAAGTAAAAAGACCACGACTCCCGATCAGAAACAACATAAATAATGTAACGATCAGAAAATTCAATCTAGCGAGAAGTATGCGGCTTCTACTGCCACGGCGCTTTTGACCCCGCCAAACATACGCAAGCATCAACGCAAACGCAGCCAAAAATGTCGGAATCTTCAGTGCCTCAGAAGGGATCCAATGTGATTTGGATTGAAAGGGATAAGGTACTTCCAGTATACTGGTATTTGTTGCGAAAAATAAAATTGAAATCAGAAAACTCGTCAGAAGCAGTATCTCAAAAAATCTATTTGACATCGCGTCTAGGCGCCCTAAAAGTAGGTGCATAACCTGCTGAGTAGATTGACGAAATAGGTTCTCTTGTCGCCCAACGAGGAGTAGAAAAGAAACCAATACCACAACACTCGAAGCAAGCATGGTGACGGTCGCTAGCTGTAAATTGTTTTGCGTAAAAACCGAAAATACGAAAGCTCTTTCTGGTTGAACTAATGCATAGTTAATAAACACCCAGCCAAAAAAATACGCCATCGCAACATGGAATCCCATCAGGATGCAACTGTAGAGATACATACGAGCTACCAGGATGATAGCAACCCAGCTACCCAGCATGGCATAAGCAAATAGCATGATCCACAAGATTTCGGCATAGAGATAAACGCTTGCAATGACGAGGCTAGTAGAAAAGATAAATAGAATCGTTGGTAACTTCACGTACTTTGGTGCTTTGTTGCTTTGGGCGGACTGGAAATGTTTGCTGTGCGCATTTTCTTCACTTCCATTTCATCGAGATGTCAATCAAAGGAGGAGCAGAGCATGGTAATCATTCAGCGTTCGCACGCCTCCTTAAGGATCTTGATTGCTCGAGACATAGGCCAGGCGCTTGCCGTCTGGAGCGCAGAAATTCTCATTTGTACGATCTGATACGGAACTTCGAGTAGTTGAATAATCTGCTTTGCAAGTTGTTCACTATCTCCAGCCCGATGGACCAAGCCGTTCACATTAGGCACGATACGATCAAGACCCGCGCATGTCATATCGGATGCAAGCACTGGCAATCCCGCCGCCATTGCTTCCAAAATAGCGACGCCATAGGGCTCATGTGCCGAAGATGGGTGGATAAAAACATCAGATTCATGAAGATGGATTACAAGGTCTGCCGGTTCAACCCACCCAAGAAGCGTAACTCTATCCCCAACCCCAAGTGAATTAGCTAAGGCTTGCAACGCATCGGCATCGGGACCTACACCAGCTATGCGATACTCAAACGGAACACTACACTGTTTCGCGACTTCAGCAAACGCACGTACCGCCACATCGTGGCCCTTGCGGCTATTCTTAACGATGCCAGAGGATAAAAATACCACAGGCGCAAAATACGCGCGACTGTGATTACGATCGACATTAGCTGGTGCGTAACGATCAACATCTATCCAATAAGGGAAGTTGAGCAATTTTTCATCAGAAACGCCAATTTTTCCTAACGCTTCCAGCGCAGGCGTACCGGTCCCCATTACATATCGAACGCGACGAAAGACCCACTTCAAGTACAGCATTCTTAATAGTTGGTATAACCCGTTTCGCGTGCGCGCCATATCTGGCGTGTCTGTCCACAGAATAACATTAGCCTTTCGAAGACTAAGCAGGAATAGTAGCAACAATGCGGTGGGATGGTTCCATCCACCAACTACGAAGGTTTGCCTTTCCAGAAACCTTCGCCGTAACATCGATAGCCGAATCAACCCCCAATCAAAGCGATCTGGCTCTTTGAAAACGCGCCATCGGTATCCTTCGGTTAGATTCGACTGCCAAGGATGCGAACATAGTGACAAACGACGATAATGAACCTGCAATCTGAACGTCGGGGTTTCCGCAATGGCTTGAAAGAGCTGCGTATTATAGGGTGACGGTGCATCGCAGAGCCAATGCAACACAATTAATCTATTCTTGTCTTCTCTCAACACAAATGACCTACTAAGTCTATAAATTGCGCGGCTCGGTCAAGCACTGAATGACAACCGGCATGGACCTTTCGTTGTCCCGCCGCTGCTATGCACGCACGTAACTCTGGATTTGATCTGAGCCATTTAGCTTTATCCACCAATTCATCGATACTTGAAAAGAAAACAGCTTCCGCGTCCTCGTTAAAGAGCAGTTGCAACTCGGGCGTGCGTTCGCTCAGCAACAACGAACCGCAGGCAGGAATTTCAAAACATCTTGTAGTATATGGGTCACGATTCATCTTAGACATAAAACATAATGAGACGTCCGCTCCGGATAAAGCGCTAGCGTAATAGTCCCCGCGCACCGCCGGTCCGACAAAAACGCCGGCCTGTTCTAACTGGCGCGATCGATGAATCCGTGAGCGCTCCCACAATCCGCCCTTGTAGAGCCTTATTTTCAGGCCAGCCTTAGCAAGCTCTAAAAGCGAAACGTCACGGCCATCAGGTTCAAAGTGGCCTGCAAACGCTATATCACATCTAAATTCCATTAGCTCAAGATCAGACAGATTGATGTGTCGGTGAATCCATGGAACAAAATACTGTGGCAGCACCCCGGTGGCTTTAGCCCCATGCATTAAGGCGTCGTCGGCCGAGAGTTTCTTAGCGAAGAGAACAAGGTCGTAAATAGGTAAGGCTTTAATAAACGGACTCCAGTGATAACGATGATGGGACGGGGACAGCCCGTGGGATAGGTGTGCGAAAGGATCATCGTGCACGTACCCCACTATTCGCGTGCTTATACTCCTCTTGATACTCTTTAGTGTCTCACTACGCACACCCGCACCCAACCAAATTAATAGAACATCGGGCCGAAAATCCTCGCATGCACGGGTCAACTCACGGAGACTGCGGCGAGTGTTGATACCATAAAAAGAATACTTGTGCTCGAATTTCGAAACCAAACCAGCATGACCCGCATAGAGATTAAAGGGGCAAACGTGTATACCAATTTGCTTGAGCGCACGCGCAAATGCGTTTTCATACATTTCATACTGCCAAGCGCCAGCAAGAAGAACTCTCATGATTGAAAAAAACCTGTATTGTAGCAATTTTTTTTATTACAATAAATCTTTCGCTTAGTTTTGATTTTGGGTCTCAGTAATATTGCTCAAGCGGAGAAAAACTACTCAGGTAAGTACATCAATAGAATTGTTTGTAATTTAATGAATTTGCGTGAAAATTAAAAAACTATATTTTTCCGTTGGTTATAATAATAGCGGTGTTACAAAAAAATCTATTGATGTACTTATATGCATTTCTGTGCGGGGCTCTTATAGCTCTACAATATTCATTGGAATCAGCAAAAAATCTAACGTTACCTTGGTTGCAAATAAGGGCGTATTATCTCCATACGATTAGACCATAAATGCTTCTCCATTACCGTCTGGTAATTTTTTTCGATTAACGGAATGTAGTCGCCAAAGTTCCTTAGAATATAAACTAGTTGGTCTCCAGGGTTATCAGTATCCGCCTCAACCACGGGATAGTAATCAAAAAGGTATTTCATGTCATAAGGTGCCTCTCCAACAATTAGGCATTTAGAGATCATGGACTGAAGATACCTGAGAGTCATGGTAGAAATATAGCCAGACCTTTCCGGGTGCGTAACAGCTGAGGGAAAACATATTGATATTTTTGATTTAGGCAACGGATTTACGGGCGTACGGCCAAAAAAATGGTTGTACGAGCATTGATTAAGAGCAGGAGCAATTTTTCCGTGATAATCCTCGTTACGACGCCCCATCTCCACAACGTCTATACTTTTCTGGTGATAGGAAAATAATTCATATCTCTTTGGATATATACCTTCGGGAACCCATATTCCACGCTCCTCGCCTAACGACTGATTAAAAAGTTCGGCGGATTGCAGCGCTGAAAAAAAAATCTTATTGATCGAGAAAAGTCGAACCCAGTCAATCAATATCTCGTTTGCATGAGGCCAGTGGTCAAACATATATAGGTAATTCCGATTTGAAAAGATAGCACTTGGCAAACAGTATGCGAAATCACCTCCACAGACTACAGCAAACGACGCTTCATTTCTAAGCGACAGATGGCATGAGAAGCGTAAGCCCATCGGCAAACGGCCATAAGCATACCTGAACAGCCTAAGAAACTGGCGCTTCGTTGAAATGAAGCGCCCCGGCATAATACGAGCTGTCGGAAATATCTCTAAAAATGCATCTTGAAACTCGTAGATATAATCAAGCATATATGGATGATACTCGTCATTTTTTATTAAATACAATTGCTCAGCTAGATTCTCATTCATTTCCACCGATCGGTTTACCCGCCTCTGTTCGCCAGTTTTCTTATTACAATAAATTGAGAGACACTTATCAAAACAACCTCATTCACTAACCTGAAAGATATTCATCGATCATATGCGCGAGATGTTCGGCCTGAATTCGCCTAGAGAACATTGCTCGCTTCGTCTTATCTATCTTCTCTTCCAAAGGAGAACCTGATTCCCATAATCGATAGGCGTCACCTAAGAAAGCTGCTATTTCCAGTGGCTTGCTTAGCGACTGTCCTACGCCAAACCCGTATATCAGTGAATCAACCACATCTCCATCGCCAGGGATCGAGAGTATCGGTTTGCAGGCGCCAATGTATTCCGAAAGTTTACTGGTAAAAATCCCAGTAGTCCTTGGGAGAGAGAGGTGCAATAGTATATCGGATCCTAACATACGAGCAATCGCTTCTTTTTTTGGGGCTGCGTCTTTGGCTAAGATCACATTTCTCCCGTAAATCCCCATACGCTCATTCGCGATACGTGCTTTGCAATTCCACCCCATGAACGTAACAAAAAATTTTCCTACCGCGTTCTGGTTATTCTGCAAAAACAACTCGACGCCATCAATCAACGGAGTAAGATCGGCTTCGGGATAAATGCTTCCGAAATACTGGATATTAAAACCCATTTCGCGTATCGGTGCTATATTAAACTCTTCTTCTTCATAACCATTTAGAATTTCTTCAACGTTATTAACGCCGCGGGAACGCATTATGTCAGCTAAGCCCTTCGAGACAGTTATAGTAAAAAGAGCTTTATTGCAAAGTTCAGTGTCAAATTTTATCTTTCTTGCCCTTTGGCGGCTAATTATTCTAATAACCTCCCCTAACCGAGTTTTTAGCGGCGCAGCCCTGAGAGATAACCGAACTAAATTATCGAGCTGATACAAAACGTCTCTTTTATCTACAATAAATGGAATTCCCAATGCCTCCGATATTCTTGCACCTGCTGCAACCATACTGATTTGTGGAGGCGAGCTAACTAATAGCAAATCGTATTGAAATGTTTTGTGTAAATATTTGGCATAACTAAGAAAAGCGTTTACTATTCTTTTGTTATACAGAAAAAAACATCTTGACAGCGGGTCTCGCCACTGTTCATCTTCATTCAAGAAGGGTTCGATCGGTAAATAATAGACACGCCCAACAGGACTTGCATCAGAATTATTAAGGTGGGCTTTAATATATCCTTCAGTCTGTAATGTATCTGGCGTACTTAGATGCCAACCTGGGGCAATTACATCTACTTCATACCCATAGCTAGGAAGCCATTTTGCAAATGAGTCAACACGGAACGACCCAGGCGCTTCTACAGGCAATGAATAGTAGGTTATTGCTAGAATTCTTTTTCCCATTTTACATTTAACCACAAAAATAGATTGATCTTCCTGCGTTCCAGACGACTTCTAAGTTATTTTAACAATTAAAAACTTAGTCTTATCATTGCGAGCCGCCAGGTAGGCATGCAGGTCTCGGAGTTAGGTTGTTGATCCCCTTACAGCATTGCTGGACGACGCCAAGTGCTACGAAGTTCTACGTGGACTACGCTGGCCCACCGGCGTGCAGTGTCCACACTGCGAGTCGTCGCAGATCAGCAAACAAGAGCGCGACACCACGCAGGCGGCGCGTCAAACGTATCGTTGTGGGGGCTGTGGACACCACTTCGACGCTTTAGCCGGGACGATCTTCGCCGCTCTTCATCAGTCCCTGGTGGCCTGGATCGGCTGGTTGTACCTGATGGGCGTGAGCCTCTCTAACCGTCAGATCGCTCAGGAGTTAGAAAAAGAGAGGCCACCGATCTTCGACATGATCAAGCGCGGCGGGCAAGCGGTGATTCGTATGGTGGAGAGAACGATCAGCAAAAGACCATTTGTCCGTTGATTTTGGCGACCATTGCCCGGGCACCCAGGTTTACGCCGACCAGTACGACATCTATGCCCGACTGCCGGAGTGGGGCTATGGCCATAAGACGGTCTGCCACAGCCGGGGTGAGTACGCCCGCGATGCGGACGGCGACGGCTTCCACGAGGTGCATGTCAACACCATGCGGGGCTTCTGGTCACTGCTGCGTTCCTGGCTCCGCCCCACCGCGGGATCTCTGAGGGGAAGTTGCCGCGATATCTGGGCTTCTTTCAGTTCGTACACAACGTCCAGCGGCGCGGCTGGGGCTGCTCCACCCCATGCTCTCGGCCTTGCTGACCGAAGCCGTCTGAAACACAGGAAGAGCCACCATTGATTCGCCTTGCGGAAATTTGTGCATCGCGGGGTCAAGCGCTTTTTCCTTGTTTTTCGTCGAGGACGGAGCGTTGCAAATGCTCTGAGCATGGGAAGCAAGGCGTCAACAAAAACCATTTGGGGGTTGGCTGGATACGCGGCCACAGGGGGACCCCTCGGAACATCGAAATATGGGGAGCCCAATCAAACTCCGCTACCTGTTGAAACTCTTCTTCCCATATAACATCTAATTGCGTGTCGGTCTCCTGATAAATGACCGCGTAATCGGCGTTCCAGCGCAAGATGTTTTCCTTGACTTCCGCTGGAGAACGTCCCCAGCATTGTGGCGCACCTTCATAGTTCGTTTCAGCCACCGCATACCAATCCGGGAATAAATGGATGCCCTTTTCTCCAGCGATACTCAATGGTAATTCGTGGATAACACGATAACCATCAAATAGATTGGCATACTTGCCCTTTGGGTCAGCGAATGCAAAATAGACCCGCTGCCCGACGGTGATCTCGGAAAAGAGACGTTTAATCTCTTGCTCCACTAGGCGATGGTCAAAGGGGGCGTTGACCAGGATTGCCGTATTCGTACTTTCCTTTCTTAAGGGTTGAATGGATAAGAACCAGGCTAATGGGCTGGATGCGAGCCAGAGCACGCCACCGATCGACCAGTGTGGAGCTTCCTGCATCGCCTCGAACGCAAAGAGAGACACGACAATCATGATCAATGATTGCTCATCAGCGACGCGAAAGAACCGCTGGTTGATCAGGAAGAGGAATGCACCGGTCACCAAGAGTGCTGGGACTGTTTGAGTGAGGATACCGAATACGATTGCGCAGGTTACGTACAATCCGAAGAAGTAAACCGTGAATATATCTAGTCGGTCCATCTCCCGGTGGTAGCGGACATTTTGAGATGTCACGCCGATCAGCTTCCCGATCTTTACAATACTTTCATGGAAATCTCCATGTCGGAACGGATGAATGAATCGACCTAGCACGAGGGCTAGCGCAGGAGCAAGCGTTAATAAAGGCTCCCAGCCACCATGCGTTATTGAAAGAACGGAGGCAATCGGTAGTGCAAAAAAGATTGGTGTAAGGCCTGCCGACGCCGCGGCAAGCCAGGCCAGGCTGGCGAGCATCCAATAACCCTGCGAGATTGCGTAAAGCGTCACGGGCAACCACATCCAGCCAAGGATCTGATAGTTTTGCCGGGCGAACGCCATCGCGTATGCCGTGCTGCTGAAGAATAAGATTCCTGTTATCGCCACAGCCCACCAGCCAGTTAGACTATCAACCCACAGCAAATGGCTGAAGACCCAGATGAGTGTGCCTAACAGTGTAGTGACCGCCCCTGCATTTGCATAAATGTAACTGGATAGCAACGATAGATGCCACCAATTGGATAACCGGAAATGACCCAGACCTAACACCGGACTGATACCGCTGCGGCCATATCGCTCAAGGTTTAGCCATTGCGTACGGTAAAAGAGACTGTTGATCGCATTGTGTGGGTGGAACCCCATGTAACGGTGCCAGCGTCCGTTCAGCAAGATACGAGCAGCCCACAGGGACTTGGCCCAAGCGATTGGCATACGATAAATCAAAAACAGCGGATAAAAAGCGATTTCCAACTGTAAATGGATCGGGAGATTAAGAAATTTTTTGACCAGGTTCATGCGAGTCGGAGAATCCTTAAGATACGCATCCGCTGAGTGCGATCGAATGACGAGGCGACCTGGAAAGCCATCACGGCGAAGGCCGCGATGAGTGTGATCGGTGATAAAGACGATGGTGCGATTGCGACGAACCCGATGACGAACACTATCCCAATACCGACCTGCTGTGCCAATACCCACCACGGAAAATCGACACGCCAAAGTCGTTCGCTGAGGATCATAGAGGCAATGACCCACGTGAGGTATGTTCCAACGGTTGCGATCGCCGCGCCCATGGCGCCCCAAGTGGGGACCAGTAACCAATTGAGGGCCAAACCAAGGATGGCGGCCCCAGACATCAGGAAGAGGTTCAGGTAGGTCTTTTCCGCCTTCCAGATACCGGCGGAGGCGATCAGGAAAAATCCGTAGAGCAGCGATTGCCAGCCCAGCACCCCGACGATAGGCCATGCCTGATGAAACTCAGGCCCGGTCAGGAGTTTGACAAGCCAGGGTGACAGCAAGGTCAGAACAACAATGGCTGCGGAGCCAAACCCCAGATAGAGACGCGCGAGCGTTCGAAAGGTTGCGGGTCCGTCGTCGCTGTGCATCGCATCCATGGCGATCGGCCACCAGGCCTTGCGGAATGTCTCTACGCCGAGTGCCATCAACATACTGAATTTTGCCCCAACCGCAAAGAGTCCTAACGCTTCCTGGCCATGGTAATACTGGACGAACCAACGGTCCGCGGTGCTCATGAAGTACATGGCCAGTCCAGCAGGAACGAGTGGCGCGCCGAAGCGGACCAGTTGTGGCCACCAGTCCCAATGGATGCGCCCAAAGGTCAGGTAGGCGCGGACCCGATACCAACCGAAGATTGCGACGGCTAGGGACGCTAACCCACCGCCGAGGAAGAAACTGAGGATGCCCTGGTCGAACACGAGGACGAAAAGCAGGATCAGGCCTGCACCCAGGAGGGACTGGGTCAGGGTGATGCCGATGTAGCCCCAGGGCCGGTAGAGCAGTCGCATCACCTCGGCACTCTGGCTGAGAATCTGACCGAAGAGCGCGCTGACGAAGGCGAGGGCGAAGTATTCCCAACTCAGGCGGCCGTTGAAGAAGGCGGCGTTGATGAGGGGGGCCGTGAGGGTGGCGAGGAGCACGATGGCACTGCCCCAGATGAGTCGCCACTGGAGGATGGCCGAGACCACGCGGGCCTGGGCGGGTTGACCCTTGTCCTTCTCCTTGAAGAAATACATGGACTGAGCGGAGTCCATGCCCATCACCAGAATGGCGGCGAGAAAGCTGCTCAGTACCGAGAGCATCTCAATGGTGCCGTAATCCGCCGGGGTGAAGATCCGGGTGTAGATCGGTAGGGTGAAGAAGGAGATGCTTCGGGCAAGGATACCGCCGAGACCGTAGACGACGGAGTCTTTGCCGAGTTGCTTGAGGCGGCTCATGGCGACAGAGGGCGGCGACTGGGGGCTAGATAGTATTCAGTGTTATTGTCCATCAACTTTAAGCGATAGCAGCGTCGATCCAGGACTTTCAGGAAACCCCGCTCGTCTTTTCTTTCTAGAAGGAGTCTTCCCTCCGCCTCATGCAGTTCGATGCCGGTCTCGCGGCAGAGCTTACTTACATGCCAGGGGACGATCCCTAGATGGCACCAGATTATGATCAAAAGATACATCGTCGCGCTGGATGAGCCAAAAAACGAAATGCGGACTAAAACTGAACAAGACCAGAATAGGATGCAAGACATTATAAGTTATTTAGCACTATGACATCGATGGACGAAATTGTATCTCTTCATTTGACACCGACAGCAGACGGCCATTTCAGGATGTGGTAGGCCACCCCAAATCCACGAATCTGCTTTATAGTCTTAGCATTCAATTTACTTATGTAATATTCGCGCAATCTGGAGTTGGCGGTCTTTGTCAAGATCCATCTTACGCCCCAGCCTGAACAAATCTTCATGGCTTCGGAGATTAGCTTCTTGCCAATCCCGCAACTCTGGAAATCTGGCATGACAGCGATAAACGCTATTTCGGCGGTATCTCCATCCAACCTGATCATCCTTAGGGATTGAATGATGCCATTTAAGAAGATACCAGGCCGAGCGACCGCCAGATAAAGAATGCATGAAAACGTGTCGAACTTAATAATCCTCCTGAAAGAGACTGGCTGAAGAGAAACCTGACAAAAACCGATTAGAGCCTGATCCTTGTATGCACCAATCATGGACATCTCGCTGGAGCTGTGATGAAGCAGCGCACGATTGTAATATCTTGCCAGAGTACTTTTCCCAAGACTGGGAAGAACATCGTCTGACATTGCCGTGATATGGACACGAACGATGTCAGGAATATCCGTCGGCTCAAGTACGCGTATGGATACAGGGTTTTCTCTGGCGTCACTCAAGGCTATAGTCTTCTGGTGACAGAAAAATTGATTGCTCTCTTGCTTGCGAGATAAGAATTGCTTTCCGTTTCGCGATGACTTCTATAGGAAGCTAGATGAGGGATGCTGTACTGAATTAGCTCACCCAAATGGATTCCACATTCAGCATATTCTCGAACTATCAAATCCCGCTCGGGCACCCGCACGACATAATGCGAATAGGTAGCTCCTTCAACTAAGGGGGGAAAATGCCAACCTTCGCGCCACTCAAGATGCTGATCATACCAACGCGCGTTGTGGCGCCGTCGCTGAATGATTCGTGGGTATTTCTTCAATTGCTCCAACCCAACCGCAGCCTCGATCTCCAGCATGCGGTCCAGATAATCCGGGGGAAAGTGGATCTGATCGTCCAGATGGTACGCCTTGGTCAGTCGATTCAGTAGCGAGGTCTTTTCCTGGAGCCACCAGGTCAGTCCATAGACCTTTTCAGTGAACGCGACATAGACGGCAAGTAGATAAAGACCTCGCTGGATGGCCTTGGTCCAGTGGGCGGGGTGGTAATGGGCATCGCGCCAGACCCGGACCTGGTCGGCGAGGCATTGATCCTGGAAGGTCAACATCCCGCCGAAGATCGAGGTCATGATCTTGCTGATGTTGAAGGCGTAGACGGCGACATCGCCGGAGGTGCCAATCAGGCGCCCCTGCCATTCGGCGCCGAAGGCGTGACAACAGTCCTGCATCAGCCAGACTTTGTGTCCAAAGCGCGCTTCTGCTTCCCTGACGATGGTCTCCAGACGATCGAGGTCCTGCGGGTAGCCGAAGGTGTGAGTGGCGATGATGGCGCGGGTGTTCTCGTTGACGGCGTCCGGGATCAGGTCGAGGTTCATGTTGTAGTCATCGAGCCGGATGTCGATGAAGCGTGGCTGATTGCCGCTGAGGGTGACCGCATGGGCCACCACCGAGCAGGTGTAGGCCGGCATGATGATCTCGGCGTTCTCGATACCCATCGCTTTAAAGAAGGCCCATTGGGCCGAGCGGCCGTAGGGAAACGCGACAGCATCGACGGACTGAAAGGCTTTGGCGAACTCTTGCTCGAAATGCTCGACAGCGCCCTTGTTACGTTTGAACAGGGCACGGAGCTCTGCCCACCCCAAGTCGGGCTTAAAGCGCGGAATCACGACAGGGCCTCATCCTGGACTTGCCAGTAACCTTGACTCGCCATGTGAATTGGGACGAACTCAGGTATGCCTGCGACAACCTCATAACCGTTGGAAATCTCGGTGTCGTCTCGGATCTTGAGATTCGCACCGAGCTGGATAGTACGGCGGTTGCGCGCCGGCCAGGGCTTGGCGCCGGTGATCAGGAGTCGCACGAGTACCCGTTTGACCCATTCCCTTAGAGCAGGGACGCGAAAGGCGGTCACGCTCAGGAGGCGAAGGATCAGGAACTGCCAGGGGTTGGGTAACTGCTTGGGCATGGGGCTGACTGGGCTCGACAGGGCCAGTTGGTCCCGGTCAGCGGAAACGTCGGCGGGTTCGGACTCGGTTTGGCTACTGCCGAGGCGGCCATGCGGATTGCGGATGACGACGCCGGCATCCAGAACAGTTTGTTTGCCATCGACGAAGTGATAGACCACACCGCCCTTGCGGGTTGCAATGATGCTGTAATGGTTGGCTCCGCGGTCGATCAACAGGCCGGCTTCCCGGTAATGGTGCCGATAAGGTTCGGCAGACAGGGCCGGCAGGGTGGGCTCGGGCACGGTGGACGATGCTGAGTCAATTGGGTTGCGGGCTGGCGCGTGCTCCTGGGCCAGGACGGCGGCCCAGCAGTAGGCATTGAAGGTGGGGATCAGGTTCGGCTCGTCAATCGCGGAAAGGGTCACCACGCGTTGCTGCGCGATGCTCTGGGCCATGAAGTCCGCGAGGGCGGCGGCTTCCTGGATCTGGTCCGCCAGCGCCAGTGCGCCGGCCGGGTAGTAGAAGCGGGTGCAGCGACTACCGTAGAGACCACCAAAGGAGCCGTCCGGATGGGCGAAGTGCCAGAGGAACCGGAAGGAGCTACGCAGGGGTTCAAGCAAGGCCCAGTCGGGACGCTGGCGATGGACATCGGCAAGATAATAGGCGCACAGGCTTTGGTAGCCGGGGTCCGCGCCTTGGTACTCGCGGAACCACCCCTCGTCAGACTGATGGTGCAGGATGCGGTCGAGCAGTTGGCGCCCGTGGGCCTCGGCGCGCGAGTCCTGGGCCAGTCGGTGCCAGCGGGCCAGGGCCGCGACAGCGGTAGCCAGGTGGTTGGAGATGATGGCATGGGTCTCGTCGGCGCGCAGCAGGTAGCCAATCATGGGGGCGATGATGGCTTGCCAGCGCGAGCGGATGGTCGGGTCGATCTTATCGTGCAGCAGGTCCAGGGCGCAGAGCAGGTCGAAGGCGACCAGGGCGGTGACGCAGTAAGAGCCCTCGCGGGGTAACGCCTCCTCCAGACTGCCGTCGGGGCGGGTGAGCAGCGCCGCGCCCCTAAAGAGTGCGTCGATGCGAGCGATGAAGGTCTCCTGGGGCGTCGGATAGGGCCAGAGGCCATGCTTCCAGAGGCGGGCGAGTCCGTGCGCGGCACCCTGGAAGGTGCCATTGCCGAAGTCGATGAGACCCCAGGCCCAGTGGTAGCGGTCACCCATGCCGTAACTGGCGCTGGTGGGGTCGCGGTCCATGAGCGCCAAGAGGCGCGGCAGATTGCGCTGGATCTCGGCGCGGTAGGGCTCAGCAGTCATGGGTCAGGCGGCCCGCCGATAGTGGAAACGGATGATGAGGTTGAGATCGAGTACGGGCAGCCAGGTCAGCGGCCAATAAGCGAGACGCTCTCGTTTGAAGAGGGTGTCGAGGGCCTTGATAACCTGGTCGCCGAAGTTGGGATGCTCCCAGCAGATGATCTTGTCGGGGTCGATCCTGGTGTGCCGTTTGAACCAGCGCCGCGAGGTGAGCAGTCGCCCCCCCCCCCATGCCAAGCCGCCTTCCGCCGGGATGGCGCCGATGAGGCCGCCACCCGGCTTGAGGACCCGGTGCATCTCGTCCAGATAAGGGCGCAGCGGGTAGAGATGTTCCAGAGAGTAGAAGCTGACGATGGCATCGACCGACTGGTCGGGGAGCGGCAGGCGCTCTTGGCGTTGCAGCAGCAGGGTCCGATGGGGCACGGCATGCTCCGACAGGCGGTCTTGGGCGAACCGCATCATCTCGGCCGAGATATCGGCCAACAGGTATTCGGCGGGCTGGCCTCGCCAATGGCGTTGATGGCGGATATCACCGGCGCCGATCTCCAATACGGTCTTGCCTGTGAGATCCAACTGGGCCATCACCTGGTAGCCGGCGTCATTGACGCGGGTGCCGATCCCTTCGCGCTGGTTGGCCAGGTAGAATTCGGTATAGGTCCGCTGCCATTCCGACCAGCAGGGATCGGTCGGCACGACGGTCAGACCCCAGCGCTCGCGATCACCCCAGAGCGGAATCCGTAAGGCGCGTGGCAGGGTCTCGCGGATGACTAGACCGGGCATGGGGTCTGCTCCTGCAACATGGCGATCATCTCCTTGAAGCCGTCACCCCAGCCATAATCGGCCGTCAGGGTGTGAGGGTGCCAGAGCACCGCGATCTGGCCGTGGACCACGCGGCACTCGTCGAGCCAGCCGCGGATGGACTGGTGACGCTCGGCGGCGGTCATGGGTTGGTAGTCGTAACAGTGTGAATCCATGAGTACGGTCGGCAGTGCGGTCAAGCGGTGTGCCCGAGCGGTGCTAGTGTCCCACGGCTGCCAGGCGAGCGCAGCAGCGTTGCGAAAACCGGGGCGGTCGTTGAGCATGAGGGTAGTGTCGCTAGTCAGGCCGGCCGCTTGCTGCGCGGACCAGGTGTCGCGCCAACTGAAGCGCAGCCAGTGTTGGCGGCAGGTGGTCACGGGGGTGCCGGTGGCCTGCTCCAGGTAGGCGCGTTGGGCGGCCATGGGCGCGGTTTCACGCCAGGTCTCGAAGCTGGGATGGAGGCCGATCTCGGCGCCGGCCGTGGCAAGGGCGCGGAGATAAGCGCGCGGGCTCGGTCGCGCGACATCGTACGCGGGATCGAAGAGCCAGCGCCTGAGGCTCTTGGGGCGCGGGTCGGCGTAGAGGTGAAAGCGGGCGCGGATGCCGTGGCAGCGTTCCAGCTCCAGCAGGATCGCGAGGGTATCCCAGTCCTCTTGCCCGAAGAGAAAACGCAGGGTCTGTCGGATCTTGACCGCCGACTTCCCGAGATCGCCGCGGGCGATGGCGCGGCCGGCGTTGAAGAGGTTGAAGGCCCCTTGCTTGAGGCGGATCGGCAGGGTCTTGCGGATGGCGTCAACGTCGTGGGTGACCAGGTAATCGGGTGGCGGCAAAGGGCCGAGCAGCAGGTCGAGGTCGGCGCCGGCGTTCTTATGGCCGGCCAAGGCGCGCAGGAACAGGGCGACGCGATTGGCCCAGGCGCGCTGCCAGACACGTTTGTCCCAGCCGGGCAGGCGGAAGCTGTAGGAGTGGATGGGGCCGTGGGTCTGTTCCCAGACCCGTTCGTGCCAGGCTTCCAGCAACAGGAAGCTGGCCAGCCACCAGTCGACCCCTCGCCAGTCGGCGCCGGGGGGCGCGGCTTCGGCCGGGACCAGCAGGGCGCCATCGACACCGCATGCACCGCCCCAGTCCGGGAGCGCGATGGACGTGAGGCGGAGCGGACCGCTGACAGCGGTGACGGGGACCGCGGCGACCGGCAGGGTGGCCACAGGATCGGATGTGGCTGACCAATAGCGACCGAGGGCCGTCAGGAGATGACGGCGCATCGTCTCGCGCGGCGGAAGCTCGATGCGGTCAGACGGCATCAATGAAACGCTGGTGCCAAAGCTCGAGACAGAGCGCGCCCCAGAGTTGACGTGCGCCGACACCCTGATCCTGCATCATGGCGTGCAGGGCCTGGGGCTGGAAGATGCCGCGCTGGAGACTATGCGCGGACAGTAGGGTGTCGCCGACGAAGTCGCGTACGCAGCCGCCGCGCATCCAGTCCGCGAGCGGGACCGGGAAGCCCATCTTGTCCTTGCGCTCGAGCACCTTGGCGGGGAGCAGGCCCTGGATCGCCGTCTTGAGGATGTGTTTGGTGCGCCCGCCCTGAAACTTGAGCGGCGGCGGCATGGTGGTGACCAGATCGACGATGCGGGTGTCGAGCAGGGGGACCCGCGACTCCAGCGACACCGCCATGCTGACCCGGTCCTCGATCTGAAGCAGGGCGGGCAGCAGGGTCTTCTGGTCGAAGTGAGTCATCTTGTTGATATAGGAGCGGGTGTCCGGGTGGTTGAATACCGTCTGGAATTCTGCGAACAGGGCCTGGCGATCGAAGCTGGCAAGGGTGTCCGGGTGCAGCAGGGCGCCGAGGCCCTGGCTGCGGTCGATGAGGTGGAAGTAGCGGGCGTCCATGTCCTCGAATAGACCCTGACTCCAGAAGTTGGCGAGCAGGGGTTTGTATTCTTTGAGGAGGGCCAGGTGAGGCACGATGGATTCGAGGGTGACCAGGTGTTTGCCTTCTTCCTGGGTCTCGAAGATAGCACCTTTGAGGGCCTGTTCCAGGTAACCGACCAGGTAGCGCGCATAGCCGCCGAAGATCTCGTCGCCGCCCTGGCCGCCGAGCACCACCGTGACGTGCTCGCGGGCCAGTTTGCTGACCATGAACTGGGGGAAAAGGCCAGGGCCGGCCAGGGGCTCGTCTAGGGCGTAGATCAGGCCGGGTAGGCTGGCGACGAATTCCGCGGCCGACGGGACGACCTCGAAATAAAAACCTTCCGCCTGTGTGGCGACGGCCTTGGCGTATTCCGACTCGTCGTATTGTGGCCCCTCGGCGAAGCGGCCGTGAAACATTGGCATCGGGCCGTCGAGGTGGCGCGCGGCCAGGGTGCAGACCAGACTGGAATCGATCCCGCCGGACAGATAACCGCCCAAGGGCACGTCCGAGCGGACCTGGAGGCGCATGCTATCGTCCAATAAGGCCCGGAGTTGGTCGTTGAAAAAGGCCTCGGTGTGATAGTGGTCGATCTGGTAGTTGGTATCCCAATAACAGACATCACGCTCAATCGTGGCGCCCGTACCGGCCAGGTAGTGACCGGGTTTGACCTTGCGGATGCCAGAAAACAGGGTACGGTCGTCCAGGCAGAATTGCAGCGCCAGGTACTGGTGTAGCGCGGCGGGGTCGCGCACCGCGCAAATCTCCGGGTGCTCCAGCAGCGCCTTGATTTCTGATGCAAACAGCAGTTCGTCAGTCTTGGTTGACGTGAAATAGAGGGGCTTGATGCCGAAATGATCGCGAGCGGCGATCCAGCGGTTGCGCTTGCGATCATGGAAGACGAAGGCGAACATTCCGTTGAGACGGTTGACAGCCTCCGCGCCTTCCCGGATCAGCAGACGGAGCAGGACTTCGGTATCGGACGTCGTCTCGAACGCCTCACCGACTTGACTCAGGGATTGGCGTAATTCGAGGTAATTGTAGATCTCGCCGTTGAAGACCAGCGTGTAGCGTTCATCGACCGAACGCATTGGCTGGGCGCCGTGTTCCAGGTCAATGATGGCTAGGCGGCAATGTCCGAGCAGGGCTTGGGCGGGGATGTGATGTGTACCCTCCCCATCTGGTCCGCGGTGGGCAATGCTGGTAAGCATGCGTGCCATGACTGGCGCGCGGTCCGCGAGTGGCCGGCCTGAGCTGAGGATGGCGACTAGGCCGCACATGGTTTGCGGAGGCTTGCGTAAATCATAAAACCCAAACGCTGGTCCAACCATTGGTGCAAGCGCTTAGGTAGCTTGAAGGGAAGCGCCCGCGCGGGAAAAAAATGAAGATAAGTCTCTGTGATCTCGAAATGCGGTTGTAGTAACTGAACAAATTGTTCACGTGTGTAGCTCTTGCCGACTGGGTTCCCCACCCCATCGTAGAGTTTCACGATTTCATCGACATCGGATTCAAGAAATATCTTTTCCCTTCCACGTCCTTTCAAACCGCCGCCCAGTCTTGCCAAGGGAAGGCCAATCCAGCGCAAGTAAGGCCATGCTCGCAATATACTATTGCGATGGTAAACGGAAATGCTGGCGGTACCGCCCGGCTTGAGCACCCTTGCAATCTCCGCAACAGCTCTCGCTGTATCGGGGGTATGGTGGATCACACCTTGGCAATTCACATGGTCAAAGGTGGCATCAGCAAATTCCATGCGCTCTGCATTTTGCTGGCTCAACTCTGCTGATATCCGGTAGGCCCCGAGACGCCGACGCGCAAGATTCAACGCTTGTTCTGTCAGATCCGCGGCGTGAAGATGCTGCAGGCCCCTCATTCCCAATTCACAGACCCAAAAACCAATCCCACATCCAAGGTCCAGAATCTTTTTGCTTTGACCATCAGTCCGGGGGGGGGGAGGAAGCGCAGATCAAAACTGCCGGCGAAACAATCCTCGAGATAGACTTTCCGGTGTTCTTCAAAAAATTCAAATGAACCTGGCTCAAGCGTTGACTCACCAGTCCAAAGGGGGTTGGTTTCCCAAAATTGTTTTACGGCGTTAAGGTCCGTCATTTGACATGCTCCAGTTCGAATGATTCTGTCGCACAGCGGTGCGCCAGCCTCCCCAGGGCCAGTGATAAAGCAAGGCCATGACCAGATAGCCAAGTGTGGTGACACTGCCGACCATTTTACTGGCACTCTGTTTTTGGTCGTAGCGTAATAAAAAAGGCACTTCACCGAAACGCGCACCGATTAACTTGAACTTCACGAGCTTTTCCAATGTGCAGGTGAAACCCAGGCCCTTCAACTGGATAAAATTGTTTCCGAAGAAGGCGATGGCCTCCTTCACCTTCGATGCGTTATAACCACGAAAGCCACAGGAGTATTCGCGCAGCCCCTTGATTGGGAAGAAGACCTTCATGAACAGATTGGCGCCCCGACTGATAAACGCGCGATAGGCACTAACACCCAACTGGCCGCCGCCTGGGGCAAAGCGGGAGGCAATCACAACATCATAACCTTCACGAACCTTGGCGACAATCGATGGTATGAACTCAGGCTCATGGGTATCATCGCAATCCAGGCGTACGATCACATCGCCAGGTTTTGTAAGATCGCTGGCACGTTCAAACAGGTCCCGTGAAGACTCCCCGAGCCCCCGATTTATCCTATGGTGGAGGATTTCAATGGGCAATGACTTGGCATACTCCTCCAGCATCGTCTGCGTGTTATCCCGGCTACCGTCATTGCAGACCAGAATTCGGTAATCTTCGCCGCATTTCTCAAGTGTGGCTTGGATTTTCGGCAACAGTTGCGGCAGTGATGCCTCTTCGTTATAGGCTGGCAGGAGGACCAGAATCATAGAGAATTTCCCATGGCATTAGAGCTGTTGCAGGTGGCTGAGTATGAGACGAGCTGCATCACCACCGCCGTAAGGTGTATGGTCTAATTGGCCGCTTACCAGATTGGTCGCAAAGGCCGCCAATATCCGATGGCGTTCCGCTCCGACGAGTTGATTCCAGCCCATATTGAGGGTTTCGATCCATTCGGTTTCATCCCGAAGGGTGATACAGGGTACACGGTGAAAATAGGCTTCTTTTTGTATGCCACCCGAATCAGTGATGATAACTTTGGCACCCATCTCCAAGCGCTGCATCTCAAGGTAGGGTACAGGATCGATCACCCGGATGCCCTGAAGCCATTGTTGTTGACCATGCTGTTCGATCCGGCCAAGGGTACGTGGATGCAGGGGCAGCACGACCGGCAACTCGTGTGCAATCTCCCGGAGCGCGGCAAGGATGCTGGACAGGCGCGCGGGATCATCGGTGTTTTCCTGACGATGGAGCGTGCAAAGGACATACTCCTTGTCTGCGACAGCCCAGTCATCGAGATCGACCTGGGATTTGGCGCGGTCCCGATAATGGAGAACGGCGTCGTACATAACGTCGCCGACCCACTCAATGCGTTGCGTGCCGCGACCGGGGGTCGGGAACGGAAAACCTTCGCGGCCCAGATTCTCGACGGCCGTGACCGTCGGGCAGAGCAGCAAAGTGGAGACGCGGTCGGTGATGACACGGTTGATCTCTTCTGGCATGGCCGCGTTGTGCGAGCGCAGGCCGGCTTCCACGTGCGCCACCGGCACCTGCAGCTTGGCCGCGGCCAGGGCACCGGCGAGCGTGGAGTTGGTATCGCCGTAGACCAGGACCCAGTCGGGATGCTCGTGCTGGATCAGGGACTCGATGGCTTCGAGCATGCGGCCGGTCATGGTGCCGTGGGACAGGCTGGCAATCCCGAGGTGATGGTCCGGGCGCGGGATGTCGAGTTGTTCAAAGAAGACATCCGACATGTTGGCGTCGAAGTGCTGGCCGGTGTGAACGATGACCTCGCGGATGGGCGGGTGCTGCCCCGCGGCATTCTGCTCACGAATGGCGCGGCTGACCGTGGCGGCCTTGATGAACTGGGGACGGGCGCCGATGACGGTGAGGATCTTCATGCGTTAGGAATTTTTGGCCACGGAAGAACACGGAAGGGCACGGAATTCGGTATTGGTCGCGCAACGATGCAAAGGGCCTTGATCATCGTGCGGGCCAGCGGCGGCCTGTCCGCAGGGTGGACAGGCGCTCGCCCAGTCCATGGAATTTCGCGCCGCCGCTGGTGGACTGCGCTACGCACGGCGTGCCGGGATGGTGTCAAGGCCCTGTGTGGGACCGTGCTTCGCTCTGCAGCAGGGTCGCGACGATGCGTTGCTGGTCGGCCTCGCTTAGGTCCGGGTGCATGGGCAGACTCATGACCTGACGGGCGATGGATTGAGCGACCGGGGTGCAGTCGGGGCAGCACCGGTGGGCGTAGGCTGGCTGTTCGTTGAGCGGCATCGGGTAGTGGACGGCGGTGGGGATGCCGGCGGTTTGCAGCCGGGCCTGGAGCGCGTCGCGGTCCTCGACCAGGATGGTGTATTGGGCGAAGACGCTGGTGCGGTCTGCTTTCGGCCACGGCAGCAGGCGAAGAGTTTTTGCCACGGAATCACACGGAAGGACACGGACATTTTCTTCTCGTTCTTCTTTCCGTGTTGTTCCGTGTGTTTCCGTGGCTAAAAATTCATGGTAGCGGCGAGCGACGGTCTGGCGTTGGGCGATGTCCTGGTCGAAGCGGTCGAGCTTGGCGAGGACGATGGCGCATTGCAGGGTATCCATGCGTCCGCCGACACCAATCCGCGTATGGACGTAGCGCTTGCTCTGACCGTGGACGCGGATCTCACGGCAGGCTTGGGCCAGGGCGTCGTCGCTGGTAAAGAGGGCGCCGCCGTCGCCGTAACAGCCCAGGGGCTTGCTCGGAAAGAAGCTGGTACAGCCGATCGTACTGAGATTGCAACTCTTGCGGCCCTTGTAGATAGCACCGAAGCTCTGGGCGGCGTCTTCGATGACCGGGATGCCGCCGTGGCGGGCGGCGATGGCGTTGATGGCGTCCATCTCCGCCGGCTGGCCATAGAGGCTCACTGGCATGATCGCCTTGGTCTTGGCGGTGATCCTGGCCTCGATCAGCAACGGGTCGATGTTGCAGGTGTCGGGCTCGATGTCCACGAAGACTGGCGTGGCACCCAGCAGCACAATGACCTCGGCGGTGGCGACGAAGGTGAAGGGGGTGGTGATGACCTCGTCGCCGGGGCCGATGCCGAGCGCCATCAGGCTGATGAGCAGGGCCTCGGTACCGCTGGCCACGGTGATGCAGTGTTTGGCGCCGGTGTAGGCCGCCAGGCGCTCTTCCAGTTCGCGGACCTCGGGGCCGAGGATGTAGTGGCCGTGGTGGAGGACGCGGTGGATATTACGTTCCAGTTGCGGGCGAAGGGCGTCTTGCTGGGCCTTGAGGTCGACGAAGTCCAGGGTTCGCAACATGGTCGGGGCTCGGAGCCAGGCTTCTGCTTCTGGCGGACTGAGCTGCACAAGGTCGGTGCCGGAGGTATCAAAGCGCTTTTCGTTGGTGACCACAGCGGTCGGTCCATGGAGCTCGGTTGCCGCGGTGACGATTTGGGCATCCTCAAGGTCCGACCGCGCCAGCAGGGCTTGATCCTGTTGATAGCCAAAACAGGTCAGTGGGTTGAGGTCCCGCAAGAGTGTCGCCAGTAGTTGGCGGACGACCTGCTTGGCGGTCGCAGGTTCTGCGCCCTCCCGCTTGAATTGGCGGTAAGCCAGGTATTCCAAGACGTGCAGGCTGGAACTGGCGACCCAGCAGCGGGCGTCGCCGTGCCTACCAGTCTGAATCAAGGCCGCGATCAGTAGCAGCCGTTCTTCTGGCTGGCGCGCTAGCCAGAGGTCGAGGATGACGTTGACGTCGAAGACGAGATTTTTCACTGGGCGTATTTTTCGGCCAGGCTTTCGATCAGGGCTTGTTTGTCATCCGCAACGCTGACGGCCGGGCGTTGCCGGTGGAGTGGACCAAGGACCTGCCTGATCTCGGTCAATAAATCCGCTCCCACTCGTGGGAGCGTTACCGCTGGCGAGTGGGTCCCTGGTGAGAGTTCCGAGGCACTCAGCGCTACGAGGTCGTCATCCGAGACCGTCAGGGTGACCAGGCGACGTTTCAGCGCGAGTGGCTGCGCCGGACGAAAGACGCCGTCTTCCCAGATCGCCTGGATATTCATCGGGTCTCCTCGCCGCAACTGAGGTGGTCGCCCGCCAGTTGGTAGATCGCACCCGTCGCGGGGCAACGCGCTTGGGCCTGTCCCTGAAGTGGCAGGGCAAGCCGCTCGCCATGCCGACTGATCCAGCCGATTTGATGGGCCGGGACGCCGGCCATCAGGGCAAAGGGTTTGACGTCCCGGTTCACGACGGCACCGGCGGCGACGAAGGCGTGCTCGCCGATGGTAACGCCGCAGACGATGGTGCTGTTGGCGCCGAGCGTGGCCCCGCGTTTGACCAGGGTGTCGCGATATTCGTCCTTACGCACCACGGCCGAGCGGGGATTGTAGACGTTAGTGAACACCATACTGGGGCCGCAGAAGACGTCGTCCTCGAGGGTGACGTTGTCATAGACGGAGACGTTGTTCTGGATCTTGCAGTTGTTGCCGATCACCACCTGGTTGCCGACGAAGACGTTTTGGCCAAGGCTGCAGGCCTGGCCGATGCGGGCGCCGGCGCAGACGTGGACCCAGTGCCAGATCCGGCTGCCGTCGCCGATCTGGGCGCCTTCATCGACGATGGCGGATGGATGGATCGTGATGCTCATGCGGGGGCCTATTTTCGCCACGGAAACACACGGAAGAACACGGAAATATGGAATTAACTATTCGGGGGGGTGATTTTTGTCGGTCTTGGTGTGATGACCGTTGTGAAGATTTGTTGCCACGGAAATACACGGAAGAACACGGAAATGGGAAATGGCTGTTCGGTATTATCTGTTGGCGTTGTGGATATGACTAAACATCTGTGAAGAATTGAGCACGTAAAAACACACAAAAATTTCTCTTATTTCCGTGTCGTTCCGTGTGCTTCCGTGGCTAAAAAAATCCTCGATGACCGTTGTGAAGATTAGTGGCCACGGAAACACACGGAAGGACACGGAAATGGGGAAATATCTGTTCGGTCTACCTATTGTCGTTCCTGGGTATGACCAACAGCTGTGAGAATCATTGGTCACGCAAAAACACGCACCAAAAACTTCTCTTATTTCCGTGTCTTTCTGTGTGCTTCCGTGGCCAAAAAATCCTAAACGACGAAGCGTTTGATTTGGGCTTTCGGGTAAGTGAAGTTGATGAGGAGCCCGACTTTGATGCCTGTTGCTTTAAGATAGTTGAGCAACTGTGCTTCATGCACGGGTAGGAACTGGGCGACGGCCTTGAGCTCCAGCAGAACGCGTTCTTCTACCAGGATATCAGCAACATACTCACCGACCACGATGCCCTTGTAGCGAACGGCGATCTTTTTCTGAGATTCAACTTTCAGGTGAGCGGCGGAGAGTTCGTGAATCAATGCCCGCTGGTAGACCTGCTCCAGGAATCCCGCGCCGAGCCCGCGAAAGACTTCAAAGACGCAGCCGCGGATGATGTATGTAAGGTCTTCCTCTTCCATATTCTTCGGTCTTTATTGCCACGGAAACACACGGAAGAACACGGAAAGAGGAATAGAGTAAGAGTTTCCATGGTTTTCCGCATGTTTCCGTGGCAAATCTAATTCCCACCCCGCGCTAGTACTCCAGCGGAAGGGCGATGCGTTTTCCGTCGCGAGCGGAGAGGTACATGGCGATGAGGAGCTCCAGGCTCCGGAGGCCCTCACGGCCGCTGGTTTCTGGCTCAGCCTCGCCGCGAAGGGTCTTGATGACGTTGTCGTAGTAGAGCGGATGACCGAAGCCGTAGACGCTGGTGGTGGCGTAGTTGGCTTGGGCGACATCCTGGTCCTCGGGGCGCGGTTCGGCGAACTCCCAGTGTTGGATTTCATTGACGGCGACGCCGCCGATACGCACTGTGCCCTTCTCACCCAGGATAGTGATCGAACCTTCAAGGTTCTTCGGGTAGGTGAGCATGGTGACGTTGAGGGTACCAACGGCGCCGCTACGCCAACGCAGGGCGGCCACGCCGGTGTCCTCGACCTCAATGTTCCGCGCGAGGGTGCCGGTGTAGGCCATAACGCTCTCAACCGGGCCAACGATCCAGTCGAGCAAATCAACATAGTGGCTGGCTTGGTTCATGAAGGCGCCGCCGTCGAACTCCCAGGTGCCGCGCCACTTGGCGCTCTCATAATAGTCTTGCGGGCGGGTCCAGAAGACATTGACCGCGACGGAATAGATCTTGCCAAAGCGGCGCTGTTCCGTGGCGCGTTTGAGCAATTGCAGGGTGGCATTGCGGCGATTTTGTTTGACGACGAAGAGTCGTACGTTGGCGTCGTCACAGGCTTTGACCATACGCACGCCGTCATGCCAGCGGGTGGCCATGGGCTTTTCCGTCATCACGTGGCGCCCGGACTGGGCAGCCTGGATCGTTTGCTCGGGATGCAGGCCGCTGGGGGACGCCAGGATCACCAGATCGGCGGTGGTGCTTTTCAGCATCTGGATCAGGCTTTGGTAGCCGGTTGCCTTGGTACGCGCAACGGCCTTTTCCAGGGCGGAGGCATGCACATCGCACACGTCCACCAGCTCCAGGCGGTCGGCGTGCTTGTCGATGGCGTTGAAATGATTGGCAGCAATGCGGCCACAGCCCACGAGGGCCAGGCGGATTTTACGATCGGTGATCGTGGGGTAATTGTGCATTTCCAATAGGGTCCAGCGCGGGGTCAGTGCCGGCTCGTCAGGTCGACAGGGAGGCCGAGTCGGGGCCCGGGGTTCAATTGCTCGGGGCGGCGGCGGGGCCTGATTTATCCGCCTACTGGTACCGCGGCACCCTCCCCGGTGTCGACCATCAGATCTACCTCCGCTGCCAGTTGGTCGATTTCAGCCCTGAGGGCTTCATACTCGGCGCGCTTGCGTTGGAGGAAGCTGACCGTGATGCGGGCCTTGGCTTCGAGTCCGGCGGGCGTGAGCAGGTAGGCGTAGGCGAGTTTTTGCTTGCTGTTGCGGAAGTTCTGTACCTTGACCCACCCCTTGTCGATGACGGCGCGCACGCAGTAGTTGGTGCTGCCGACGCTGATGCCGAGGGCTTGGGCCAGGTCGCGCTGGGTGGCCTCGGGGTGGGCCGCGAGGTGTTTGAGGACGCGGTAGTGGAGTTCTTCGGTCATGGCAGCGTGGGTTGGGGATCGGACACGCTACCGCCCTACCGTGTCGTGCCGGTATCGGTGGCGGGGGCTGTTTGTGGACTCGGGCACTGGGCCTGTTCAGCGCCTGAATTTATCATCCTATGAAACCATGATTGCTGGTTGAAAATCAAGGCTGGGGGTTTGGGAGTTAGCTTTCAGCTTTCAGCATTTCGCTTTGCGTTTCAAGAGTTTTTGACCACCCGGCGCATCGCATCCCCTGTCGGGCGGGGGCGCGTGTGGCTCGCGGACGGCTCGTAAGATGCTGATGCACTTATGGCTGATAGCTGATAGCTGATAGCTGATAGCTGATGGCTGATGGCTGCCAGCTAGTGAAGGACCTCGTCGAGGGTCTGGGCGGTCAGGATGCGGTCGGACCACGCCAACAGGGTCCCGGGGTCGGCGCGCGCGATGCGCTCGCGCAACACCTCGGTCGGCGGGCCGAATTTGCGTGCGATCAGGCGCAAGAGCATGGCGGCTTCGCCCTCTTGGCGGCCCTCTTGGAGACCCTCCTGACGACCCTCTTGACGGCCCTCTTGACGGCCTTTCTGAATCCCGATGCGCTCGGCAGTGGTTACGTATTGC
>Ga0247840_10002447_pt1 | contig 33096 bp, 24 predicted proteins | sample LaCruzMarch2015__FD_192404 | JGI IMG/M metagenome (GOLD analysis project Ga0247840, IMG submission 192404) | Freshwater microbial communities from meromictic Lake La Cruz, Castile-La Mancha, Spain - LaCruzMarch2015_17m | ecosystem: Environmental > Aquatic > Freshwater > Lake | place: Spain...
ATCACCGGCCACATCATCCGCATTACCATTGGCAAGGGCCACTAGATGCATGGGGTATGACTGATGCAAGGTGGAAAAAGGATAGTGATGGTCATTGCCATGATAAAAGATTGTGAATTGGTTAAACCGTCGTCTTTGTCTCAGCGTGGTGTTAATGCTTCAAGCACGTTGACGATTGAGCTCAAGATCGGGGAATCGTCTTTGAAGAACGGCCGGCGATTGATTCATGCTGTCTCGGTTAACATTATTCTTCTATTTTTTATAGCGGCCGTAGAGCTTGCCGGCTTCATACATTGCCTCAATATTTTCAAGGGGGGTGCATGGCGCAAGGTTATTTCCTTCACGCAACATAAAACGGCCTCCCTTCATGATCCCGGATTCGCAGATTCTTTTGACTTCCCGTCGGATTTCTTCCGGTTTCCCATCTTTTAAGAGCATGATAGTCGGCCCACCCTGAATCAACACATCTGGTCCCAGTTCGCTCCGAAGCTTTCCAAAATCCACGGGAAATCCGGTGTCAAACGACTGAACATTCAAATGATCACGCAGGAACTTGAAATGCCGCGTGGCATCACCGCAAAGATGAATGCTGATGGGGCCGCCATCGCTGAATTCACTGACCAGACGTTGATGATAAGGGAAGACAAATTCCTTGTAATCGGCTGTGGATATCATGGCAATGGCATCGTCGGCAAACGAATAACCGGGTCGCTTGAACTGCCCGCGATCCGGCTCATCGGGGAATAATGACCAGCGCCATTCTTTGAGGGCTTTGATGCGGCGGATAATATTTTCGGTGATATACGTCATCAGGTCATGGTAATATTTTTTATCCTCGTACATATCCACGCACACATCTTCAGCGCCCCGTAGCTTATAAGCCACATCAAAGGGCCCGTCGGTGCCTTCAAATGGCACTCCCCTGGGCGGCAGAACCGGACGCCCCTCATATTCCATCTTGGGGCACTTTTCCCGCATATATTCAAAAAACTCCACGGCTCGGCCGAGCAGGTTGCCGCGCAAGGGATCGGGATTACCCAGTTCATATAATTTATTTTTATCGTCCTTCAAAATTTCAACGGTATCGGGGACATCATTGCCAAAGTATTGGAGGGGACAGCCAAACCAACCGGCGTCTCTTGAGTTTTGAAAGTCAACATTGATCTGCCATCCTTTTTCAGGAGGCCCCATTTCATTATCGCAACGCCAATTGAAACGCACCCATTTCTGATAAGCCAGTTGGCATTCAATCTGAGCCTGGGGATTCTTAAAAAAATCTTCAAATGTATATCCGGTCGTATTGACTTCCGGATTATTAAACAGGTTCCGGATACTCCCGACCACGGTAACCGGAACCCGGAAAGGGATGCGTTTATGAAACGCCTCCCAGACCGCCTTCACTTCGTCATTATGCTTCTGGAAATCAATCTTTTGAGCAAACCAGGCATGTTTTGTATTCATAGAATTATCCCTATTTTTAATTAACGAAACCATGAAGCATGTGCTCCGCTCTGTCATTCCCGTGAAAACGGGAATCCAGATCAGATACTAACTTTTTTGATCCTGGATTCCCGCTCAAGGCGGGAATGACATCAAGTCAATAATAAAAAATTCCTGAACATAAATTTATAGCTGTTTCAGTTCAAACTTGCCCATGCCAAACATATCCCGGTAAGTGTGAATCACCGTCAGATAATTATCCAGGGGTACGCTGGCCGTAATCGCATTGCTGGCGCAGAGTATGTGGCCGCCATCGCCCAATCCTGATTCAAGGCATGCGCGCGTATGCCGGCGAACGTCTTCCCGGGAACCAAAACTAAGGATATTGCCGCAATCCAGGTTGCCATACAGCGTTATCCGGCCATTGCTAATATTCTTAAGTTTTCCCAGGTCCATCCCGGCATGCAGGTCAATTTCAAGATAGCCGTCAACCTCGCATCCGAACAGGAACTCGTCAATGACCGGCCATAAATTCCCGTCGCTGGCATTGACCGCGTACCGGTTTGTCTCATGAATGCGGCGGGAGAGTTTGCGGACTTCCGGAACAATGAATTCACGATAAGCCGCAGGAGAGATCAACGGCCTTGTCCCGGAAAAATCTCCGCCTACGCCGATTTGATCAATACCGAGGACAACATATTTCTCAATTAACTCCAGGGCGCGCTGGGTCGCAATGGAGAAATGACGATGCGCCACTTCGGGCGCGAGCAACATGGTTTGCATGAGATCAACATTGGTCCAGACGCCATGGGCGTAAGCCGGCGCCAGAACCGGAAGATCAACGTCCCTTTTCTTCATTTCCTCCCTTAGATAGCGATAGATCAGAAACGTGTCATCCGGCAGGGCTGAGGCTTGAGAGGCCTGTTCATTTCGAAGGCGAACTCGTTCCACCGGGTCATCTGATATTGCTTGCGTCGAAGCCTTGGATACTGGTTCAACACAGGCCGGTGCAGGATTCGGCAGAGTGCATAACATATCGTGCCCCAGCAACAGGGCCAGGTCAAGCTGATCAACTGCGCTTTGGCGAACCGCGTTATCCCAGCCTTTCTCCGCCAGGATTTCATCCCAATGAGCGTAATCCGCCGCATAACGTCGGCCAAGCAGATCATCCGCCCGCGGACTTTGCAGCACATACTCGAAAATTGGTGTGCGATCCGGTTGTTTGTGCTTGAGCGCCGATTCAATTCTTTCCCGGGAGGTCATTAATCTGCTCCAGCAACATTCTGTTCTTTATCACTGACTTTTCTTTGCATGCTTTTCCTTTTTTAATTTATCCCCAATATCTTGCACATCGATGCAAAATTCAGGAGCAATACCCCTTGAAAAAATAATTTATATCCTCCCTTAATCGTTTCTCAACGTAAGCCATAAATCTATCGCTGGAAAAGGCCTTTACGGTTGCGTTGCCGATTTTTTCCTCTTGGACGACATCCTCAGCAAGAAAGTCCGCCGCGATAATATTAAAATCGTATTTAAAACCTTTTACAAGTCTGGAAGGCAGGGGAAATAATTTCCCGTCCATTTTGTATCTGGCATTTTCATTAACGTAGAAATTCATATAAGGTACATACATCATTTCCTCCACCACATGGAAAGCGGTGCATGAATTATACCCGACTCCAACAAGCAATATCTTCCCATTATGGCGCATAAATTTTGCGAGGGGAGAATCCTGGCCGCAAGGAGTAATATCGAGTTTGTGAGACGTAAGCTCTTCGGCCAGGGGACCCAGCGCGGAGTAAGAATGAGTTAAATGGATGCTTCGATGGGATGAATGTTCTTTCCTGAAAACCTCCGTTATCGTGCCGACACAGGAAGGAGTCTCGCTTACATCAAATACGGGCTGTTCCGCATTTTTAAGAGAAAAAGAAAAAGCCGGCATTAGAATTGTTCCCTGGGATTCAATGACGTCGAGCAAGGCCTGAATCACCGTGTGGGCGCCGTCGTCAACATGGCCCAAGCTCTTTAAAGAGCTGTGAATCGTTACTGAATCTCCGGTGCCTATGCCCAATTTTTTAAAACCGTCAATAATTTCATTCTTCGTAACATTCATGATTAATTGGTCTTGTAAAATCAATTGACTATAAGCGGAAAAAATCAATCGCGTTCCGGCCCAAAATATCGGCTTTTTGTGAATGGGTTAAAGCGGCCTGTTTAATTCGTTCAATACATGGGGCCGGATGCTGGCAGGGCACATCGCTGCCGTAAATAATCTTCTTTGAGGTTATTTTTTTTACGCAGTCTTCCAGCAATCCGTAATAGCTCATAATCATCGGGTGATCACATCCGACCCGCAGATTATTATGCTTGTTTTGAATTATCACCTGGGCATGCCGGTTTTCAGGCAGGGTTGAACCCATATGATAAAGATTGATTTTCACATCGGGATACTTGGCCGCTTTTTTAGCAAACATCTCGGGAGTCCCGAATTGATTGTTCATGCAGTGCGCAACCGCCGGCAATCCAAGCGTGGAAAGAAACTCAAAGACCGAATCCCCGATGGGAGAATCAATCACATAGTAATGATAATTCGGCCCCAGTTTCAACCCTATCAGCGAACCTTCCCGGGCAAGCTCTTCAACCTGCTTCCTTGATGAGGGATATAACGGGGAATACACGGCAAACATTCGGCAGTCTTTGTTTTTCTGAACAATGGAAAACATTTCTTCGTTGCCGCGCAATAATGTCCGCTCCGACACGGGACCAGGAAGGCTTTGTTCAAGCCTCCCGGCCAGAAGATTTAATTTTACCCCGAGTTTTCTATTCAGGTCCAACACCTCGTTTATGGTGGCGGACATATACGGATTATGTTTCAATGTTCCCCAGTGAACATGGGCGTCGACTATAAAAAACTCTTCCTTTTTCAGGGACCTGTCTTTCACTTCCAGAACTCCTTTCCAATTAATGGATCGTTCATATTTATAACCTTTTTATCGGTTGCGTCAGATTTATGACGGTTTTATCCCGCAACGAGATGGCCGGCCCTTAGGGAATAGTTGTATGTTCAGCCGAGGCTATACCGCCCGGCTTTCCCAACATCCGCCAGACACTCTTCTTCTTTTTTATTACGTATTTGTATCTCGCTACCCGATTAAATTCAATTCGAAACTGTTGTATCTTTGCACTTTAAAACAGAATATTCGCACGCGGGGTGAGTCCCGAAAACAACATTAATCCCAAACTCCGAAGTTGAGCGTTACCGGCAAAGATGATTCTATTTTCATTGACGTTTCAATTAACGGCTCAACCATAGCCCTCAAATTCTCGTGAGGCGCATTGGGAAGAATAACCATGGCTGGGGCTGAGAACAGTTTTGTGTCCCAAATATCTTATCCCAATACCTCTGACCCCAATAATATTTCTCCTTGCTTCGGAGTCTTGAGAATTTTCTGAAGGTCCTTGGGATCCAGATCTCGCGGTTTGCGTCTTTGCCTGATGGAAATGGCCGCCCCCACCCCGGCCGCCTGCCCGGCACTTCCCACAATCGGCATCACGCGATACGCGCTCATCGCCAGATGCGACCCGCTGATGATCTTCCCCGCTAATAATAACCCGTCCACATCCATCGGTACAATCGCCCGGTAAGGTAGGCCATAAAGCGGAACTTTTGCCTCCGAAGTTTTAATATTCCCTCCCCAGATATCCAATCCGTATCCCCCGACGGCAATCGTGTCTTCCGGCAGTTTTCCGGAGCGAAGGTCGTTTTCCGTAATCACGTGTTCCCCGACAATTCGGCCGGCTTCCCGCACTCCGATCCGCGGAGCTAAATAGACCGCATACCCGTTTTCCGAAAGAAGCGATAAATCCCGCTCCATTGCCTTAAGGGCCTCACCTTGCGCCCGAGCCATCTCCACCGGGTCCCGCGTGTCCTGACATTCAACCGCGCATCCCCAATGCAGAAAAATTCCCGGATCAAGCTTCATCGCTTTTTCCGGGTCATTATGGAACCAGCCCACTCCATTAACCAGGACACCCAACCGAACGTGCTCAAGTTTCATCATATCAAAAGGGTTTCCGTCTTTAATGCGCTGGCTGATGTACATCCAGGTACACTGTTGAACCTTCAAGCTGGATTTGGCAGGCGCGTGCGCTTCTCCGAAAGTTCCCGTTGATTCGGTTCCATACATTGACCGGCACCCCGCCAAAATGGAAATTATCCCGCTTCCCGTGGCGTCAATGGTGATCCCGCTTTCAATCGTGGAAAAATTTCCGCCACCGCGTTCAACCCGCACCCCGGTAACCCGGGGCCTTTTTTTGCCGTCTTTTGTCAGTACTTCCACCGCACGAGCCCCGGTAATGACGGTGATGTTTTTTTCCCGTTCCAAAAGTTTCCCATAAACCAGTTGAAAATGAGCCGGCAGAAAAAAACGGGCTTTTTGATTCATGGGGTAAAGGTTTTGCAAGCGCTCTTGCGCCTCCAATGCCACGCCCCTCATCGGTCCCCCGCAAAACATATCCACGTAAAAATCAGACACCGCTCCCCCGATAACGCTGTCTTCTTCTATCAATATCACTTTTGCCCCCACCCGGGCTGCTCCAATGGCCGCCGGAATACCCGCTGCCCCAGCTCCAACCACCAAAACCTCGGTCTTTAATGTCTCCGCCATTTATTGTTCCTTTCTGTTAAGAAAAAATCTCTCCAAAGAGCGGTCATCCGCCGCGGCGGATTGCCTGTTTGACCGGGAATATCCAGACTAATCGGTTAAAATTCAATTCAAAACCATTGTATCTTTGCATTTAAAAACAGGATATTTGCGCGCGGAGGGTAATCATCTTCCATCGAATGAATTGAAGAACAGATGGTATCACGGCATCCACCGTCGCTCACCCAGGCTCCGCCGGCCGTCGTCGAGGCGAGATGAGCTTCCTCCGTCGCCAAGGCTATGGCGGACATTATGGAAGAACAAGATGGCGGACAGGAGCGCGAGCCCTACGAAAAATTGATCAAAGAGAATGAGCAGCGTTGTTCTTCTGCCGGTATTCTACGGGAGTGCAGGCATAATACTTGGCAAAAAGCCGGTCGAAATGGCTTGTGTCCGCAAACCCCCAAAGAAACGCAATGCTTTTGACGGATTCTCCGCTCTGACGCAAAGAGGAAGCTGCCGAGCTAATGCGGTAGCGCAAGGCAAAATCGGCAAAAGGAAGTCCCATAAGACGGTTGAACATCATGCTGAACACATTGCGGTTCAGGCCGCAAATCTCGGCCGCTTCTTCATTCGACATCAAGCCACGCTTATCAAAAAAGCGATGCAATACTTGATTGAGCCGCGCGGCGGATCTGACCGGCACCGCGGTTGATAATTTTGCTTCCGACCACTGATCCGTTGCCAGCAGGATTGCTTCCATGACGAACAATCGAATCCATAGCCACGTTCGGGTTCGCCTTTTTTTTAGGCAATCTTTTATTTTGATGCCAAGTTCAAGCATGGCCGTCCGGTTTTTTTCGTTCGTTTGCGGACGATACTGCGGAGGCGCGGTAAAAGGCGCCAGCCAATTAAACTGCGCCGTTTCGTCAAATCGCAGGCAGGCAAGCGCCGGCGGCCAGATAACAAGGTTGACCTCCTCGTAAGGCGCGCGCCCCGCTGACCACCCATGCGGTTCCCACATGCCGCAGAACCATACATTCCCGGCCGACAACTTAATTTTTATATCGGGGAAAATAAGGCTCATTTCTCCGTTCAATACTATCCCGAACTCCAGGCCGTAATGCATGTCATATTGATAACCCGTTCCGGCTTTGTGCCAGTTAGTGGTGTAGGCGAAAGGAATCTTGTCGGACAAATTATGGAAGTGCGCCTTTGCGGAGGATAAATCAAAAGGTCTTTTCCCGGTTGAAGGTTTCATATGAATTTAATTTTGCGCAAACAAACACAGGATGTTTATGAATACTTCCTTATGACAAAGTCTTGCATATATTAACAGAAAATAATACACTTTTTGCATGCCAAAGAACATTAGAATCAATGATTCGCCGTCGCTCCAGAGAAGCTTCCTCCGTCGCCGGAACGGCTATGTAGGACAGGATGGCGAGACAAGTTGGCGAAGGTCTGCCCGTCCACCGCGGCGGACTGCACTCCAAGCGCTAGCAGGCGGGCCGGCCTTCCTGGCGCTTTTTTGTCTTATGTTATGTGCCGGCATGGCCTCCGCCGGCGTCTGGAAGTTTGCCTGTATAGCCGACACCCAGAGCGGCATAAGCGTCTCAAATTCCGTCAATACCAATGTTTGCATTCCCATGGCACGCCAAATTGTCAAGGAAAGTCCCGATTTGGTGCTTGTGCCCGGCGACCTGATCTATGGCAACCTAACCGTCGACCGGACCAACATGCTTGCCCAATACACGCAATGGTCGAATGCGTTTTCCAGTATTTACTCCGCCGGCATCCCAATCTACCCGGTGCGCGGCAACCACGAGACCTATGGCGACGATACCAACGGCACTGATTATCTTTCGGTCTTTGGCACCACGGTTCCAAGTAATGGACCGGCGGGTGAAGTCGGATTAACCTACAGTTTCACGCATAACAACGCTTTGTTTATCGGTCTGGATCAATACAAGAATCCAAACCAGGTGAACCAGGCGTGGCTTGACAGCCAACTCGTCTCAAATCGTTATGCGCATACCTTTGTTTTTGGACACGAACCGGCGGTTCAAGTTGACGAGCCCGAATGCCTTGCTGTTGAAAATGCCGCCCGGGATCTTTTCCTTAAATCCATAACGGAGGCGGGATGCCGGATGTATTTGACCGCGCATGACCACTTTTATGACCGCGCCCTTCTGATGCCAAGGAACGGCATCAACATCATGCAGGTTGTTTCCGGCGCCGCCGGCGCGCCTTTCGAAACCAATTGGGACGGCATATACGGCGAAGACTTTGGCGAACAAGCCATGGCCTCCAACTGCTATTATAACGTCGGAACATACGGGTATGTGCTTGTCACAGTCTCCAACTTCAATGTCACGATGGAATGGAAAGGCTCAACCAACCTTACAAGCTGGCAGACATACGACAGCTACTCTTATCAGGTTACGAATCCCGCTATTCGCAACGTTAATGATTATGACGGCGACAGCCGCGCTGATCTTGCCGTTTATTCCGAAGATCAAGGCAAGATGATTGTCGCCAAGTCAGCAAGTAATTATGTTTCCTTCGTCTCGCTGATTGGCGGGTCGGGAGCTATTATGGTTGCCGGTGATTATGACGGCGATGGGCTTGCAGACCCTGCGGCTTATTGGAAAAAGAGCGGGTTATGGCAAATCAACCTTACTGATCGCACCAATGCCGTGGCCACGAATACGCTGGGCGGAGCAGGATACGCGCCGGTTCCCGCCGATTATGACGGCGACGGAAAAACCGACCTGGCCACCTATCAGAAATCATCCGGTAACTGGCTGGTTATGTTTTCCAGTAACGGTGTTTGTGCTTCCGAATATTTGGGCGGACCCGGATGGAATCCTGTCCCATCCGATTATGATGGCGACGGCCGGGCTGATATTGTCGTCTACCACGAATCAAGCGGGGATTGGGCAGCGCTTTTGTCAGCCGGCCAGGAATGGGGTCATTATACTCCGTGCTCGTTCGGTTGGTGTGGACCGGGTTATATTCCCGCCTGTGCTGATTATGATAATGATGGACGGACCGATCCGGCGGTTTATGACAAGTTGACAGGGAACATGTTTGCCGCTTTGTCAGGCAATAACTATGAAACAGTTGTTGCTCTCTTAAATTCAACAAATTGTGTTCCCGTGATTGCGGATTATGACGGCGACCGCAAGGCCGATCCGATGCTTTACCTGGAAGCAAATGCATATTGGCAAGTGGCGTTCTCCGCCTCCAGTTATCAAATGAACACCACGTATTTCGGGGGTTCCGGCTGGGTGACGGCTAATAACGACTTACAGAATGATTTAGTTTTCCTAGCTTTCGGCGACAGCATTACCTATGGAAGCGGCACCAGCGCGAACGGTCCAGCCACAGCCTATCCAAAACTTTTGGAAACCAAACTGAATGAAAATTACACGGGCTATTTTCTTTCGATCAATGCGGGCAATCCGGGCGAGACAACCGAGGAAGGTCTGGAACGGTTTGCACTCTGGTTGGACACAAATAATCCCGATCTCGTTCTTTTAATGGAGGGTACGAATGACGAATTTTTCGGCGACCCCTACGATCAAACCGAGGACAATCTGCGCGCAATGGTGCAAATGGCATTGGCACGCGACATTAATGTCATTATAGCCACAATTCCGCCTGTAATTTCCAACAGTTATCTTAATCGCGATGAGCAGGAAAGGCGAATTGTTGGGTTCAATCCCAGGATTTACCAGATTGCTTCTGATTACAATATACCGGTCGCGCCGGTCTTTGAAGCAATTATGGCCGTGCCGAACTGGCAAAATGTTCTCATGGACCAGCCCTCCGCCAATCACCCGAACGACGCCGGGCATGCGGTCATCCGCGACACTTTTTACGCGATCATTTCCGCAGACCTCGATGACGGAACGTATTAAACCGACATCCGGCGGTGGGCAAGGACAGGGATTCGTTCGCGAGTGTGTTGTAAATCGTCGGGATTTAGAGTGGCAGTCAAAAGACATTCTCTCTCGCCGGCGCGGCAAAGAATTTCACCCCATGGTCCCACAATCATACTGTTCCCATAACTGGCAATGTCTGTTTTAGGATTGGCGCCGCATTGATCCGGCGCAACAACAAACGCCTGGTTTTCAATCGCCCGCGCGCGTAGCAGTGTTTCCCAATGATCTTTGCCCGTTTTCTGGGTGAAGTTGGCCGGAATGAAAAAAAGATGCGCCCCTTTGGCGGCATAATGCCGGAACAGCTCCGGAAAACGCAGATCGTAGCAAATGGCCAAACCACAACTCCAACCCTCAATGTTTGTCATCGCCGGCCGGTCGCCGGCGGAATAAATATCGCTTTCCCGTACCATTTGTCCAGTATCAAGATATGCTTCAAAAAGATGGATTTTTCTGTATTTGGCGACGATCCGTCCGGTACGGTTAATAAGCAGGCAGGTATTATAAACTTTGCCCAGCTCTTTTTCAATAATACTGCCGGCAAGTATCCATGCACGAAGCCGACGGGCAATATTGCCCAGCCATTTTACAATTTCCCCATGTAATGATTGCGCATGCATACGGTAATCCTCATTTGATCCGCGCAAAGCAAACACCTCAGGCAGGGCAATCAGGTCGCACGTTTGAACCCGCGCGATAAGCCGCTCAATCCGCCCGAGATTGCGTTCCGGATTATTACCGGCATTGACCTGCACAACCGCAACCTTGAGCGGTCTTTTGGGAAAAACTATGGTTTTCATTTGATTTCAATCATAACGGAATATATTTTATCGGAAGAGGTCGTTTCCCAGGGCCGGCGGTAAATCAATTTAATAAGACCCTGCCCGGAACCGACCGCCTTAAACTGGAACACAAATTTACCACCCACCCCCACCCTGTGTTTCCCGTCAGACTGTTCGGATTGTAAATATTTTACGGCTCCAATCTGCTGCAGTCTATTCGTGTTGAATGAAGCCACGTCCCATGAATATCCCGTGGTGGGATTGCCTTCAAGAACAATTTCTATTTCGCTGCCGGTATTGACCGAATTTGTGCGCCCATTGTCCGCCGCTGTCAGTTGGATAGGACCAGCACAAACGGAAGTGGAAATAAACAAGCCAAATAAAATAGATAATTGAATTTTGTCCATTATTGCCGTTGATTTAATGTTTTTATAACAGTAACAGATATATCTATTTAATATACGGAATTGTCAACGGGCCATCCGGCAGGACGGCGACCGGCGCATTTTCCCCAAGCCGGCGCATGAGGGACACAAGGTATTCGTCAAGATTGGCAATGTAATCCATATGGCCCCGGCGGACGTTGTCAGCCGGCAGAGCGCTGAACAGGGCCACTTTCGCGTGAATCTGGATCATAGCCAGCAATTGCGCTTCCCATTGGTCAAACATTGAAAAACCCGGTTTATGAATAGTGTCAAGGATTGCCTGCGGCGAATTATGTTCAAATAAAAGCTTTGCGAAATTGCCATGCGCCGGAAAACCGTCGGCACATTCGCAGACGGCGACAATCAAACCACCCTCCTCAACAACCTGGGCGGCTGCTGACATTCCTTTGACCGACTGATAAAGGTTTTGATCTAATGGATAACCGCCGTTAGTGGTAATCACAATCGGAAAACGCCGGGTACATTGCGCCATGGCCGAGATTCGGACAAACTCGCATCCTTTCAGGTGGGCCGCGATCGGGTCGCCGCAGAAAAATCCGGTTATGCAGCGCTTCCGGTTAAGCGTTAGATTAATACAGAAATCAACCGGCACAAGAGAACCAAATTTCCGTATCAATTCCTGAGTTGGGTTGTCCTTCAGCAGACCCCACGTGCTCCGCGGATCACCGACAACTGACGAGCGATGATAGTAAAGAATTGAATTAATATCGGCCACCCCGGGCATGACGGCCTTATAGCCGCCCGAAAAACCGGCCATAAAATGCGGTTCAATAAACCCCATGATTATGCGCCGGTCGGCTGTCACATATTCCTTGTTCATATACACAATCCCGCCGTCTTCCCGTCTGCCGGCCGGCAGCATAGTCTGCAAATCCTGTGAATGGTGATTAACAACGCGATAGCGCGCAGCGATTTCGGCGCCCAGCATTTCTTCAAGTTCCGCCGGCGAGGTGGCGCGGTGCGAACCGGTCCCGATTATGACCGTGAAATTTTCTGCCGGCACATGAGAAAGCTCCGTGAAAAGCCAGGGCAGAATGCGCCGCGATGGAAAAGGACGGGTTATATCGGGAATTAATACGGCTACTTTATCATGGCTGCCGATAATTCCACGGAGCGCGGGAAGATTAATCGGCGAACGCAAGGCATCGGTAAATGCATTCTTTTCATCATCAAGGCCTTCCACAAAATGCGGCTCAAGAATTGTAATATCGGGAAAAGGCACTTCCGCCGTGATGAATGATTTTCCGTATGGAAGATTAATTTGCATAAATACAGAAATCAGGAGCCAGAAGTCCGAATAAAGAAATCCAGCTACAGATATTTGAAATTTTAGTCATTCTGATAAAGACCGTTTTATGCATCTGTCATTCCCGCGCAGGCGGGAATCCAGTCTGACTTTTTCGGGATTCCCATTTTCATGGGAATGACAAGCGCTCGGACGGTCATTAATTGTTTAACATAAAACGAACTGATTTTTTTCTGCATACTGACTCCTGACTTCTGGCTACTGAATTCTAATCTTAATATTCAATCACATTCCCGCGGTTCAAAAGGAATTCCGGATCAACCGCCGCCTTGCACCGCCGCAATTGTTCAACGGCTTCCGGTCCGTAACAGCGCAAAAAATCGCGGCGCTTGCGTTTTCCCGTGCCATGCTCGCCTGAATAAACCCCTCCGAGGCGGGCAGATTCCGCAATTATCCGGTCATATATCTCGGTGGCCTTAACCAGCTTTTCTTTTTCCGGCAGGATGGTGAAATGCAGGTGGCAGTCGCCTAGATGGCCGAAAGAGAGATAGTCCAGTCCTTCCGCGCGTATCGCATTATGCGTGAATTTGAGGAACTCACGAAAATTTTCCGGCGGCACCACCGTATCCGTCATGATCGTATATGTGCCGCGGTGCTGGACGACCTCAAGGGCATTGGCCGGCATGGAATGCCGCGCCTCCATGAAAATTTTTCTGTCGCGGTCGTTATCCAGCATAATGACGGCATTTTCGTCAATTCCGCAATCCGCGCCCGCAAATCTCTCAAGCCATTCTACCGCCGCGTCTTCCGGGGACTTTTCTGCCAGCGGTTGCTGGATATAAATGCCGACCTGGTTTACCCCGCGGAATAAAAGATTTTCATGCGCCATATATTTGCGGCAGTTTACGCCAAAATATTCCAAGGCCGTCAACTGCCCCATTCCGCCGGTAAGGTTATTCCGCAGATAGTCAAGAAATACGACCGCATTCTCCTCCGAAGACAGCGAAAAAAACAAATCCAGAAAGTTTGCAGGGGTTGGCGCCAACCGCATCTTGCAAGCCGTGACAGCGCCGAATATTCCCTCGCTGCCGATTATCAGGTCAACAAAATCAAGTACGCCGTCCGGCGCTGAATATGGCCCGCTGGCGTTTTTTATTTTGGGCCGCACGTAACGGGGCACAAGCAGCTCGCGTTTCCCATCCGAAGATTCAATGATAAAACATCCGTTTTCAGAAACATATTCGCCGCGCCGGGCGGAAAATTTCATCCCGCTCGGCAACATAAAATCAATGGCCGCTATCCAATGTCGGACGGCGCCAACATCCCCGGGCGTGAAGCCGGATGCGTTACAGGCAATGGCGCCCCCCACGGAAGCATCAGAGCGGCTGGTTGGATCAACCGGGAAATAAAGTTTTCCAGTTGATCTTTCCATAACGGCGCGGCGCAGGTCTTCCAATATGATGCCGACCGGCGCCAGGGCAGTTTTTTGCACCGCATCAACCGTTATCGGCGGAGAAAGCATTTTAACCGTTGAAATGACAACCCCGGCCTCCGGCGTGGCACTGCCGGTAAGGGCCGAACGTCCGCCGGAAACAGTGAAAGGGATTCCACAGGAAAAGCATAAACGGAATATTGCCGCCAGCTCCCGTTCCGATTGCGGACGGAAGAGCGCATCGGCGCGTCCCGGCAGATTGGAACTGTCATGCAAAAACCCGGCCACAATATCCTGATCCATGACAAAATCGGCCGCAAACGTCTCGCGGAGAAACTGCGCCATGACAGGCAATGCGCCGCCTCCGCGATACCCTCCGGCAAACTCGCTAATCCGCCCGCATTCATTATCAGTTAAAACGTTTTGACACCGGATGTGATTGCTTGGCATATTTTATTTGAAGGCATTAAAAGTGCATTATGTTCTTTCCACACAGTTCTGATCAATGCTTAATGAACGCAGATGAGCAGGAAGACGGCTCTTATTCCAAACCTGCATCTGGCTGTTCCAGGGCGAGATAATTTTCAGATGTTTTTTGGCTAACGCGCGATAACAGTCCGGCAAATCAAAATAACTCAGAATGCCATAAGCCATTGAGCTGAATGGCCAACTCTGGACCGGCGCTTGCGTCAATTCAAAATAGGAAAGCAAAGTATTTATAAATGATACTTTTTTAACAAGAGGGTGCAGCAATCCGGCAAAAACAGCCGTCAATGCCCCCAATCCGCGACCCATTAGATGAATCTCACGGCATCCTTCATCTTGCAGTAAATTAAGGGTCACCATGAGATCGTGAACACGCCGGCCAAGATATGGTTTCCCAAACATGTGGGCATAACTGGCGTAAAAATAATCACTTCCATATGGCGCAAAGAAATTGTCATCTGCGCAAGTCAGCGCCATGGTTTGGCCCATGCCGCGCACATCAAGGGCAAAAAGGGGCTCATCACACTGCGGCGCATCGCCCGAGATAACATCCTCCCGGCTTGAAAGATGCGGCAGGTAAAGCATGGCTTTCTTTAATTCCGGGAAACGATGGTATTCCCGATTGCCGAACACATGGAGAATGGCCTGGATGCCCGGCTCGGTTTCAACCGCAAAAGAGGAATGGCCGGCATATTGTTTGACATCTTTTCCTCTTGGACGGAGTACGCGATAAGGCGGTATTGACGGCTGATTGTTGATCGCCAATACTTCGCGAACCCATTTCTGCAAAACCGCCGTGGGGAATCGCTTGCGCGCAAAGTTGGCTTTTGCCGCCTCTTCTTTTATGAACTCAAAGACTCTTTTCCCCGGCATTTTATGCACCTGGCCAGCGGGGCTGGCGGCGAGTTGCTCAGGGGATTCAACGACGTTTTTGACTTCCCTGGAATTCATCCTGGTCTTGGCATGTTGGTTGAAGAAAGCATACATCGCCGCGCGGTTTTCCGGAAAGTATCCGTGATCCCTTGGACCGATAAAGAGTTCGATATTCTTTTCCGCTCCCATGATTGCATATAATCGCTTAAGTTCCTCATAGATTTTAATCAAGCCCCGGGTGTCAAAGAAATCATTATTTTGACCGAGTAAAATGACCGGACGCGGAATTTGCGCGACAAAGAAGTCGGCCATGTCCAGGCCATATTTGATAATATTCGGCGGAATTTGTTCCGAATCAGCCGGGAGTTCATTCTCCAGATTACACAGGTAAGTTGTGACAAAACAGGATGGCGCCGCCATCGTAAAGCGGTCGTCAAAGGCGTTCAAATACGTGGTAAGCGTGCCACCGCCGGAATTGCCGGTTATGCCCACCCGCGCCGGGTCGGCTTCCGGCCGGGACAAAAGATAATCCAGGGCGCGGATGCCGTCCCAGAGCCGCCATTTGCCAAAGAACTCACCAAAAAGCGCCATCTGATTGCCCATCATATTGTGTTCCTGGCAACAATTTGCAGGTTGGGCAAGGCCTTCTTTGACCGGATATTGAATTCTTTCACCCTGGCTCAGCGGATCATAGAGTAACACAAGGTAGCCCTTGGTTGCCAGGTTCTGGACGAAAAACTGGTAATTCGGCTCGGCTTTGCCGACGGCGGAATGACCGCAGGCGCCAAGCACGCATGGAAATTTTTCTTTTATTTTTTTCGGAATATAAAGATTGGCCGTGACAAACAGGGAAGGCCGGCTTTCAAAGATAATTTTTTCAATCGTGTATTTTGACCTTTCAATCCGTCCGGTTATCCGCGCATTGAGCGGGGTCTTTTCCGGCAATTTGCCGAAAGATTGAGCAAGTTTTTTACGAACAATTGTTTTGAGTTTTAAGACGTCATTTCTTGTCCTGATTTTTTCGCGCGCCTGGTCCCTCTCATGGGACAAATTTCGCATTCTTGCGACGTAATATTCCTGCACCATGTGCGGATAGAGATGTTCAATCATGGGTTTATCCTTTCACTTTGTTGTGGATTCAGCGTTGCCGGACGGCGTTCCGCCAGGATCAGCGGCAGCGGTGTTGAATGAAGCAGATGGGTGGTGTCCTGTACGTAAGTGCGCAGTCCGACATGCTCGGTGATACCGCCGAAACCTTTTTTCAGTTCCGGATTGATGAACTGGTGCCAGGTGCAACTGCGCAAATGGTTTGCCAAAGCCGTCCGCACCGGAAGAAACTGGTTGGTTTCCAACGTGCGTATCAAGGCATAACCATATTCATATCTGGTATGCAGCATATATTCGGCCTGGCAACTGCCGGGAGTGAAACCATGCAGGAACTGATGACGGGTTTCCGCCACGGCCTGCCAGCCGTCGACATTGTGCGCGTGCTGATAGACGAAATAATCATGTTCGTGCCGGAAACTGAGGAGGTGATAAAAAGTTTTTTCCTGCATGCGCTTTGCTTCCGCAAGCATTTTTCCATGTCCGGTTTCAAGGTATTCCGCCAACGCTATCAGGACGGAACAGGCCCCGGCGCTGCAATGCCCGCGGTGGTCATATTCAAGGAACCCGAATTTATTACCGGCGATGAGCGGCTGCAGATAACGCGAAATTATCCGGTCCGCCTGTCCCAGCCATTCTTCTTCGCCGGTAAGCCGGTAAAGCATGATAAAACTAAGCGCGGCCTGGGCAATTCCCGGCGCGTTTGGGAAGTCGTAGGGATATCCCTCGCGCGAATAACCGGCCGTGCCGTCCGGCGAAAACGCATTTGGGAAAGAGCCGTGAAATTTTTCCATGCGCAGGAGGAATTCTATGCAGTTGCGGCGGATTCGCGCGACAATCTGCGGATTGCGGTTGAAGCCTTCCAGATAAATCCGGCCGAGAAAATAATTGACGATACCCTGGTCAGGCAGGAAAACCTGTTCTCCGCCGTAATGGTCCTGAAAGCGCCCGGCATCGGCATTATAGGCGTTTATCCATGCCCCGGCCAGCGGCCCGGCGGCAATCTGAAAGCCGCCATCCCGGAACTCAAGCAGGGCTTTGACAATGGCATCCGCCTTCTGCCGGAACCAGTCGCCGCCATAAAGATAAAGGGCATAAGCCACCATGGTATTACAGCCGTTGCCCCAGGCAATTTCAAGCTGGTGGATGTTATCCTGGAAAAAATCAAATTTGACCTGGTTATCCGCGTTTTTGCCGAAGAGAAGTTCGTACACTTCACGATAACGCACCGGCCTGCCGTTCAGGGCATAACCGTAGGGGCCACCCAGTTTGGGTTCATGCAGGACATTGTAAAACCCCACATGAAACATTCCCATGCCATCGCCGAGCGCGACCCACAAATCCGGGGTCTGGATGTACTTTTCCCAGTTCGCAAGGAATTTGGAATAAGGATAACGCGCCGCCATTTCCTCGCTCTGCGGGCATGCTTCAAGTTCGCGGACTTTATGAACCGGGTCCCAGATATCCTCCGGACAACTATTAACAACCACTTCCCCGATTATTTCCTGCCCCGGACCGACCGCCACCACGCCATCCTTGAACGCCGGCGGAAAACTCATTGCGAAATACTGGTACGCGGTCAAGGTAGTGCCGTGGACATCAGGCTTCTGATCCACCGCGGACGCCATTTGCAGCAATCCCGCTTTTCCAAAATAAGAAGAAGAAAATTTGAACGTTCCACGATGACCGGTATAACCGCAGTACACGCCGGGCAATAACCGCAGCCCCGCGGCATCATCAGGGAATTCCAGTCCAAGAATATAAAAACCGATATTCTGAGCAGTGGACGAAATAAAACTGAAACGGATCCGCAGTTCCTTGCCGGCAAGATAGGTAATCCGCGCCGTACCGGCATCCGGAACGACCCCGGAAACTTCAAGTTGTCCGGGGGCAATCTTAAATGAGTCAAAATTTATTTCACGCGGCACGCCTTTCGCCGCCTGCCAGTATTTGAAGTGATATTTTACCCGGCAGAAATCCCTGCCGCCAAAAAGCAGTTTTTCCAGTCCACCCGCCTTTTCCGGCGTAACGGAAAAATGTCCATTGTCCCTATGCATCGTGTTCCCCGTTTCTGTTTTGCTGAAAAAAACACCGCCAAACATCCACTCTCCGAACATTTCGCCATACGCGCGCAATATTCGGAGAGTAAAAGAATCGCACAATTAGTTGGGCATAATATGCTCAACAAGCCGGCCTGTCAAATAAGGATAAACTAAAATAACGGGAGATTAAAATAATATCAAATAATGCTTGCTATCCGCATGATATAATTTAAATTCCAAAAAACCATAATTATCTCCGAATTTAAGGAGTAAAAAAAACACAGGAGCGGCGTATATGCCCAGAAGAAATGACATTAAGAAAGTTCTGATTATCGGCTCCGGCCCAATCATCATCGGCCAGGCATGCGAATTTGATTATTCCGGCACCCAGGCCTGCAAGGCATTGCGGAAAGAAGGATACGAAATTGTCCTGGTTAACTCCAATCCGGCCACAATCATGACCGACCCGGCCATGGCGGACCGCACTTATATTGAACCTTTGACGGTTGATAGTCTGGAAAGAATTATCGCCCGCGAGCGTCCGGACGCCCTCCTTCCAAATCTAGGCGGACAAACCGGCCTCAATCTGTCATCGGCGCTCCATAAAAGCGGCATATTGGCAAAATACGGCGTGAAGATAATCGGGGTCCAGGCGGATGCAATTGAACGCGGCGAAGACCGGCTGGCTTTCAAGGAAACAATGAAACAGCTCGGCATTGCCCTACCCCAGTCCGAAATTGCGCAATCCGTTGAAGAAGCTGAAAAAATAGCCGAAAGATTAAAATATCCGGTCGTGATTCGTCCGGCTTACACCATGGGCGGCACCGGCGGAGGCATTGTTTTCAACGTTGAAGAATTACGGACGATTGCAATGCGCGGATTGTCGGCCAGCATTATTCACCAGGTGCTCATTGAGGAGGCGGTCATCGGCTGGGAAGAATTGGAACTTGAAGTGGTGCGCGACGAAAAGAACCAGAAAATAACGGTTTGTTTTATTGAAAACATTGACCCGATGGGCGTGCACACCGGCGATAGCTTTTGCGTGGCGCCCATGTTGACGGTGCCGGAAAAACTGCAAAAAAAGATGCAGGAATACTCGTATAAAATTGTTGACGCGATCGGGGTCGTGGGCGGCACAAACATTCAGTTCGCCCATAATCCCAAGGACGACCGGCTGGTTGCCATTGAAATAAATCCGCGAACGTCGCGTTCGTCGGCCTTGGCGTCAAAGGCAACCGGATTCCCGATTGCGCTGATTTCTTCAAGGCTTGCCGCCGGAATCACCATGGACGAAATCCCCTATTGGAAGGAAGGAACGCTGGAGAAATACAAACCAAGCGGTGACTATGTAGTGGTAAAATTCGCCCGCTGGGCTTTCGAAAAGTTTCCGCAGGCAAAAGACATCCTCGGCACGCAGATGAAGGCCGTCGGCGAAGTGATGAGTATCGGCAAGAATTTCAAGGAGGCCCTGCAAAAAGCGATCCGCTCGCTTGAAATCGGCCGACATGGACTTGGCTTCGCGAAGAATTTCAATGAACTTCCCCTGCCGGCAATCAAAGAACGCCTGGCATATCCTTCCAGCGAAAGAATTTTTCTGATTTATGAGGGACTGCGCAAAGGAATGTCCATTGAGGACGCTCACAAGCTCACGTTTATCGGCAAGTGGTTTTTAAAAGAGATCAAGGACCTCGTTGATTTTGAAGAAGACCTTGTTAAATATAATATCAAAAATCTGCCCGATAAGCATTTGACCAAGGCAAAGGAATGGGGTTTTGCGGATAAGTATCTGGCAAAACTTCTGCAAGCCAAGGAAAGCGCCGTGAGAAAAAAACGGAACGCCTTGATGGGCAATGCCCGTTTTGAAGCCGTGCCGGTCAGTGGAGTTGAAAACGCGGCCTATTATTATTCAACCTACAGCAAGGGCAAAGACCAAGTCCCTGTTTCCAATCGTAAAAAAATCATGATCCTCGGCGGCGGACCGAACCGGATTGGCCAGGGAATTGAGTTTGACTATACCTGCGTCCATGCCGCCTTTACGCTCCGTGACGAAGGTTATGAATCCATTATGATCAATTGCAACCCGGAGACAGTATCCACTGATTATGACACCTCCAATAAATTATATTTTGAACCATTGACGGTCGAGGATGTTCTTACCATCTATGAAAAGGAAAAACCGGAAGGCGTCATTGTGCAATTTGGCGGCCAGACCCCGTTAAATATTGCCAATGAACTTGAACAAAACGGGGTTAAGATTTTGGGAACCAGCGTTGAGAGCATCGCGTTTGCCGAGGACCGGGAGCTTTTCAGGCAAAAAATGGACGAACTCAACATAGTCCAGACGGAAGGCGGGACGGCAAAGTCAATGGAAGAAGCAATTAAAATTGCCGGCAAAATTGGATATCCGTTGATGGTGCGGCCGTCATTTGTGCTTGGCGGACGGGGCATGCAAATTATTTATGACGAAGAATCCCTGCGGCATTATGCCAAGGAAGCGATCCAAGTCAGCCCGGAATACCCAATGCTCCTTGACAGATTTTTAGAAAAAGCAATTGAAACTGAAGTGGACGCCGTTTCAGATGGGAGTCGCACCTTTGTCGCCGCAATCATGGAACATATTGAACATGCCGGCATCCATTCCGGCGATTCCGCCTGCAGTATCCCGCCGCGCACTTTGAGCCCTAAACATATCAAAACAATCAAAGAGTACACCGAAAAAATCGCGCGCGAATTAAAGGTCGTGGGACTTGTCAATATCCAATACGCCATTTGTGACAATAAGGTCTACATCCTGGAAGCCAATCCGCGCGCATCGCGGACGGTACCGTTTGTGTCAAAAGTCACCGGCATCCCCTTGGCGCGGATTGCCACTGAGCTTATGCTCGGTAAAAAAATCGGCGATTTCCCGGAACTCAAGGAGCAAATGCTGCCCTTTGTCGGGGTCAAGGAAGCCGTTTTTCCGTTTAATATGTTTCCCGAGGTTGATCCCACCCTCGGTCCCGAGATGAAAGCAACCGGCGAAGTCATGGGCATTGACCAATCATTTGAAGTCGCGTTTTACAAGGCCCAGGAAGCAACCGGTGTAAAACTTCCCAAGGAAGGATGCGCACTCTTGACCGTTGCCGACAAAGACAAGCCGGAGCTTCTGCCTGTTGCGCAAAAACTACAAAAATTGGGATTCAAAATATTTGCCACCGAACATACCCAGCGGTACCTGCAGAAAAACGGAATTGAAGCCGTTTTAATCAAAAAAATGAATGAAGGAAGGCCAAACATACCCGATGCCATAAAAAACAGCGATATTAATCTAATTATAAACACCCCGGCGGGAAAAGAAAGCAAGGCGGATGACAGCTATATCCGGATGATGGCCATCCAGCACAGAATTCCTTATATCACGACGATGGCTGCGGCACGGGCAAGCGTGGATGGAATTGAAGCCATAAAAAACAGGGATGTCCAACCGCGTTCCCTGCAGGAATATCACACGCAGCTAAAAAAATATTAAATAACTGTAGCCGGCCTCGTTGAGGCCGTTTTTTCCCGGGGTCGCCGTCCCCGGCTACAACTTTGAAATTCTTCGGCATTAATCATTGCTGTCAAAATCGCTTGCCAGGTTAATTCGGATCAATTCACAGCGCACCGAGCCCATTTTTAAGCCGAACTCTGACCTTAAGGGAATCATGCCAAATTCGAAGGTATTGCCAGCCATCCAGATAAGATCGGGATCTTCCGTCGTTTTGGCCACATAACGGAACGGCGCCACCCAGGCCGATAAATTACGCCCTTTTCCGGAATATCCCGGCGCCGGTGCGGCTTCAAAAAACAGCGTATTATATTCCTTGTCGAGCATGTCCAGTTTTTTTAATTTCGGGGAAATATCAACATTAAAAGGCACAAAGGTATTGTCGGTAAAAATCGAAATCGTGAAATTATTGGTGACGGACAAATCATTGGTATTGCCCGCGTATAAAACTGATATCGTTTTCATAAACCGGAACACCTCATTTCGCTGGCTAACCAGTTGCGTGAAATAGGGCATATTTGTGGCGGTTGAATGAGTGACCAAATCGTTTTTAACATAATCAAATTTCCCGCCTTCAACGCTGAAATACTCGGTGTTATGCACGTTGATTGTGCTGTAAAAAGTGTCCACGTGCATATAGTCGCGTTTTGTGAAAAGAAGTGGTTCAAGATTGGGTTTTAAAAGGACCGTGGCCAGCCGGTTATGAATTGAATAACGACCGTGGCCGATATCAGCCGGATCTTCCAGAGTATCAAGATGAAAGATCAGCAGATATGCTCGCATCCATTCACCGGTCGCCTCGTTGAACCATTCGCCGTCCGTGGCATACACAACGGCGTCAGCCATGTGCATAAGGTTCATCCAGAACAGGCGATAAGTAACCTCATATTTGAGAAGGAGAGTCGGCATATATGGGTTGAAATGTTCCCGGCAATCAATATCAGGCATATCCTGGGCGAGCGCCGGTCCCGGACCGAAACCAAAACAGACCAGGCACAACACTGCCATCGTCAGGTTAGCGAATATCCGCATCGGTTTCACGCGGAGACATGCGCCGTGAATGAGGATAATCAATTTCATTTTCGCACAATGCTTTTTTTCATGATAAGATCAATTTGCTCACTTAAAGACTTGTTTTGCATTTCAGGATCATTTATGCATTTACTGAACTGATCAACAATCACCTCGTCAGGAATATTATCAACGGCCTCAATGCAATCATTCCGAGTAAGCCGGCTGACAATCTTGAGCGTTTCCTGTTTTGTCATGTTTTGCCTCAAACGGTATTTCGAAACAAGATAAGGGCATTTTTTTAAAAAAGCCCATGCCTGAATGTAATTTGCTTCAAACTGCGGAAGTGTCATGCGGTTAATTTCCGCCATATTTCCATTTCGCAGGCTTTGAAAGTCTGAATTTACAAGATAAGCTTTTATACAGGTTTTAATGGCGAGGCTGATGGCTTTTGTTTGAAAGAGATTAGCAGACGATTGTTCGTCAGTCACGGCAGTACCGCTGCCGCAAACGAGCATTGCAAAGCCAATCGCCAGAAATACGCTTTTCATGTTAACATTAAAATAATGGCTTGAGTAATTACGGTGTATTTTTACTGATCAATTATCAGTTTGTCCATATTAAATTGAAAGGGTTATTCGTTTATATCTTGCTTCCTGTTATAGTCATTATATTATCGCACTTTTGTGAAAAGGGCGTTATTTTCCTTTGACATGACCGGATTAACCCACATGGGCGGGTTGTAAAAATATAAGGACAAAACCATGAGAAAGCTACGACCGACCAACACTCAGGGATTATTAAAAAAAGCGGGCAAGCCGGCGGAGATGGCGCTGCGCATGCACCCCTTTTATCAGGGCAAAATTGAGACCGGAATCAAATGCCGCGTGAAAAATTTCAATGATTTTGCAATCTGGTATTCGCCGGGGGTGGCCGCAGCGTGCAAGGCAATCGAGGCTGATAAGAACCTTTCTTTTGAAATGACCAACCGCTGGAACACGGTGGCGGTGGTCAGCGACGGCACACGCGTGCTCGGCTTGGGCGATATCGGACCCGAGGCCGGATTGCCGGTTATGGAAGGCAAGGCATTATTGTTTAAATACCTCGGTGGGGTGGACGCCTTCCCGATCGTCTTAAATGAAAAAGATCCGGCCAAAATCATTGATATTGTCCTCGCCCTCCAGCCCTCGTTCGGCGGAATTAACCTGGAAGACATTGCCCAGCCTAAATGTTTCACTATCCTGGATAAACTAAGAGAAAAGGCGGAAATTCCGGTATGGCACGATGACCAGCAGGGAACGGCCACGGTCATCCTGGCCGGACTCTTAAATGCCTTGAAATTAGCGCGCAAGAAGATTGGCAATGTGCGCATTGCCTTTATTGGGAGCGGGGCATCAAACACTAATGCGGCGCGCCTGATTTTTGGAAGCGGGGCCGATCCGGCGCAATGCATGGTCGTGGACAGCAAGGGGATTCTAAACAAAAATCGTTCTGACATTGAAGCGGTTAAAAAACAATATGCCCAGAAATGGAAACTCTGCCGCCTCACAAACGCAGAAGTCCGAAGCGGGGGAATACCGGAAGCTCTCAAGGATATGGATGTTGTTATCGCCTGTTCTAATCCCGGCCCCGGCACAATTAAGCCACAGTGGATTCGCGCGATGAAGGATGATGCAATTGTTTTTGCCTGCGCGAACCCCGTGCCGGAAATATGGCCATGGGAGGCAAAATCGGCCGGCGCCGCAATCGTGGCAACCGGACGCTCCGATTTTGCCAACCAGGTCAACAATTCGGTCGGGTTTCCCGGAATATTCCGCGGCGCCCTTGATGTGCGCGCAAAAACAATCACCGATGAAATGTGTTTTGCCGCGGCCGACGCCCTTGCCGGCATGATCGGCAAAAACCTTGATGCCGATCATATTCTCCCGACAATGGATGACTGGGAAGTCTTCCCGCGCGAAGCCGCCGCGGTCGGCATGAAGGCCCAGGAACAGGGATTGGCCCGGGTCAAGATGACCTATGACGAACTTATTGCCAATGCCCGTAAAATGATCAAACGTTCCAGGGGCATTACGGCCAAATTGATGCAAACGGGGTTTATCAGGAAATATCGTAAATCATAAGGCATCTAATTCAACAATCACGATACCAAAGCACGAAATTCGAATATCGAAATACGAAACAAATTAAAATGTTCAAAATTCATTTTTTTTAAACATTTGGATTTAGGTTATTCGGATTTGTTTCGAATTTCGGATTTAGTGCTTCGAATTTAACTATCAGCGTGGCAGACCATGCGCAACGCGTGGCAAGCTCGCGGCGGCGATCGCCTGCCCCACCCTTCGGCTGGCCTCATCGGGAACAACAATCCGAACCTTTTGCGCAACGTCCGGGAATTCGGACCGCAATGTTTCTTCCGCCGTCTTAATAATAATATCCCCGCCTTGGCCGGATGTAACCCGGCCAAGAACCAGCATATTTTCAAGATCATAAAAATCGGCATAATGGGCAACGGTATATCCAAAATAGACGCCGATTGTCTCAAAAATTGCCTGCGCCCGCTTGTCGCCGTCATTCATAAGCTTTTGTACGTCTTTGAGCCTTTCGGCCAATGTCCTTTTTTCGTCAAGCTTGATGCCGGCCTTGACGGCCAGACGGTTGGCGGCCACCTGCGAAAAATACATCGCGCCGCAACCGTAATCGCCCGACCATTCGTCCGCCGGGGCCTGCGGATTATAATCAACCGGGGCGAAGGCCAACTCGTCCAGCCAGCCGACAACATTGCCTTCTTTGTCAACATATCCGCCCGCAAGGCTTGATCCCATCGCGATGCCAAGAATGGAATTTACGCCCAACGACATTGAGCCGGCCAGGGCCGTCACTTCGCCGTCGTTGATGACATCAAAAGGAATATTGTTCCATGCTTTTTTGATATCATGAAAAAGGCCGCGGATTTTTTTCTCAAAAAGGTCTTGCGGCACGCCGCGAAACAGCGATGCAATGCGCACGCTGTTATTGACGTAAATGCCGGCCGCCGAACCGCCGATTGCGTCAACGCGCGGCAAATGCACGGCGGCCTTTTTCAAAGCTGCCATGATTTCATCAAAATGATATTGAGGATCGGCGTGTCCTTTCGGGTCCCATATTACTTCTTCGCTGAATACCGCCTGGCCGTCCTTGACCGCGGCTACTTTCCGGTCGCTGGCCCCAAGGTCAAATCCGATCCGGCATCCTTCCAAGTGCCGGCCGAGCGGCTTGGCGCTCTGCCTGTCCGCCGGCATTTCGTCCGCGGTTGTTATCTCAACTGAGAACGGTTTGGAATAAACTTCCGCCATAAGATTGGCGTCAAACGCCCGCTTGCCTTCAGCCGTATAAGTTTTCTTAATATGTTCGCCGATTTCTTTTGGTCCGCCGATGACAACTCGCCAGCCGCCCCTTTGCCACAAAAGAAATTTGACCAGCCGTTCAACGTAATCCAGATTTGAATCAAAGCGTTGGTCATTTTTGGAGAAGACAATCGTTTTAAAACTGGAAAGCATGCCGTTATCCGCTTCAACCGCAATGACCAGCGGTTCGCTCTTTCCCGAACGGAGCGCTTCCGCGCGAAAACATTGATTGGCAAGGACAGGCGGACGAAATTCGGGATCAAGCGCGGGAACTATCCGCGGTTTTTTTAAGAACCAATTCCGGGAGTTCATTTTTTAGCATCCTTTTAAATTAATGGTAATTATTGAATACCAGGATAATAACGTGCAGCTTATCACCTGCATTTAATAATTTATTAACAAGAAGAACATTAAATGTCAATCATTCGCCAGCCGGATTAATATTTACAATCGCATTCGCCGTGGCCATGGAGCGTCGGCTGGAAAGGCTATGGCGCAGATCACCGGCTCCGCCGATCATGGGCGCCCAAGCACGCCTGATGCTGACGCGCGCGGCGGCCAACGTTTTCATCCTGGCGGCGCTGGGCTTGAGCGTAGTCCTGAAACAGTATCCATGGGCCGTCTATATTGACCCTTTGGGATCCCTGATCATTGCCGCATCAATTCTGATGGCGGCCATGGGGCTTTTATCCAGTTCTTTCAACGACCTTCTGGATCGCACGCTGGAAGAGGAGAATTGTGGCAACAAATGCCGCAATTTGCTCACCGGAAACCATAGGTTGTGCCAGAATGGATCCGTTCATACGCCCCCATGTCCACGATCCCGTAACGGATGCGCTTCCTTCCATCCAGATCAACCGCGCCGGTCATCCACTCATAATTCATGCCCGTGTTGAGGCAGGGGGAATTGTTGTTCAGCCGGAAATTGCCGGTATCCTTCGCGACAAGCTGCGGGTTGGCGTCCGTGTTCGCCGTCCCCGCCGCCGGCAGGGGCGCAACGCAGCTGTTGCTGAACGTGCAGTCAGCAAATGCATAGATATTGGAAGTTGTCACCCCCGAATTGTGATAGATGATGGAATTGACCACGCGCACCCCGTTGGTCGCCCACAGCCCCGCCCCTTGAGCAGCCCCAGCATTGACAAGGCTGTTGCTGACAATCGTGCAGTTCTCAATCAGCGCGTTGGTGGCGAACACGTACAGGCCGGCTCCACCCAGTCCGCTCTGACCCCAATTCATATTACCCTTGTTATACGCCACCAGGCAGTTCTGGATCCGGACATTTGCGACAGTCTTTTCCACACCCAAGCCGCCGTTTGCTTGCTTGTCACAGTAATTGCTGACAATCACGCACTGTGAGATCAACACGTTCGTTATACCGTTATCAATATAGCATCCGCCATGATAATACGTCCCATAATTATTATTGATTACACACCGCTCAATGCGAGCGCCAAATTTGTAAGTAGAGATGGGAGAAAAACCAATACCGCCAACAGTGCTGTTAGAATTCGCGAACACATGGCAGTTGCTGATGATTCCTCCAACTAGCTGAATGCCGGCCGCATAACGGCTTCCTCCGGAATTGCTGGCAATGACAGAGTCCTGTATGATAATGAGAGGACCTGGATAGTTCCCAAAAACGCCTGAGCCGCCTGATGAGCCAGTCATCCTGTTGCCCACAATCCGGCAGTTCCTGATCCGGTCGTTATTGTTCATAAAGACCCCGCCGCCGCCGCAGCACCAATTTCCCGGATAAACACTGTTCCCAATAATATCACAATTCTCAATCACACCGCCACCCGCTAAATATACTCCGCCGCCATTGGCGGTGATTCCATCTGCGCCGCTCGCGTTATAGCCCATGATATTACCCGCAATGATGCAATTTGAGATGAGCCCCGCGCTGCAATACACACCACCGCCGTAATCTTCGTTGGTATAATAAAAATTAGTCACCGTGAAGGCTTGCAGACTACCGGTGCCGGACATCCACACGCCGCGGAAGGATTGTGATGGTACGTTGTTGGAGCCGGGACCGAGGAGTACCGTGTTCGCGGGGTTTGTGCTCCAGGCGCGGATATTGAATTTCTTGGCGGCGGGATTGCTCACCGTGGCGGTGAGCGTATATACGCCGTTGGAGACCCAGATCGTATCGCCCCCGGTTGATGCATTGGTCAGCGCGTTACTGATCGTTAAATACGGAACAGCCCAGCTCGTACCGTCGTTGCTATCCACGCCGTTCGTGGCCACGTACCATGGCCCGACTGCTTGTGCCCCGGCCGCGGTATGCAACACAAGCGCCGCCACCCAAATCCGGAATATTTGCGTCGGTCTCATTATTTTCGTCGCCGTCTCCAAGGGTAACCACCGCTCATGTTCACACGGGAATAATTCCGCCCAAATCTGCTCCTGATGGTTTATTGAACCAAAACGTCTATGAAACATCAATGTCTTATTATTGTATAATTGCCATTTTGAGATGTATTATTGTCGTAATATATATGCGGGTCATCATAAGCAAGAGCAGACAATTGAAGATCAACATCCCGGAGACCGGACAGATACTTCGCGCCGGTCGCCGCCCTGTGCAAGCGCGCCTTGCTCCCCGGCGGCGATGATTTCCCCGGCGATTTTTTTAAACTCGGCCAGGGTGTTACGGTAAAACATTTTCCATCCTGCGCAAAGGACACTGATGTTGCCGGGATGGCGGTCAATAAACGGACGGTGTTTCTGACAATCCCCCGCGCACAGGCCTTGGAATTCACAGTCCCCGCATCGTTTATTCAAGATGCTTTTCCACAGGCCGAATTGCCTATATATCTCCGATGTCAATGCCGCACTCCAGGAAGTATCGGCAAGGTTGCCGATCTTCAGGCGGTCGGCGACAAAGAAATCGCATGGGTAAATATCACCATTATGTTCAATCACGAAATACTTGCGGCAATCGGTATCCATATGACAAGCGATTTTTTGTCCCGTGACCAGGTATGATAAAATTGAATCAAAAAGCCTGACCGATACGCGGTGCTTATCCGCCTTGATCCAGTTGTTGAAAATATTGCAAAGAAACCGTCCCCACTGCTCTCCATTGATTGCAAACGGCATAATCGCGCCATTTCCTTCAAATTCAACACAGGGAACATATTGATGATATAAGAATCCGTTGTCAGTCAGGTACCGGTAGACCACGGCCGCCTGATTGACATTTGCCTGGCTGACCAGCGTCAGGATGTTGAACGCTACGTTGGCTTTTATCAACCGTCCGATGCCTTTCATCACGTCGGCATGCGAACCATTCCCGGCAGTATTGATGCGGTAACGGTCGTGGATTTCCTCCGGACCGTCAAGACTGATGCCCAACAGGAAATTGTATTCCGCACAATGCTCTGCAAATGAATCCGTCATTAGCGTCGCATTAGTCTGCAGACCGTTGGCCACCCTGCTGCCGGGTCGTCCGTGCTTTTTCTGCAAAGCGGTCGCCTGTTTGAAAAACTTGACGCCCATCAAGGTCGGTTCACCGCCCTGCCAGCCGAATGTATAGACCGGCTGTGGCGTGGCCATATATCCCCGGATTAACGTCTCCAGCGTTTTCGCAGACATCCGGTGCAGATGGGTATCGGGATAGAGTTTACCTTTACAAAGGTAAAAACAGTACGCGCAGCGAAGGTTGCAGTCGGCGCCGGCCGGCTTTATCAGCAATGAGAAGGGTTTCATTAAGTTTATAAAAGCATTTTAGGAGATATTCATAGACTTCGTGCCGGTTGGTCGCTGATTTTCTATACGCCATGGCCCGGCGGAAGCCCTAACCTGATGAATTGTTCTTCAGGCGCATTGTTTTTTTTCATTTCCTCCACCAACAAGCCGATCATCCGTTTTTCAACAGCGTTATCGTTGATGGGGTTTTGCTGTCGCGGATCATTTTTTAGATCATACAATAATGTGCCGAATTTGCTCCACTCGCACCAGGTTTTTGGCGGCCATGGAATTTTCATGGTCTTGCAGTTTTTGGTAAAGGAAAAAGGCTCGGCAAGCTCCACGCCCGCAATATGCTCCGGCAGAAAGGTATGGCGCATATCCGTGGGCATGAGAGTGTATTGAAACAACGGTTTGCCGTCCCCAACCGGAGAGCGCATATAGACATAGCGGCCGTCGGTGACATTGACATGCGCCCCATGAATGCCGAACAGCGCGGCGTTGCGGATTTTCTTGTCCGTAACGATCGTCTCCCGCAATGGCACGCCCTGCATATCTTTTGGCAAAGGTACGTTGAAAAATTCAAGCAGCGTTGGCGCCAGGTCAATGGTCTGGACGAGGCTTGCCCGGCGCTGCCCGGCGATGTTGGAACGCGGGTCCCAGATGAAAAGCGGCATATGGGCAATCTCGTTCCAGAACGGCGCGAGGCATTTCGCCCACCAGTCGTGTTCGCCCAGCAGGAATCCATGATCAGTGTTAACAATAAGCATCGTGTCGTTCCAGAGGTTCTTTTCGTCCATGATATCAAGCACTTTACCCAGATAATGATCACACATGCTTACCAGCGCCGCGTTGCAGGCGCGCACTTGAGCAACCAGCGCCGGGGCTTCGGTCACCCGGTCGTAGGGCGGCCAGTCCCATTCCTTTGAGGTCGTGAACATGTCCCGGTAAAGGTCTTTATATTTTTGCGGGACAAAAAACGGCTCGTGCGGATCAAAGGTCTCAATTTGCAGGAACCACTTGTCCTGATCGGCGTTGCGTTTGATAAATTCCAGGCCCGAAGTCATGGTTTTTACCTGTGGAAAATCCTCCTCGCGGGTCATCTGTTTGCGGTTTTTCCGGTCCTGGGTACACTGGAAGTCGCGTTCAGCATTGTTATATATCTGGTTCGGCGCCGGCGGTTCGTCGGCAACCTGACCGATCCAAGGATCGCCTTCCTGCCCCCGCCAGCATTCCCAGGTGCTGTAGCGCGTATGATACGTACAACCGCCTTCCTCCCAATAGTGGTAATGATCGCTTGTCAGATGCGTATATACGCCGTTTTCCTTGAGGATTTCCGGCATTGAGTCGTCAAACGGTTCCAACGGTCCCCAGGAGCGATGCAGGAAGTTATACCGGCCGGTGTGAAGCTCCCGCCGGGCCGGCATACAGGGCATGGAGCCGACGTAGGCGTTGTCAAAGGTGACCGTTTTTTCAGCAAGCCGTTTAAAATTGGGCGTATGCACCCAGTCGCATCCGTAAGGTTTGAGCATATGACGGTTGAGTGAGTCAAACATCACCATGATGGCTTTCATCGTTTAATCCTTCGTCGCTCTGTTTTATAATATGAACTCAATACGGTTTCATTCCCTGCATTAATCACTGACAAGAAATTACTTTTCCGGCGGCGTGAGCATTATCTCCAGCCTTTTCCGTACGCTGTTCCGGGGAACAGTGATCCTCAGGATGCCTTCCGCCCCGTCATATTCCGTCCTGTGCTTTTTCCCGTTCACTTTTACGCTGATTCCCCTTTGTTCCGTCACATATTCCAGCGTAACCGCACGCGCTTTTACCTGTCCGCGGTAAGCACCCCGTGCCGGCTCTACCGTTATGGTTGCCGACCGGCCATCCTGCTTGCCGGCAATCCTTGTTATCGCATGCTCGCCGCGGAGGTAGCCCTGAGTCTGCCCGTCATCCTCGTATAAGTCAAATTGCGAAGCGCATTTATGTCCGCCCGGATAATAACGCAACAGGAGGTGTTTCAGGGGTTCCGTTGACATCCGCGGGGTATAGGACTGCATGGGGATTATTGAGCCGCCGCGCGCGTACAGCGGCCACTCGTATAAATTATGCCTGACCGCCACCCTGGAATCGCCGGTATATTTTTTCCCGGTGAACCAGTTATACCATATGCCCTCCGGGAACCATACCACTTGCGACGCTTCCAGTTCCTTCCCGGTTCCGGGCCTGGTTAGCGGCGCGGCAAGAAAATTATCCCCCAAAAAATACTGCTGCCGGTTTTTGTATGCTTTTTCGTTTTCCGGAAATTCCAGGTACATGGGGCGCAACAGGGGCAGAAACTCCTTGTAGGACTTATAAGCGGAGGAATATATGTATGGGAAAAGCCTGGAACGCAGGTGGAAACTGATGCGCATGGACTTAACCGCGGATTTATTCCATTTCCACGGCCGCCGGTCAATCCCACCCTCGGAATGAACGCGCATGCACGCGTTGGTAAGCCCGAACTGAACCCAGCGCGCGAAAAGCTCGTCGTCCTTGGCGCCCCAGAACCCGCCCAGGTCATGCGCCCAGTAAAAACAGCCGCTGTTTCCCGATTGCACGGTAAATGGCACAATGAATGCCAGCATTTCCCAGCATCCCTTGTCGTCGCCGGAAAAATGGATGGGGTTCCGGTGGTCTCCCCAGCCGCCCCAGCGTGAAAACGACATGCCGCGCCGGTTGTCCCGGGAGGTGTGTTTAAAATAGAGATGATTCAGCCACGGCAAATGGCGCAGTCCCGGCATTCCGTTGACATAAGGCATTAATGAATCCTGCTGCCAATCAACCCACCAAAAATCCACGCCGATTTTTTCGTGGGGTTGATGGCCGTGCTTGAAATAGGCCTGCATGTAGCGTTGGTCCCCGGCAAGGAACGGTATGTTCCTCCGGCCGGCCGGATCAACCCCGCCGTCCTTCATGAATGCCCGGTACCGGTCTTCATGGTCGCGGATACCGTCGTGGGGATGAACATTGAGCACCGTAAAAATGCCGTTTTTCCTG
>Ga0247840_10002451_pt1 | contig 33067 bp, 20 predicted proteins | sample LaCruzMarch2015__FD_192404 | JGI IMG/M metagenome (GOLD analysis project Ga0247840, IMG submission 192404) | Freshwater microbial communities from meromictic Lake La Cruz, Castile-La Mancha, Spain - LaCruzMarch2015_17m | ecosystem: Environmental > Aquatic > Freshwater > Lake | place: Spain...
GAGCCGCTCGTCGCGCTGCGGGCAATCGGTGGGGACATCGAGGAAGTTCCCGCGCAGGCCCCACCGGATATTTTCGTTCAGGCGGTTGAGGGCGGGTTTCGAGCACCTGAACCGTCCGGTCGGCCGCATGTCGGTGTGCACGACGAGCGCCGTGAGCAAATCCTTGCCGGGCTTTTTGGTCAGGCCCTCCACCTCGACGTAGCGGAACCCGTGGAACGTGAAGCGCGGAGTCCATTCCTCCAAATCGCCTCCGCGACAGGTATAAACATCCGTGGCACGGGCGCTGCGAAGGTTGGCGCGGTAAAGTGTTCCGTCATCCTGAAGCATCTCTGCGAAGCGAAGGGTGACAGTCTGCCCGCGTTTGCCCTGGATGCTCAGCTTGCAGACGCCGGTGAGATTCTGGCCGAAGTCGAAGACATACTTTCCGGGTTGGGGCTCGGTGATCCGCTTCGGGAGCAGGATTTGGGTCACACGGGCCGGTTCGTTGACTTTGGCCTGAAGGATCCCGGGATACGAGGGAAACACGTCCGCCGGACGCCATCCGGTCGAATTTCCGGAAGGAGAGCACCAATTCCGGATTTCCCGGCGGGCATCGTAGTCTTCCCCCTGATACAGGTCCGATGAGGATACCGGGCCGTTGCGGACTTCCCATTGCCGGTCGGTCTCCACGCGGATCTTCTTGCCGTTGGTGAGGACGACATCGAGCCGCGCGAGGAGTTGGGGGTGTTTCCCGTAATGGTTTCTAGCGCCCTTCCAGACGAGATACCCGCAGAACCAGCCGTCCCCGAGAATTGCCCCCAACATGTTGGTGCCGGACCGCAGCGCGTCCGTGACGTCGTATGTGAGAACCTGCGTGCGTTTGCGGTAGTCGCTCCACCCGGGCGCAAGAACATCCTCGCTGACCTTTTTCCCGTTGAGGTGGAGTTCGGCAACCCCGAGGGCCGTCCATTGGAGTGTGGCGTTGCGGACGTTGCCAGGAAGATCAAACGACCTCCGGAGATAGGGGCTGGGTTGTTCGCCGGTGGTGGCCCGGCGCTTGTCGCCGATCCACAGGGCTTTGGAGAATTCAGTTCGGAGGTTCACTGTGATTGGATTGTTGTCACCAGATCTCATCGTTCATTGACCAACTCCGGATTGGAATCCCAGAGGTTGGCTGTTTCGGCGGGATCGTCCGACAATTTGTAGAGCTGGTTTTTGCTTTCGGCAAAACCTTTGTATTGGGGTTTCAACGCTCCCTTGCGGACCATCGTCACTCTGCTACCCGCACTGGAGCCGGATGCATGTCCCACCCTTCGGCGGTTTTGAGAAAAGCATCCCCGCCAAGAGCGGTGACGGATACCCCCACGCTGTCTTCCCGCGAAGGAAACACGCAGGTCGCGGTAAATTTTCGGTCATTCAAAAAAACTTCGACAACCGCCTTGTCGAGATAGATGTGGAACTGCAGCGGCTTCATGGATTTGTTCTCGCTGGTGAACACCCAGGGCTCGAGCTCAACCATATCAGGAGCCAATATCTTTCCCGGCGCGAGGGAAGAGTGTGTCGTATCGACCAAGAGGCCGCCCTGCGGCTCGACAAAATCGTTCCACTTGTCCCAAGGGCGTCCTACTTTGTTAAACGCTGGGGCGTCTCCCATTTTCCAGATCGATGGATAAAACGTGATGTCTGTTGCTTCTTCGCGGGCTGGCGAGCGACGGACGGAAACACGCAGCGCTTTTGCAGTTCGCGGTTCGATTTCGATCAGCAGTTCCTTTGTGTCGCCGGACAATTCGGACAGAACGACCTCTTCGTTTGCCCGAAGTGGGCGGGGCTGAACCTGTTGGTGGTCGCCACGGAGGCTCTCTATTCCTGGCACCGGGCGTATCAGCACTCGCCCGTCGCCATCTAGGGAAACCTGCCTTACCTGAGTATGCACTTCGCCACCGGCGGAAGCCGGGGTCATAAATGTCTGCTCGATCTTGCTGATGACGTTAACCACTCCCTGCTGCTTGTCCTCTCCCGAAACTGTCCAGCTCAGGATGCCCTGAGGACTACCCATCCGAGCATGGTATTCCGGTTTGAACTGCTTTGACGGCTCATCGAACCTGCCGACGAAATACTGGGGACCGAGACGGTGACTTGCCCAGACAAGGAGGTGGCGGTCGTGCCCGATCGGGTTGAACGAGCACACGGCACCATCCTCGCCGGGACGGCTATACAACGCCGTGGTGGAGCGATCGATAAAGTCCCCCTTATATTTCCACCCGGTATCGATTTTATCGGAGTCAAAAAGGTGCCAGAATGAAAAGCTGTCGAACGAGAAAGCATTTTTGTCCCCGTTCGGACCAGTTGAGAACAGGGCGTAATAATGATCGCCGATTTTGAATGGACAGGGATCCTGTAGAAACCCCATGGCCGGATCCCGCCCGGAGATGTTGCCGGGAATCACGGGGTTGTCCGGGTTGAACTCCCAGTCCATCAGAAGCGGATCCCACGAGGTGGCGGTTTGCCCGGAACCGCCGCCCCACATGTATGTCACACTGTTTTCTTCGACCAATACACCTCCGGTGAAACTGTTCTGGTATAAGAAAACCGGCAGATCCGTCCAATGCACGAGGTCACGGCTTACGGCATGACCTTTCCACCAACCGATGGGAAGATCCACCGGCCGGAACTGGTAGAAATAGTGATAGAGCCCATTCCAGTAGATGAGGCCGTTCGGGTCATTCATCAGGCCTTCCGGCTGATAAAAGTGATACGTTGGAATGTTCGGGAGCTGCCGCCTCTGATCCCGTGACGCGGCAAACCGGCGAAGATCCTCTCCGGCTCCGATAGATTTCAGTTGCTCCGCTGTGCGATCCAACGGCAGATCTGGACCGCCTTTGGCGACCAGCGCGTAGCGTCCTTTCAGCATCACATGCCCGGCGGAGTCGAAATTCCGGGAAAATACCGGCAGTTGCTCGGTGGCTACGGCAAACCTGTTTTCGGGGCGGCCGAGCTTTATTTCGACAGTCAATCCCTCCTCTGCACGAAATCCGGATGCATCCAGGGAGGCTTTTCCTTCTGCTGACAAGGGATCGAGAGGGATGACATAGACCTTTCCCGCCTTGCGGACGGTGAATCCCAGCGTGCCGTGTGATTGCGGCAGGCGGAAAAACGGCAGGCCGTCCAAAACGGCGGGAAGCCGCACGCAGGGGGAAAACTGGCTCATGCGCAACTGCGCCCCAAATTGGAGCTGTGCGGCAGTGGCATACGAATGCACCGCCACTTCTGCAAGCTCCGGGGATGTTGATTTGATTTGCGGCGCGCCATTCGCAAGCTGCGCCGCAAAGATCAATAAAATCGCACAAGCCCTTTTACGCACCTTGGAAAAGCAGGATTTTATGGGAGCGCACCGCTTTCCTGTCCCTTGATCTGCTTCAGCATCTCAGCCCGTTCCTTGACCAATTCCGGATTGGCATCCCAGAGGTTTGTTGTTTCGGAGGGATCCTCCGTCACTTTGTAGAGCTGGTTTTTGTTTTCGGCAAAACCTTTGTATTGGGGTTCCAGTTCCGCCTGCTCGATGAGTTTCCAATCCCCCTTGCGGATCGCAAAATTCCCGATTGCCGAGCGGAGGACGAGCGAGTCGCGCCCGGTCGCGCCCGGCTCCCCTTTCCACAGCGGGAGGGCATTCACGCTGTCCAGCTTCGCGGGCACCTCTTTGCCGAGCATCGCCGAGAAGGTGGCGAAGAGATCCGTGAGGCCAACCACCGAGTCGCACTTCGAGTCGGCTGGGACCTTCCCGGGCCAGCGGACGATGAACGGCACACGGAATCCGCCATCGTAGATGCCGTGCTTTTTACCGCGCAGGTCGCCGCAGATTCTGTGGCCAGCCTCCGAGGCAGCGAAGTTTTCCGGATAATTTTCGATCATGAACTTCGGCGAGTGTGAGTCGATGCAGACGCCGCCATTATCGCTGGAGAAGACGATCAATGTGTTGTCCGCGACTCCCGCCATTTTCAGGGCGTCGAGCAGCGTGCCGACATGGCTGTCAAGTTCCTGAACAAAATCCCCGTAAAGCCCGCAGCCGCTTTTTCCGATGAATTCCGCCGAAGGAGTGATCGGGTTGTGCGGAATGTTCGGAGCAAAATAGAGAAAGAACGGCTTATCTTTCGACCTCTCAATGAACTCAACCGCTTTCCGGGTCAGGTCGCCGGCGACGTGATCGTTTTTGTATTCCGCATCCGGGCTCCAGGGAAGAACCTCTTTCCCCTTTTCGTTCGTGAGAGTCACTTTCTCCCCCGGTTTGATTCCAAAAAACCGGTGGTTTTCAATGTAGATGTGCGGCTGGTTGCTGACGTTCGCAGCCAGACCGAAGAAGTAATCGAACCCGACCTCCAGCGGACCCGGTTTGATTTCATCCCGGCTCCAGTCGTAGCGGATGGAAAGGTTGTCCCCTTCGCCGAATCCGAGGTGCCATTTCCCCACGCAGGCGGTGGAATATCCGGCGCTTTTGAAAAGGGAGGCCAGCGTGGGCTGTCCGGCTGAAAAAGCCAGCGGTGCGTCGGGACGGATCGTCTGGTTTGCCGGATGTCTGGGTGTCCTCCAGGCATAGCAGCCGGACAGAACCCCGTAGCGCGTCGGGGAACAAACGGAGGACGGCGTGTAGGCATGAGTGAACCGGCATCCTTCGCTCGCCAGACGGTCGAGGTTCGGGGTCTTGATCTTGGTCGCCCCGTAGCAGCCCAGATCGCCATATCCCAAGTCGTCGGCCAGAATCACCACGACGTTCGGCCTGGCATCGGTGGAGGAGGACTGTGCAAAAACCGCAGCGCCTTGCAATCCTGCCATGACAAGTGCCCCGATCAATTTCTTCATGGTGTCGGATTTCATAGAGTCGATTTTTTATTCAAGCGTCAGCGTGATTGCGGGAACTTTGGCCGGGAGAGAAAGGTTGCCGGGACCGAAAATCGAATACAAATTCGCGAGCTGGTCGGTGATGTCGAGTGCCTCCCGGTCACTGATCTCGAGACGGAATGCTGCGACCGGAGTGGTTGTCCTCTGATAGTCGGCCTGGATCATTTCGGTGACATCCACTTCAATCGGTCCCGGCTTGTCGTCGCTGGTTATGAGCTGAAGCTTCTTCGAGAAACTCTGATCATCTGCAAAGTGGGCAGTCGTGAGGCCGCGCCAGCGCAGATCCGACGTCCAAGAGTCATCGCGCCAGTCCTCCGCATGGACAAGCCAGAGCGGCGGCATCGGCTTGTCAGTGGCCTGATGCGTGATACTTCCGATATTCAAGCGCAGTGTCGCGTGAGCGATCTTGCGTCCATCAAGCGGAGGAAGATGGAACAATACAAATTCCTTGCGCACGCGGTATGGAACGTCCGGATTGCCCACGTCGCCGACTTGAAGCGACCCCGCGGTGGGATTGACTTTTCCTCCCTGAAGGCCGGAAACCATCCCGGAATTTTTGAAGTCATCCATGAAATAGGCGACGACTTCGTCGGGCATCGTGATCGAGTTCACGAGGACTTCTTCAGCCGTAAGCGCGAGGAGATGACAGGCGAAGGCGGCTAGGCAGATAATCAGCGGTTTCATGGGAGGGTTTGTTGCTTCAGGTTTTAGTGTTTTTCAGTGACCGTTAGTGGTTTCCAGATTCAAGGGTTGTGGATGACTCCCACTTCCGGATTTCGATCTGATCGAACGTGACGTCTCCGCCTTCCGAGAAAAGGAAGAGCCGGTTGTTCGAAGGGTCTTTTGTCCCGCGCATGACCACGCAGTGTTGGGCGTTCAGCTCTGCATCGATCAGGCCTTCCGGACCCAGGATGATGTCGAGCACCACCGGCTGATTGAACTCGACATTCTTGGCGCCTCTTATTAACGGCGGGAATTGATGTTTGCCCGGTCCGGCCACCCGGCCGAAAGCGGCGGTTTTCTCCGTCGGGTTCAAAATCAGGGCGTTGCCGCCGGTGTAGTTGCCAATCCCCCGTAATGCCAGCCCGAAGGTTTTGCATCCGGCGGAAGGACGTGCGGTCAGGCGGATGCGTGCCAGTGGAGGCAGTCCGTCGATCACCGCCGCCGCAAATTCTCCGGAGGATTTCACTGTGACGCTCCTTTTTCCGGCTTCGGAAGTTCCGATCAAGGGCGAGGCTTTCGGATCCAGGACCTCGCCGCGTAACGGTGTCATTTCCGGAACGAATTTCTCACCGAGCGTTCCATCGGGCAGTTTCACCAGTTCATGGAACACGTCGTCGCCACCCCAGCCGCCGTCGCCGATCGTTCCGACAACGAGGCGGCGTCCGTCCTTGTATGGCGCCGTTTTTGTGCATCCGAGTGATGGATGCTGGATATCCTGCCAGGGCCCGAGGAGCCCCTCTCCCTTTCGCGCTGTGCTGGAGGCAAAGAAATAGTGACCGCCCTGAAACCGGAAGTAGTGCGGGCAATCGCAATTTGCAGGGGCGAATGCGAACGGCGACTTTTCTTCCTTCCAGTTTTTCAAGTCCGTGGATGTGTAAAAAAAGATCTGGCGCTGTTTGTCGCGCTGGCCGCGCGTCAGAAGACCATATCCGCCGCCTTCCATTTCAAAAATGTCCGGATCGCCGCCGGCAACCCCGGCAAGAGGCTTCCCTCCATCACTCATCTCAAAGTGAATTCCATCCTTGCTGCGGGCGACGTTCACTCCCACCTCCGTTTTTCCTTTCCGGACCGCAGGGGCGATCTTCAAGTTCCATAGAAGCCCGATATATTCCTCTCCGATTTTGGTGAACGAACCGGTCCAGACGGCCCCTTCATCGGGACCGTTCTTCACCGCGTCGGGATGCTCCACCCAATGCACCAGATCTTCGCTGGAAATGTGGCCATAGGAAAGGCCACCCCAACCCCAGCGTCGCTGCATGTGGCCGCGGTCCTTGAGGTAGTAAAGGTGCCAGCGCCTACCGTCGAACATCGGGGCGCCGTCTCCCGCATGGGTATCGAATCCGCGCGGACGGAAGAATGGTGGAGTGCTGTTGTTCGGCCCATAAATCTCCACCTCACGCTTCGCCACCGCATCCTTCCCGCCGCTGCGCTCGACGATCTGTTGATCTGTTGCCACGCTGGCTTCGACGTTCAACGCCTTCACCGCCTGATGCGATGCCAAGGGCTTTCCGGCCTCCACGATGGCACCCAGCGGCCACTCTAAATCCAGTGGAACGCCATCCACGAAGAGATTCATTTCCCACGCCGGGGGAATCAGCCGGACGGTGACCTTGTGAGGACCGTTTCCGATCAGCCGTAGCGGCGCAATCACCCGGGATAGCCCGCCCTTGGCGTCGGCCGCATCGCGAGCCGACGTGAAAAAGCTCTTCTTGTTAAAGTTCTCCTCGACAGCCTTGACGACATCGGGATCCGCGCTGATGTGCAATTCAAACACAAGCCGCCGATCCTCTCCTTCTCCTTCCACGGCAAGGCGCCAGCGTTCGCCGCCATCGCTTGATGATTCGCCCGCCAAAGTGACATCGCCGCTGGCAGGCAGATCTGCCAGATCCGCCGTGAGCGTGAATCCCTCGTTGGAGGGCAGGCAAACCGTTGGCGGGGCGGCCTCGTGGGAAGCGGACAAGGCAGCCGGGAGAGTTGCAAGGAATGTCAGGAGGATGGGAAAGAAGGTTTTCATGGTAAAAACAGCAGAAGGTTTGGCCGCAGATGAGCGCAGATTTTCACAGATTATAACTGACGGTAAGCAGGTTTCCATTTCTTCGCTAACCGGGTGAAGCGCTCGCTGCAATTCCACCTGGGTATATGTTGCTAATCTGCGGTGATCACTTCTGCAATATGCCGGGTTCATTTGTGTGTTGAAAAAATGCCTCGGGCGGCGCACCCCCAAGCACGCCGCCCGACAACCCCCAAATCGTCTAAAATAGCATGGTGGAAAGATACTCAGGCCCGCTGCCGTCTCATCACCATCACAAACGTAAGGCCTCCGGTAAGCGGCGCTCTCGATGTGAGTCGTTTCATGAGGAAGGGGTTTGCTTTCATGACAGAAGCACAATATCCGAGCGGGGGAACCCGATCAACAGGTCAATACAGAAAGAAAAATATACGTAAAATAGCCTTCGCTCCTTTTTCCTTAACGCGCAAAATAGATTTCATCTCCAGTTACATTCGTGGCGCTCGCACGGCTTACTAGAGAAAATGGCCGGCGCTCCGGAACGACACTCCCTGCCGTGGCGGGGTAGATGACCACGGATCGAGAATCAACCAGACTGCCCCGATATTTTCACCTTAGGCGCCAATCATTTCAACGTTTGTGAAAAGGGCTCAGCCGGAAGCCCGGCACTGTTTTGAAGGGTGACTGGGGGCTCAGGGAAACTCGCCCAGGCGTATCGAACGGTGACCGGATCGGCGACCTCCGCGCAAGTCAGCTCAACCGAGCTGGGTGATACAATCTTCGCGTGTGCGGCGTGAAAGACGCCATCCGCGCCAGCCACTTCAAACCCGGGCACATCAGGCTTAGCATCGGAGGTTTGGAGTCCGGTTTCCATTCCTTGGAAAGTGATGCGTAGCGTGCCATTGGATTTTTCAGATGCCTGGAAGGTCGGGCCGCGGGAGGCGATGGTTTTCCCATAGACGTCCGCCAGCGCGAGTCGGGCGAGGCGTTCGCCGACCGGCTGTTTCTTTTTCGGGTGGATGTTCTTTTTTTCGCCGCAGTCGATGGACACGGCCATTCCGGTATGAGGAACGGTGTCGCGGATGAACGCTTGCGCGGCGCGAAGCTCCGTCCATCCTGGGGGAGGGACTTCGAAGGCGGACTGTTGCACAAGAAGAAACGGCCAATCGGTCCGGTTCCAAAGCTTCCGCCAACCCTCGATCATCGTCGGCAAAAGCACCCGATACTCGTCCGGCTTGGTGGCGTTCCCCTCGCCCTGATACCAGATCACGCCGCGCGCCGTGTAGGGGACAAGGGGCGCAATCATGTTATCGAACAGCACGGCCGGAGATTTCTGGCTCCAGGGATTTCCGGCATCCGGATGTGTAGGCTCCGCCGGTCGGGGGCCCTTGTTTCCGCTCTTTCTCCATTCCGCCAGAGCCGCCATGAATTGATCCCATGCGGTGATTTCCGCCAGCCATTGCTCCTTGGTTTTATTCGCTTCCCGCGCCTGCCGGGTGGCGCTCGCATAGTGTTTCAACTCGGGTTGTCCCTCCAGCATATCGAGTGAGGTCCATGCCTCGGCGGGCGAGCCTCCATACGAGCTCTGTATAATGCCGATCGGGCGGCCAGTGCCCTTATGCAGGGCTTCAGCAAAATAAAATGCAACGGCGGCAATCTCGTTATCGCGGCTTGTCGAACCGGGGCTAATGGCTCTCCATTTCAAATCGTCCGCAGTGAACTCCTTTTCGACCGGAAACCCGGTTTTTGGGGGAACTTTGATGAAGCGGATTCCGGGATTTTCCCGCTTCAGCACCTCATCGCCACCAAGCGACTGCCCTACAGGCATCACCATATTGGACTGTCCGGAGGCCAGCCAGACTTCGCCGAAGAGGAGATCTTCCAGCTTGGCGGAATCTTCCCCGGACACGGCTTCAAGCGAGTGGGGACCTCCTGGAGGTTGCCCGGGCAAAATTGCCTTCCAGTTTCCCCCGGCATCCGCCTTCGTCGCGGCCACCTTCTTTCCGTCGAGCCGGATTTCCAGCCCGGCGTCGGGAGTGGATCTGCCCCAGACGTTCACCGGCATCTCGCATTGCAGGACAGCGGAGTTATTAAAAACCGGAGCAAAAGCGACCTCGGCGCGAGCTCCCGGAGCCAACGCCCAAACAAGAGCCAGCAGCGCGATTCGGAACATTCTCATGAAGGCACGCTGTCCCATTTGGAGGACGCGCGCAACGCGCATTATTCCGAAACAATTTATACGTAGAATAAATCGCTGCGTCATTTACTCGGTGTAGGGCATGGTGCCATCGGCCCCCACCTGGTAACCCCATTTTTTGATATAGTCGGCACCTGGCAAAAATTCATCGCCGGCCGCCTTGAGTTTGCGCATGAGGGTCGCGTCGAGATTGGCCTGCAATGAAGCCGATTCCTTTTGATTCACCAGATTAGTCATCTGGTAGGGATCGGACTGGTTGTCGAAGAGGAGCCACGGACCTTGCAAATCACGAACATAGGTGTAACGGGCTGTCCGGATGCCCCGGTATTCCTTCCCGCCTTTCCCCTGGTTCCACTGGCCGAAAGGCGTCGGGCAGGAAATGAGAGCGGCTCCATCGGTAGGGTCTTTTCCCCCGCGCAGATAATCGCTGAAATCGATTCCCTCGACTGTTTTTGGGATCGTCACTCCGCACAAGCCCAGCAGAGTTGGCATGTAGTCTTCCAAAGAGATGATGGCGTCGAGCGAACGAGCTTGGAGGCCAAAGCCTGCCGGCCAGCGCAGAAGCAGTGGTACTCGGATGCTTTCATCGTAAGGCTGCTGCTTGTCAAAGGCACTGTGCGAACCGAGCAAATCGCCGTGGTCGGAGGTGAAGACAACGATGGTATTGCGGTCGAGTCCCGTCGAGCGCAGGGTTTCCATCAGGTTCCCCATGCAATCGTCCAGCGCCGAGCAGTGGGCGTAATAGCCCGCTGCTGAACGCTTCACCTTTCCGTGCAACTCCCCTGGAACGTTCGGTTCCAGCCTGATTTTACCGAACGTATACATTTCCCGATATTTTTCGGGTGCCGTGTCGTACGGGCTGTGAGGAGCTCCCCATGAGAGAAAGAGGCAGAACGGCTTGTCCGACTTGGCATGGTCCTTCAGATAGCTCTCCGCATCCTTCGTTTGGGCGATCGCATCGTAGCCTTCCCACTTCAGCTTTTCCGGACCGTCAGCGAAGTAGCTGGAGTCATTATAATCATGGGTGCATTCCAAAACCTTCCAGTAGTCAAATCCCTGACGACGATCTTGCGGGATGAAATTGGATCGTCCGTGGCCATCCACATGCCACTTGCCAATGTAACCGGTATCGTAGCCCGCCTGCTTCAGCACCTTGCCGATCGTAGTCGCGTTCGGATTGAGCGGGACGTCGTTCAAAAATACGCCGTGCGTCAGCGCGCGTTGTCCGGTCAATAGCGAAGCGCGGGCAGGGCAGCAGACTGGCACGCTCGAGATCGCGTTCCGGCAGTTGACGCTTTCCTTTTGCAATGCGTCGAGGTGCGGGGTGTGCACATTCGGATCTCCGGCGAAGCCGAGCGCCTGCGCCCGCCATTGGTCGGCAATGACAAAAAGGATGTTCGGCCTGTCCCCGACGGGAGGACCAGCCGGATCCTTGGCACATACTTGACTGGATATCGGCAGCAATGCCGCCAATGCGAGAATCGGTATTCGTTTCATCATTTTCCTTTTTCTAATTTCGTGAGTTTGGTGTTTTGCAGTAATTCCTGTTTGGTGAGGCCGATGATCAATGGGGACTTGAGCGGCCAATCATTGCCAACCCTCACGTCCAGGGTTCCTCCCGTGGTTTCTTCGGTGGTTCTGTCGTTGTAGCTGACTTGAACCTTGCGGTCTTTGGGGGCATTGATCGTGAGGCGGCTGTTGGAGGCGCCATCAGCCAGCCAAACGTAGGCGTGCGGCACGCCATTGCGCAGAAACATACGGCCTAACAACGCCTCGCCGATGGCAATTTGAGGGTCCTCGAAGGGACGTGCTTCGCCCTTTATCTGGAATGTCCATTCGTTGCGGCCTGGCTTCACGTCGCGACATACGGCCACACCATGAAGGTTGCCGGTGGATCCATCCACGACGGGAACAAATCTCCCGTTCTTTGGGGACTCAACTTTGAGCCCACGACCGGAAAGAGGAAGGCGCCAGACGGCCAGCGGCAGAAAGGGAAAGGCTTTGGGCGAATCGACGGTGAACGTCACCGTGCTTACGTTTGCGCTGACGGGGGTGATTTTGACTTCCGCCTTGATCCCGGTGAGATCCTCCATCTTTGGTGTGAACGTGTCCGCCTTGATCAGATCTGGAGGGATGAGTCCGGGCGGGCTCTTCCGCAGGCCGGCGGCATCGTCCCAGACGGGATTCGACCACGGCTGGGTATAGTCCCAGTAGAAGCGGGGCAGCACGTTGCCATCCCAGTGGTCGGAATGGAAATCCGCGTTGCTGAGTTCGATGTGATCGGCGAGTTGATCCGTCTTAAAATGAGCGGTCAGCCCGGCATAGATATCCGGCCAGTAGATCCAGTTTTCCGGCTGGCGATCATAATGGTTCAGGAAGTAATCGGCGATCCCCTCTCCCTGGGCGAATACGATTTTATCTGTTCGCGCCTTGTTGCGGAGATACTCGACGGCGCGGACGCTGGCCAGATTCCAATCCTCCCGATCGGTGAAATTTTCCATGCTGATCGAAAGGAAGAGCGGTTCTTTCTGATAGGCGGCCATTTCGGTCCACATATCGATGGCTGTTTCGAGCCGATCGGCGTTTGCTGACTGGGCTTGGAGCTCGATCATCTTTGGATCGTTGCAACTGATCGGGGAGAGGAAAGCATTCTTCGGGCAGCTCTCTATGGCGGTAATCGTGAAAAGCCTCACGGCCGACGCGGTCCCCTGCGGGAGCTGGACGATGGATTTTCCTGGTGCGACTTTGCGAAAGTCGTCGTTCGCGACGTAATAGGGAAACGGCGGTGCTCCAACGTGGTTGATGAGCCAGTCGTTTCCGCTATGGCCATCGCACCAATTCTGCCACTGGCACATATTGTCGAGAACCTTGACCCCGGCATCCCTCGCAATAGCAGGGGTTTCGTGGCCCTGCGTGTAGGTGGCAAGAAGGTTCACCGGACCGAGGTCGAGAAAATCCCAGCAGCGTTTGAGCTGGCTGAGGCCTTCCTTCTGCACGTCAGGGGCCACCCGGAAGAGGTTGCGGTCGGGGCTCTTCGGGAGGATCCAATCGGCGTTGAACAAGGGTGAGAACGAATCGCCAAAAAGATGCTGGTTCTTTCGGAGGACCTCGGAGCGCCGGATCGTCTCGTCGGGTGGGAACACAAAGTAGCGGCTGTATTTGAACCCACCGGACCAGAAATCACCGGCCAACCCGAACTGGTGAAGAACATCGAACGCCTGCGGTCCTGAATACGGTTTGCCGTCGGAATCCTTTGGCAACTGCCCGGGTTCCCACAGGGTTGACTGGGTTGTGAATTGGAATCGATAGACAGCATAGCCCTCCCCGATCACTCCCAGCATGCGGCTCAAGGTTTCGTTTCCGGTGCGCCAGTTCACGGACCAATTGCCGGGACGGTCAGGCACAATTTCCACCACGGCCTCCTGCGCACCGGCGCTGGTGGGTTTCCATTTGAGAACGAGAGGACGTTTTTCTCCGGGATGGGCTCCCAGGCAGTCGGGCACGACCCATGCCTCAGATTTTTCGGGGACGGGTCCATTGGAGTGAAACGTGAGAGCAACGCCCTCGCCGGTGCGCACCAGTTGGGGTTGCACGTTCAGTCCGGTCGCATAGCCCCATTTTCCCGCCTCTTTTTGCTTGGTCACTGCGGCCTCAAGTTTGTCCAAGGTTTTGTCATTTTCCCGGATGCTGATACGCATCCATTCGTCACACTTTGCGCGGCATTCCGCCTCGCTCATCGGAGGGTGATCGCTAGAGGTGGTAACCCGAAAGTTTTTCATGCTGGCCAACGCTTCCATTGTGAAGGGATCGGCCCCTTCGATACGGATCATGAAAAAACCAGGCCGGGGAACCTGGCCGGGGAGTAGATTGAATTTCTCGCTCCCGACGGAAACCGCCCCGTTGGAGACGACCAGCGACAGAACAAAGTCGCCATCCGGCTCAGGCGTCAGATGTCCCGAGCCGATGGTTTCCCCCTCCACCTCCACGCGGTATGCCCCGGATTGCTCAACAGCCACATTGCCCCAGGACGCATCCACTTCATCCCATTCGAAGGGTTTGCCCCATGCAAAAGTAAAGATCGCTCCCTTGGTCTGCCCGAATGCAAACCGCATCTCTGCGGAGAAGGTGTCAAGCACCTGGGGGTGCACGGCAGTCCCCGAGAGCGTCGCGCTCCGGAACTTGCGGTTGAAGACCAAAGGCCCCGGCTTCTCGCCCCAGATTTTGTAGCCGTGTCGCCAAGCCGTCCCAGGCTTGCTGAAATCGAAGTCGGTCACATGGCCTTGCTGAGACTCAGCTCCCAAAGTAATTGGGGTGCAAGTCAGTAAAACAAAAAATCCAAGCCATTTTTGTATATTCATCATTCTCTTATTCCCGACCGGGTCGTGATCTTTAGTATGCTTCTGAGCCAATTCTCTTTTCATCTTATTGTTTAAATTCAAATGTCGACTCTACATTAGCGATGTCATTGGTCAAAACCTGCTACCATAGGGCGTGGGAGGTCGTTTCCAAAAATACGTTGCCGCTGCCCGTCAAATCCGAAGCGCTCTTTACATAGACAACTGCATTCCCGGTTTGAGCAGTAGTCTTGCCCTCTTCGGTGCTGAACAATTCGATCCAGTTACTGCAGATACGCCGAATGGGTGGACGCCGGAACAGTAACAGCCCATGCCTCTGTGAGTGCCGGGAGGGAGGCCTTCCCTCAACAGAAACAGAAAGCGACAGCAGTCTCATCATCGGTAGCATAAATGACTCGCGGATTCAGCCGTCGGCACAGTTTTAAGCAGGCCTCCAGCTACTTCGTCATCGTTCATGGCTTTTGAGCAACGGTTTGTCCAACTGCGGACGGATAAAATGTTCCACGGTCACCGTCGGTTTCCATGGACGAATATCAATATCTTGAAAATCCGTTTCTACTTTATCGGAAAAAAGAAAAATGCGGTTAAATGAAGAATCTTTTGCACCGCGGAAAGCAAGACACCTCTCATTATTGATCTCCAGATCAACGAGCCCTTCCGGGCCCAGAATAATGTCAAGCGACACCGGCTTTTCGAGACCGTTCACCTGAGAAAGTTTTTTAACTTCACGGAACTGTCCCTTGCCGGTTACCGGCCCCATTGAAACGGTTTTCTGCGCAGGATCGAACTTGGCCATAAGACCCGCTGCATAATCTCCATTGCCGCGCAAAACCACGCCAAACGACCCACCAACCGCAGCGGTTTTTGCCGTCAGGCGGATACGCGTCATCTGAGGAATCGCATCAAGCGCCACAGAGGAAAAACCGTTCTGACCGTTTACTAATACATGCCCCTCGCTAATGGTTGAGTTTCCAAGCATTGGAACCGGACTGATTGCGAGAAGCTCCCCGGTCACCGGAGTCATTTCATCAATGAATTTATCCCCCAGGTTTCCATCGGGAAATTGAACCAGTTCATGAAGGATGGCGTCGCCACCCCAGCCGCCATCACTGATCGATCCGGCGATCAGCCGCCGTCCGTCTTTCCACGGGGCGGTTTTCGGAATCCCCAGTCCAGAAACCGGAATTTCGATCCAGGGGCCATCGAGAGACTCGGACTTGCGCGCAATTCTGGATGAAAAAAAGTAATGCCAGCTTCCCATCCTGAAGTAATGAGGGCAGTCACAATTATCCGGAGCAAAATCAAACGGGCAATTCGCTTCGCGTTGCCAGTTGAACAGATCCGTCGATGTGTGGAAGGCGAACTTTCTCACGCCTTTTTCGTGCCCCCGGGTGATCAGGCCATAGCGCCCATCCTCCATGCGAAACACGTCCGGGTCGCCCAGCGCGACATTCGGAACCACGTTGGTTCCTTTGGTGAAGTGAATGCCATCCGGGCTTCTGGCAATCCGCAAACCGGGCTGAGCGCCAGGCAGTTCGACAACATTCAGCGGTGTTGTGAACGCCAGAAATTCACTGCCATTGGATATAACGGATCCCGTCGGAATGGAGCCTTCCCACGGCTCGGTAACCTGTACCGCCGGGGGATGTTCCGTCCAGTGCACCAGATCGGTCGTAGAAATATGCCCCCACGAAAAGCCGCCATAGCTGAATTTACTGTTATGGTTGCGCCGGTCATAAAGATAAAACAGATGCCACCGTCCATCCTGATACATCGGGAAACAGTCCCCGGCATGCGTGCCGGCACCGACTGGACGAAAATACGGGGGAACCCCGGCGTGCGTTCCAAAAAACTTTTTCCAGGACTGCTGTATCTGCACTTCGCCATAGCGCAGCGCAACCGCATGATCGCCGGGCGTTTCCATTTCCAAAGATGCGGTCACTCCTGTGCCAGTCGTCAGCGTCAACGGCAAAGTAAACTGACGCAGTCCAGGCGGCCACTCCTCATCGACCAACACGCCATCAAGATACAAGCTGATCTTGGCCGGTGTAACAACCAGGAACAGTTCGCGTGTCCGGCTTTTCTCCAAAAGTTCAAGAGAAACGCTCTGTATCAAGCGTCCTTCCTTCATGCGGGTCTGGAAAGTCTCGTCACCTAATCGAAACTTCTTGTTCTTGGAAGGATCGACACGATCCGCTGGAGGACGCCCTGTCCATAGATCGATATTGACCGCCGAACTGTCCCCTGCCACACGGATCACCGAAGATCCGGAAGCATCCTTGACCTCGGCAAACAACACATCACCTACCGGCAGGGTTTCCGGCAGTTTTACAACAAGCGAATAGCCGTTGTTAGCCGATTCTTGAACCCCGGCCGATGCAACAGAGACGGTGGACAGAATGACCAAAACCAGGCGTTCCAGTTTTAAAAACCGGCTATCGATTACATTTTTAATCGCGCATTTATTCTTCATACTAAATTATGGTTGCTTTGTATTTGTTTCAGCGGAACAGATTTGGTTTGCGGCACCGTAAACTTCACCAAACGCCCCCGGCTCAAGGTTCAATCCTGCTCCTTTATTCCAAATTGAGCGGAGTTCATAGACCGTGAGTTCTTCGATCGCGGCATCGCCTTCGATGGCGAACGCGGGCCCGGCGTCCGTGTGCAGGGAAGCGATCGACAATGCGGCTTCGCCGCCATTCCAGAAACTTTCCACGATGCCGCGATCGATGAGGAAGCGGACGTCAAGACTTGCGCCTGGATGAATGGCGGCGGACTGAGTGTCGCGTTTCAACGTCTTCGTGGCGGGATCGTAGTTGAAGGCGATTCTCCGGATGGTGACGTTTAACTTGCCCTGGGCATTGGGACGGAAACGCACGACGACATCAAGTGGAGCGTCTTTCGCCAGAGTGGCGAGTTTGGTGTTTGCCTCGGCAGTGGTGACGTTGCTGAGCTTTATCAGCGGCTCTCCACGCAAGGCATTGACTTCCTCGGCGGGTTCAAAGCAAAGCGTGTCTTCACCATTGATGGCTTTGAGCTGCATGAGCAAGGGAAGGCTCGCACATTGATTGAAGGGTTCACCGGGGAACTTGGTGCCAGCGGCCCAACCCATCATGATCGGGCGCCCTTTCGGCTCGTTCTGGAATACGAGCGCAGCATAGTAATTGGGACCGAGATGCGCATTGCGCGGTTCAGAGATGGGCGTGAATGTTTTGCCATCGAAGCGCCCGAGCTGATAGCAGGTTTTCTTGGCTCCCTTCTCGGGCGCATCTTTTGGCATGTGATAGCAGCCGTAAAGCAGCATGAGGTCCTCGCCGGTGACCGCCGATTTCATCGGGATGAACTCCGGGCACTCAAACCAGTTTGGCTGCACGCTGGTTTGCTCCCATTTGATGAGATCCTTCGAGCGCAGGAAGTGGTAGCCTTTTTCTTTGGCACCGACGTAGAGCACCATGACGTAGTGTTGCGAGGCCTGATGCCAGATGACTTTGGGATCGCGGTCGCCGCCGCCCAGGTTAGGCACCACCGGATTGCCGGCATAGCGCTTCCAAGTGCGACCCCCATCGGGCGTGGTGGCGAGGTGTTGTGAATACGGCTCCTTGGCTGCAGTGAAGAACATCGCCGGTGCGGGGAGTTTGACGCCTTCATTCACACCGGGAATGGGATGCTGCTGCATCACAGTGGTGCCCGACCAGCACTTGCCAGCCTCGTTGGGGAAAAACGCGACCGGCCATTCTTCCCAATGCACGAGATCTTTGCTTGCGGAGTGTCCCCAGTGCGTGGCGAAAAATTTGCTCGTGATGGACGCCGGATTAAACTGGTAGAAGACGTGATAAAGGCCGTCCTGATAGTAGCTTCCGTTGATGTCGTTCATCCATCCAAGGCGCGGGCTGAAATGAAAGCGCGGGCGATGCGGGCCGTCGTAAGCGTGAGGGTCGGTGATTTCTTTGTCACTGAATTCCAGTCTCTCCAGTGTTGCTGCATCGTTCGACCTGATGCGCAGCGTAACCTCACGGCCTTTGAACTCGCGCACGTCGACGGAATACCAAAAGTCGGGCTGCTTGCCGTCCGGCGGCAAATCGACATTTATGTAACGCAGCAGCTTCCCGTCAGCCTCGATACTCAACTTTTCGATGCCTGCTTCAGTGCTGACGGTCGCGTGCTGCATCAGCGGCAATTGCAGGAAATCACCCGTGATGCGCACCGTGCGGGTGCGCTCCGGCACCGGTGGCGCGGCCGAATCATCGGCATGCAGTGCGGCCAGCGGTGCGAGCAGGAAGGCGGCGAGAGCCGAGTGAAGCGAACCGGAGGGCAGCTTAGATAACCGACGAAACTGATCCGAGAAAGGTCGGCAAACCGCCTGCCAAGCTGGTTTCAAAAGCATGCAGGCTACAGTGAAGGGGGGTGTCATAGTTTTTATTTCTGATTTCTGCTTTGCAAAAATGGTTCCGCCGGCAGCCCGGCACTATTCTGCAGGGTGACTGGCGGCTCAGGAAAATCCGCCCAGGCGCCGGGAGCGGATCTGCCCCAGACGTTCACCGGCATTTCGCACTGCAGGACCGCGGAGTTGTTAAATAGCGGAGTAAATGTGACCTCGGCGCGTGATAGCCCGGCCAGCAACACAAAAAATCCAAAACAAATTCGTTTCTTCATTATTCTCCCGTTTTCCAATTTCGTTAATCTGGTGCTTTGGCAGTAATTCCTGTTTGGTGAGGCCGATGATCATCGGGGACTTGAGCAGCCGATCATTGCCAATCCTCACGTAGAGGGTTTGAGTTTTCACGGATGCCGCGGCGGCCTTTGAGGGTAGAAATCACAGTGAAAATCGACTCAATCTATTTCGATTCTACCTCCACGGAGACATGCTCCACTATCGCCTGGTTGGGAGCTTTTCCTTCTTCTCCACGAAACTGGATGAAGAAATAGCGGAAGGTCGGCGGCTGCGTTGGCGTGACTTCCTGGGATACGAGTTCCTGTCCGTTGGCCACGATGCGACCGAGATACGCCCCGGTGTCCGGATTTTCGACTTCGAATTCCATCTCCACCAGTTTGGGTATTGGCACGGTGGATGGTATCGGGAGACCCTCAACATTTTCACCGCTTCCATAGTTTCCCGCATGGAGTGATACTTTCCTTGCCGTCGTGTTCACCCACATGAGGCCGGAGTTGGAACCGCGATTATCCCGCAGAGCCTGGGCGGTGTTGGCAAAGCCGAAACCAAGCTGAAGGCCACACATGGGCCTGTAGCGAATCTTCACGATCAGTTTTTTGAAGTCGGAAGGGACGTTGATCTCGGAGTATGCGGCACTGAATACCAGTTCCTGATCATGGACGAGACCTTCCTTTACCATGGCCATCCCCTCCCAATTCGGTCCCTTGGATGGATGACGACCTGCTACGCTGGATGGGGAGGATTCACCGGAGGCCTGACTGAAGTCGTCTTCGAGCAGCACCTCGCTGAAGGCACTGCTCAGCGTAAACGCGAGTGCCAAGGCGGCTGTCACGAGGGTCGGCAGTTTTGTGATGGATACATTCATGGTTGTAATTTGGTTGCTTGGATCTCAGCGCGGATGCGCTGGTTTGAGCCGGCTTCGAACTTTTTCCACTCGGCAATTTGATTGAGCGTCGCGGTGTCATCCTTGGGGACCTCTCCATAGTGCGGATAATGGTCGAACTTCGCGGTTCCAAGCGCACGCGGGTCGCCGGTGCGGACGAGGTAGTCGTCCATGCGTTTTTTCAGGGCGTCCAGAGTGCCGGCATGAGCCGGGTCGGCGGCGAGGTTCTTCAACTCCCAAGGGTCGTTGCGGATATCGTAGAGTTCCCACTGCGGCCGGGGGCCGAATGCGAGGAGGGACTTTGGGAGAATCTCCGGATTGGCAAACAGGCGCATCAGGGGCTCGTAGTGAAAACCTTTTTTGCGGATCTCAGCCTCCTTGGCTGGCGTCGGCGTCGGGGTGTCCCAGAAATCATCGCGGCGGTTGCTTTTGGCGTCATTGCGGATCAGCAAAAAATCATCGGTCCGGATGGCGCGCATCGGGTAGCTGGTGTCGTGGCGCTCGATCCCGACCACCACGAAATCCCTGGTCTTATCAACCCTTCCATCCGCATCGGATTCGATGATCGGGACGAGGCTGCGGGCCGTCATCTCCTTCGGCGGGGTGAGCCCGGCGAGCTCGACGAAGGTGGGGGCCACATCGGCCAGGTTGACAAAGTCGGTGACGGTGCGGCCGCCCTTGGCCCCGGCTTTCCACATCAAGGCGAAAGGCATCCGCGTCCCGGGATCGTAAAGGTCACCCTTGGCGCGGGGTGCGCCCATGCCGTTGTCCGCGGTGATGATGACGACGGTATTGTCGAGCTCGCCGGTGCTTGCGAGGTAATCAAGCATCTTGACCAGATGCGCATCCAGCCATTCGATTTCATCGTAGTAGTCGAGGAAGCTGTGTCGGGTGCCCGGGGTATCGACAAGGTATGGAGGCAGGACGACATCCGCCAATTTTTTTCCGCCGGCAGCCCCACGGCCGAAGGCCTGGGGCAGATGGGGTTCGCGGACACCGACCCAGAAGCTGAACGGCTGTCCCTCTTTGCGATCCTTCAAGAAAGCTTTAAAGTTTTCAAAGTAGTCCACATTGGACAATTCCGGTGGAGGTGCGGGCTTGAGGGTGATCTGGTTGTAGCTGAGTCCGACCGGGTCGGTGGTCCGGCCCTCGTTCGACCAAAAGCCTGGCCCGAAGCCTTTTCCGGTGTAGCCCGTGTAATAGCCGTGCTTCCGGAGGATGTCCTGATATGTCGGCAAGCGCCCCGGAAATCCGCTGAACAAAACGGATCCCGATCCCAGCTCGTAAAAGTTATGTCCCGTCAGAATCGCCGCTCGCGAGGGGGAGCAGGACGGCGCGGAGCAGTAGGCGTTGGTGAAGTTCATCCCCTCGCGTGCCACCCTGTCGAAACCAGGTGTTTTTACAACCGGGTCCCCGTTGACGCCAACGTGGGCGAACGATTGGTCATCGGTCAGCACAAACAAAAAGTTCGGACGCTTCGCCTGGACATCACCGGGCACCGCGGCCCGTGCCAGTCCGGCGGCAATCGCAAAAAACCAGAGTGAGAAAACGATCATCCCGCAGCTCGCTTGGATTCTGGACCTGGCTGGCGGCGAGGCTTTGAAGAGGCGATTTTTCATGGGGGAATACACAGAGTCAGTTTTGAGTTCTTGGCTCAGGCGTTTCAGGAAAACCTGGTGGAAAGGGTTCGATGGCGGTCACACCAAGCGGGCCCTTGAAAAGCCAGACAGCGGGTTTTTCTCTCGGCTCGCCAAAGTAGGTGTCTTTCACCGTGAGGCGGGTGACATTGGAAAGGTAAAATCCCAGCTTCGACCAATTTTTGATTTTATTGCCTTCCAGGGTGATGTCGTGATGGAAGTTGGGCTCATCCAAAACCGGGTTCCTTTTGACGTTCTGGGCGTAGATGCTGATCTGAGCCTGGCAGGGGTTGGTGTGGAAGAGTTCATCGAAGCCGCAATTCACGATTTCGTTGTTACGGATGACCAGCCGGTCCGCCTGAAGCCCTTCAGGCCAGGCTGGCTCGTCGGAGATGTAAATGCCCGATGCGCTCACGCCGTCGATCCGGTTTCCTTCGACCAGCCCGTCGGCGGCTTTGAGAAACATGCCATAGCGGCGGGAATTCGAGATCTGATTATTGCGGACGACAAAGTTGCCGCCGATGCTCGTATTGTAGACTTGGGTGTTTTCCTTCTCCCCCCCTGCCGTCAGCCCCTCAGTTTGAATCGGTTGTTTCAGAACAACCTGACCCGTGGCGATGTTGATGCTTTCGACGTCCGATTCGCCCACCAGCTTGCCTGTTTGGGGATTCAGAAAGACGAGGTGCTCTCCCCGTTGGATTTGCTCATCACTCAGCGGGGTAAAATCGCCTTTGATGTCGCCAGCGGCCTTGGCTTTCATCTGCACCGAGCCGAGGATCAATTCCGTGGGGGAGATGACCTGTCGGATGAAAACCGGACGGCCGTTGTAAATGCAAACCACGTCGTCCCCGATCCCTTCAAAAACGCAATCTTCGACCCAAGGGCCGCCACCCCGGCTCCCGTAAATGTGGATGACATCCGCATTGCCGCCCTTCCAGCGACCCGGTTTGATAAGCGCCTTGCATCCCAGGATATTGATGCAGTCGTTATAGGTTCCGGTGTATTGCCCGCCCCCGGAGGCGAATGTCGTAATCCCCTGCATCGTCACTTGTCGGCAGCCCTCAAAGCCCGCAATAGGAATGTCATTCCGCGCCAATGCGACAAAACGCCCGCCTACGCTTAAATCGTGATCCCAACCTCTTTTCAAGCTGATCAAAGGCAACCGATAAACGCCGTCCGCCAGTTTTTCGGCTGTTTTGTAGAGGAAGAAGTTCCGGGCGCCATCGCGCAAACGGCCCGGGATGTTCGGGTCGAGCGGCACACACATGTTGGTTCTCTGGCCGTTGAGAAATTGGCTGTCGTCCAAGGAGGGAAACCCCTCTGCGATTGCGAAGTCGATCTGTGGAGGATCGGCCTGAATTCTTTGGATGGTTCCTTGGGTGAACGGAAGGGGATCGTAGTCGACAAATAAATCCCGGACGATCACGCGCTCGCATTTTTTAAAATAAAAGATGCCTTGTGTGGGATCCGTCTGGAGAAGCAATGCCCCCGCCCCGTCAATGACCGTGTCTTTCAAGCCATTGAGAGAAAACGAGCGCCCTGGCACGCCCCGGGATGTGGATTTGCTGATCCGGTAGGTGCCTTTGGAAAATTGCACTTTGCAGGCAACACCGCAGGTCTTAGTGGAATCGAAAGCGGACTGAATGGCTAGCGTGTCGTCCTGATTGTCGTCGGGTTTCGCCCCGAAATCGGCGACATCAATCGTCTTTGTGACTGTCAATTCGGTGAGCGGGAGCGGCCGCGGGAACCATTCGCCGGGATTCTTTCCGGGGAAAGAAGAGGTCCAGTTCATCGGGGGCTTGCCCGCCTCGGCTGTCTCCTTGGTCGTCTCGGATATTTTTCCATAACCGGTCAGTCCGGACAGGGCGACGACGAGGGGAAGGGCGATCAGGGAGGTTGGGAATGGTGTTCTCATAGGGAATACAGGGAACAGGCCGTCTGTGATCCATCAAGACGGACTGTCTCACGGCAGGGTGTTGACGGGGCATCGGTGGACTGGTGGAACGCACAGCATGAGCGACCCGGGAAGCCAGCTGGCGGGAAAAATTCCGCCTCGGGGCAACCGGGTGGCAGAGTGACTTCGGCATGGAAACCGTCCTCGCGCACGGACCACTTGACCTCAACGACGCCATGTCGGGTCGGAACACGCCCCTCTGCCATGGACATTCCACAGGGATTCGGCGCGAAGATCAGTTTGCCCTCCGGAGTTTCCCGGCGGATTCCAAGCACATGGCGACTGATCCATGCGGTCGGTGCCGCCGACCAGGCATGGCAGAGGCTTCGCGGGCGGGCGGCCCACATGCCATCCCGGTAAGTCGCGCCGGTTTGCCATTCCTCCCAGAATGTGGTGGCGCCGGCCGCGATCATATTCCCCCATCTCTCCCGAATCAAACAAAGCCCTTCGGCCGCCATGCCGGCGGAGCCCAGCGCCTCCAGCAGGTAGAACGAAAAGAATGGAGAGGTTTGGGCGAGAGTCTTGTCTTGCAGTGTCCGTTTCAACAGTTCGCAGTCGTCCACCCGGGAAAGACCCGACAGCACGGCGAGGGACTGGGTGTGCTGGGAATACCGGCTTCCGGCAACCTGATCATCCGGAGACACGCAATCGCGATAAAATCCATTTTCCTCCGACCAGAAGGTTCGATGAAATTTTTCCGCGATGCGTTCGGCGTCGCGGGCAGATCGATCCGCCTGCCCCGCGCACCCGAGCCACCGGCTCAATCGCTCCATGCAGCGCAGTGCCAGATAGTAAATGGCATTCAGCGGAGCAATGCAGCCGGCCCGCCCGAGGGGAGCCCAGTCGACCAGTACCCACCCGGGAATATTCTCGATCAATCCGTCGGCATTCACGAAAGGCTCATAAAATGTCGCGAGCTTTTCCGCATGCGGCAGCATTTCCCCGACCCACGCCCGATCGTTCTCCCAGAGTGCGACATCATGCAGCGCGACCAGCCACCACAAGGAATAATCCACGATATCGAGCCTTCCGTTTTCCGGATTGGAAATCGACGGGATGAATCCGTTTTCATACTGGCTGTGGGCGAAGTCCTCCACGAACTTCCGCGCGATGCGCGGATCGCCGAATGCGTTTTGAATCACCAGAAGTTGAACCCGGCCGTCTCCCAGCCACTGGACCTGCTCCCGCCAGGGGCAATCCATCAGACGGTCATGCAGGCAAAGCTGTTGTGTGTAGGCGCCGGTCGCCCAGATCTTTTCGATCAGCGGGTCGCCGCATTCAAGGTTCCCTAAAAGTTCGACTGGATACGTGCAAAAATCCGCTCCCACGCCATGCACCGACAAGGGGCGTGTGAGGTTTCGAAAGGTGAGTTGGAGATACCGGAATCCTTTCCAATCATAGACCCGATGCCGTTGCCGGCCTTCCCGAAGGATATACCGGTCAGCGTAATGCGTGCCCTGCCGCATCGCCTGCACCCGGCCTGCGGTGATCAACTCGCCATAGACCATGTCAACCATGGCGCCGTCATTCCCCTCGACATCCAGCCATGCGTAGCCGTTGATCTCCCGGCCAAAGTCGAAGATGACCGTCGCGCAACGCCGCTCCGGCTGGTCGGGATCATTGGCAAAAGGCTGCACGACCTCCATGCAACCTCCTTCCAGCAGGTTTGCGGCTCCGGAAACCATCGTGAGCGATGGCTCCTCGGGGACATCCTGAAGAAGGGTGACGGCCAGGCTTTGATAAGACTGGTTGTTCCACATCTGGGGGAAGTGTTCCTGATCCACCACCTCCGCGATCCGTGAGATGGCAACCGGCCGAACATCGAATTCTTTGATGAAGGGAATGCCCCTCGCAATCTCCCGGCCGGTCCATGGCGTGGGCACCTCGATCGCCAGCGGCCAGTGCGAATCATCGTATTCCCAGCTCTGCCAGGATTCTTCCATCCGCCCATCGTAAATTTCCTGCGGGCCATACATGAGATTCCGCCGGAATGAAGGAAGCTGGAAGGCGTCATCGCGCGACATTCGCCATGTCGTATCGCTTTCCAAATCAATTCCCCTGCCCTGCAAGGAACACCAGAACGCAGGCTCGGGGCAAAACGCATGTGCGGTAAAATAGCGGAAGTGAATCAACTGCACGGCGAGCAGGTTGTCACCCTCCTGCAGATGCCCGCTCACATCGAACTCATCGACACGCTTCACGGCGGTTCCGGAATGGGCCGGACCGCCCAGGATCGGCACCCCATTCAGCCAAAGCCGATACCGACCGGAGCAGGTGATGCGCAGGATGCAGGGCGAATCATTACGGCTGGCGCGAAAGGATTTCCTTGCGCGGAGGAAAACCTCGTCCGTTTTTTCCAAGCCTGCGAGCCAGATGGAACTCATATCCTGGAGCGATGGGCCTTTCCATCCTGGCCGATCATCTCCTCTTTTGTCAGATAAACGGCATCCTGCGGCCACATGAGACCCTCTGCCGGGAGCGGCACGTCACCGACAAGCAGGGGATCGCTGGTGCGCACCATCCAGTCGTGAAGCCGCGCGCGCAGATCTTCCAGGACGGCTAGCATCTCCGGTTGGGCCGCAAGGTTGTTGCCTTCCTGGGGGTCCAGCAGAAGGTCGTAAAGCCGTTCCTCCGGGAGGCGCTGCGTTTGCCAGTCGGTCTTGTCGAGCCAGAGCGATTTCGGCGGGCAATCATCACAATTTGTCAGGACCGGCTGCCGGAATTTTGTGTCGAAGCGGCGGATGTATTTCCAGCGGTGCGTGCGAACCGCTCGCTGGGGCTCGTAGGAAGCATGGTAGGTGACCTCGGCAAAGATTTGCTCGTGGATCTCCTCCCGCTCGCCCTGCACGAGCGGCATCAGCGACCGGCCCTGGAGCCACGCCGGGCTCTCGATCCCAAGTAGCTCGCAGATGGTCGGGAAAATATCCATGTGAGTGACCATGGCATCGCAGACTTTGCCTCCCGAAAATCCGGAAGGGCCGCGCAGAATCAGATAGACGCCGGTGCCATGATCCGTCAGTTGGCATTTCATCGCTGGCATCGCCAACCCGTGATCGGTGGTTGCGATGACGAGTGTGTTCTCCGCAAGACCTGCGGCATCGAGGGCATCCAGAATGCGCCCGATGTTGCCATCCAGAATGCGCGCATCGGACTTGAAAGCGGCCATGTCCGCACGATTCCCGGGTGTATCCGGAAGAGGCGGCGGCACGGCCGTGTAGCGGGGATCATCGCGGGGATCGTTTCCAGAAAACTCCCGGTGGGTTTCAAAAAAGCCGACGGAGAGGAAAAACGGTTTTTCATGCGACCGCTGCAGATACTCTGTGGCCCGGGAGGTGATTTCCCCTCCATCCAATCCCTCCAGCTGGAGAATCTCATGGTATCCGATGTTTTGCGCCGACTCCTTTGGGGCAACATGCTGAATCCCGCAGAGGGCAGAGGTGTAGCCCACTTGATGCAGCGTATGGATGAGGTGCTGCTGGTAGTCGTTCAACTTCCATCCCAGGTGGGCCAGCCCCAGCATCCCATTGCTGTGCGGTGCCATGCCGGTGAGAAGCCCGGAACGGCTCGGCGAGCAGGTCGGCGCAACGCAAAATGCTTTTCGGAAAAGTAGGCCTTCCCCCGCCAGCCGTTGTAAATGCGGTGTAGCTACCGCATGCCCATACGGCTCGATCCAGCGACCGGTGTCATGCGAATGAATGTAGAGAATGTTCGGGCGTTTCACGTTGTTCTTTCGTTTGCAGGGTATCCGGACCGCAGCCGACAGTAGCTGGAACTCCGTTCCGTTTCCATTGGACTGACTGTCCGGGGCCGCACTTGGTCGTGCCGAAATCAGCTATTTCAAACCAGACATCCTGCGAATTACAGATCTCCGATGTCACCCAGACATCATCGGCGGTGATGCGGGTGGAAAACGACTGCCCCTTCCACTGAAAGCGGAATACCAGAAAATTCCAATGGGATGGCAGATTCGGAGACAGGCAGATCTTTTCGCCTTTCAGGGTGAGGCCTGCAAAGCCAAAGAGCACCGTCATCCAAGCTCCTCCATTGGCGGCCGGGTGAGTGCCTCCGATATATTGATCCCCGACAAACTGTTTGGATGCGCCAGTCAGGTCCACGGTCGCTGTCTTCATAAAGTAGGGATAGGCCAGATCCGGGCTGCCGGTATGTGCGGCCAGCATAGCGTATGCGCAGGCGCTCAGTGACGATCCGTGTTCCGTCCGGGCTTCGTAGTATTCCCAGTTCCGCTTTTTGACCTCCATGGGAAAGTCATCCCGGAACAGGTTCATCATGAGCACCACATCCGCCTGCTTCAGAACCTGGGTGGTTGTGGCAAGTCCGCTGCCGCCGCCGAGATACTCGTTCGGGTGGAGCATCCGGCTTTTAAGGTCCTTCACCGTCACATCCTCCAGGGAAAGGTATCCGTCGAACTGCGGAATGATTCCGGATTCAGGCTCCGGCTGGGCAAGATAGAGGCTGTCATTCATTTCCCACCATCTGTCCATTTCACCGGCGAAGCCGAGCCGCGACTCCAACTCCTTGTATTCTACTGGAAACCGGTCCTGCACAAGCTGGAGCATCTCCAATGCCGTCTCGAGCGCACACTTCGCCATGCGGTTCGTGTAGGCGTTGTTGTGAACCCGCTCGTGGTATTCATCCGGCCCGACCACGTCCTGCAATTCGTAACGCGCCCTATCCATCTTGTAGCAAGCATAGGAATACAGGAACCGCGCGCATTCGACGGCCACCTCGGCCGCGCCGTCCAAAAGCACGGACATATCCCCGGTCCACTCGAAATACTGGCGGATCGCGTAGACAATATCCGCACTGAGGTGAATCTGCTTGTCACGGAAATGGGTGCGGAGAGGACGGTTGGTGAGCACGTCGTTCACGTTGAAATCCGTGCAGGCATCATCGCCGGTCTCCTGGCTTTCCCACGCATAGAAGGCGCCGCGAAACCCATACTCCCGAGCTTTTCGCCGCGCTCCGTCCAGAGTGCGGTGGCGGTAAAGAATGAGGTTTCTCGCAACACGGGGATCGGTCAGCGCGAAGACCGGGGTCATATACATCTCGGTGTCCCAGAACACCGCGCCCTTGTAAACCTGGCCGGACAGTCCTCTTGCAGGGATCGAGACGCTGTCGGAGTGCCGCGGCGCCGTCAATTGCAGTTGGTAGAGGCTGTATCGGATCGCAAACTGAGCCTCGTCGTCGCCCTCGATTTCGATGTCGCAGTTTTTCCAGATCGCGCTCCAGCGGCTGACGTGCGCTTCCTTTAATTTTTCGTAACCTGTCCGGGATGACTCGATGGTCAGCGAGATCGCGGCCTGGCCGGGGCTTGCTCCGGGAGTATCAAGCGACGTGAAAATCGAAAGGTATTTAAAAAATACATACTCGCCTCCGGCCTCCGCCAGGAATCGGAATTCCCTGAATCCTTCAATCCGCTGGACTTCCGCAGATGGTGGAAGCGCAGGAAAATCCACTTGTTCGCAAACGATGACCTCCGTGCCGAGTTCGCCGGTTGTCGCCCGCACCACAAGCCGGTCTCCATCCTGCTCGCGCGTGACCTCCTGCAGGTGCGGGCCGTTGATGTCCCAGACTTCGGAGTCCACGCCGGTGCGTATTGTCAGTTGGCCGCCCTCGGAGCAGGTTACCGCATATTTCATGCACAGCAGATGAGGTTCATCCTGCGAGGCGAACCGCTCTGCCTGCACTGAAATCCTGGCTCGTCCGCATTCAAATGTCGTCTTCCGGCCATGAACGGCGGCGTATAAATCCAGCGTCTGCTCGTGGCTGATGACCGGTGCCGAGAGGGCGGAAAGCTCCTGCCCGCAAAAGCTGACCGTGGTGGACAGCCCGTTCGGCGCATTGACCGGCTCGCGCCACCGGTCCTCGAATTGGTCATAGACCCCATTGAGGATACAGGCGGTCTGCTCCGCCTTTCCGAACTCCTCCAGCGTCCCCCGGAATCCGAAATATCCGTTGCCGGTCATGAACCGGTTGCCGTTCAGAACGATGTCATGTTTTTGAAAAGCGGTTTGGGAATATGTCCACATAAAATCTGTTACTGCCCGGACATCCAGTTGGTGGCATTCGGCGGTCTTTGCGCCCGCAATGCATCGTCTAACAAGGTTCCGACAGTCGTTCCTTTTTTTCTCGTATGTTTGTAAATATATCGCGGCATGGGCATCCTGCCCACGTCACGGAAATGAATCTCGATCAGTTTCGACATCGGCGAGGGTCAGGGAGGTGGAAGCGTCCAATGTGACCAATTATAGGTTTCGGTGCCCCACGGTTTAGGTTTTGTCGACAATTCTTTGAGTCGGGCGGTTGTTTCCAAGGTCACATGACCATCCAGCCATCCGACCGTCCCATAACCGTGGTGTCGGTCGAGAGGACGCTGGTCTGGAATGTTGTATGCCAGCCACCACGTGGCCCCGGCGTTGGGCTGCCGATCGAGGTTCAGTTCTTTGTCGTGCGGCCGGTCCGCGATCAGGATCATCTCGCTTGGCTTTGAAACGGCGGCGGCTCTCACCGGAGAACCATTGGTTCTAGCGGAGGGAGGGCTGTTTTTAGTCGAATCGCCGAGGTCTACGTTCTTGGCCAGCCAGTAATTGTATCCATAGCTTGGATTCACTGGGACCGGATTGTTTGCCCCCCAAATTTTATCCGAGGGGCAATGATAGATGTCCGGAAGGACCACTTTTCTATCATTGAGGTCCTCATACCATTGATCAGTCCAGTTGATCCCGAAGTAGGGCGAGATTGCCCGGTGCCAGTGGTATTGTCGAAACCCTCCGCCATACTGGCCTCCCACCACATGGCAGTAGGGAAGATTCCCGTCGTTCTCGGACGCATACATGTGCACCGCCGAGAGCATCCGCCTGACATTTTCGCCGCACTTCGCCCGGTTGCCGGCATCCAGCGTCCTCGAAAGCGCTGGAAAGAACAACGCGGCCAGAATCGCGATGATAGCAATGACCACCAGCAGTTCGATCAGCGTGAAGCCGGCCTTCAGGAGGCGGCACCCCAAAGAGTCGAACTCACCAAGGTGGGAATCGGCGGATGGTTTCAAAGCATCAAAAGAATGGCGCTGGGGAGAGCGAAACTCAAAGGTTGTCTGCCGGATTTTTTTTTTACGTAAAATACTTTGCGCCGCATTCCGTGCCCTCCCCGGCCTAAAAATGGTCGGCCAGGAGACTGATGGAGTCGCGGGGGCGCAAGGGTCTGCGGCCCCGGAGGCTTCTCGCGCTGGCGCCTTTGTGCCAGCAACCCTGGATCAGGGTCTGATACGGGTGTTTGGGAAGCCCGGTCAGATTGTGGTTGATGGCATGCACGAGCTGGTCCACCGCCACCCGCCCGATTTCCGGGGCGTTTTGTTCGATGCCGCAGAATGGCGACTTTCCGCCCGGGTGATCCAGCACGCTGAACCCCACATGGCGCGAAAGGGATTTCTGGACCTTCTTCAGGATGGGATATGGTTCTCCTTCCATGGCGATGACGGCTTCGATGTCGTGATCGCGAATCCAGTCTTGGAAGCGGTCTTCCGGCAGCGAGCCAAACGAGTAGACGAACCCGGGCAGATCGCCATGAAATCCCCGTCTGGCGCGCCATTGGAGATAAGCCGCTGTCCAGAGCCGGGATGTCAGCCGGTCGCCCGTCGGGACAATGGCAAAACCGATCCGGTTGTATCCGAAGGTCTCTAGCTGCTGCAGCGAGAAGAGCATGCCGTGAAAATGGTTGTGCCGGACGAGGTTCAACTGGGGGCTGACCAGAGTGGCGCCGATGTGAACCACGCAGAAGCGCTTCCAGTCCAGATCAAGTCCGGCGTCAGGAAAACTCACGATCTCAGGCCCAAGCGGAGCGAGGAGAAGCCCCTGAATTCCGCGCGCCCAAAGCACATTTGAGAGGCGTTTGCGCTGAAAGATCGGGTCGTGGGTCCAGAGAGTCGTCAGGCGGTAGCCCAGTTCAAGCGCCCGTTGCTCGGCTCCCTGGTAGCATCCGGAAAAGTGATAGGACTCCTTCCAGCCGAATTCGGACTGCCAGCTGGTCAGAAAGGCGATCTCTCCGCGATAGACCGGCTTGCTGCGAAGGCCCGCCAGCTCCGACATCAGCTTGGAGACCTTGGAGTCCGGGCGAAACCCGAGCCTGCGGGCCGTGGCCTGCACCTTCCGCTTGGTTGCCTTTGCCACATGGGGGTCGTCGCGAAGGGCGAGGGAGACCGTCATCCGGGAGACGCCGAGTTTATCCGCAATATCCCGCAGGGTGACGCGGGGCCGGAGCTTTTCTTTCAGTGGCGCCGGCCGACCGGCTGCGGCCTTCGTTGGTTTTCCGGCGCGCCGGATTTTACGTTTTGCAAGCATCGCGAGCTGTGTTTTCCGGCCTTTCACACAAACCACTGGTCTTAAACAGTGGCTGCCCCGCATGGACTCGAACCATGAATAACGGCTCCAAAGGCCGCTGTGTTACCATTACACCACAGGGCAGTGTGAACTGCTGATTCTGAAAGGCCGGCGTTCTGAGGCGGCTTTCAGATTTTGATCTGTATCGGGGACTCCAGCGGCGGGCAAGGGGAAATCGGGCGCCGGCACCGCGACGCCGGAGCGGGAAGCCGCATCAAGCGGGTCCCGGAAAGCTCTTCACAAACTGGATTTTGAAGTCGGGAAACGACGAGACGATCTGGATCTTGAAATCCGGAAACGAGTTCACGATCTGCCACTTGCCCGGCTTGTCCGGGAAGGACTCGACGATTTCCACCTTGAGGTCGGGGAAGCTGGTGACGACTTCGACCTTGTAGTCAGGAAAGCTGGTGACGAACTGGATTTTTCCGTAAACTTTTTCCGGGCCGGCCTTTGATTTTCCGGCGAAAACCGCCGCGGGTGACGCAGCGAGTGCAGCGAGGAGGGCTCTGCGCTTCATGGAACGGTCTCCGCCAGGTTGATGGCATCGAGCAGTAGGCGGATTGCGCCGAAATCCCGCTTGTGCGGGGCGAGGACGAGACGCGGGAGGTCGGCATAGTCATCGCGTTCCTCGGGAAGGGCATTTGTTTGCTCGATTCGGCCGGAGGCGATCAAGGCGTCGAATCTGGCATTCAAATCAGTGATCGCCGCAGGGGTCAGCCTGCGCTGGATCCGGATGACCATCTTCTCCCGGACCCAACGGTAGGAATGGAAATTCCTGTAGAACTGTGTGATGACGTTCACCGCATCGTCCGGGTCGTGGGTGATATGGAACAGGTTGAAATCCGTCGGCGAGACGAGCCCGTGGTCGAGGAGGTCGTTCACGATGAAGCGCCGCCAGGTTTCCCAGTAGTGGCCGTTCTGCCGGTCGAGCATCACCACCGGGACGATCGGCATTTTTCCGGTCTGCATGAGGGTGAGGATCTCGCATCCCTCGTCGTGCGTGCCGAAGCCCCCCGGGAAAAGTGCGAACGCATGGGTCTCCTTCGCGAAGTTGAGCTTGCGGGTGAAAAAATAGTTGAAGTTGATGAGCTTCGGATCCCCGTGGATCGTCTCGTTCGTGCGCTGCTCGAAGGGAAGGCGGATGTTCAGCCCGAAGCTCTTTTCCGCCCCGGCACCCTCCTGGGCGGCACCCATGATCCCGTCGCCTCCACCGGTGATGACCATGAAATCGTTTTCGACCATTTTGTGGGCGAACAGCTTGGCGAGCTTGTATTCCTCGGCCTCCGGCCGTGTGCGGGCGCTTCCGAAGACCGCGATTTTTCTGATTCCGTGATATTCCGAGAAGACCTTCGATGCGTAGCGCATTTCCC
>Ga0247840_10002452_pt1 | contig 33041 bp, 29 predicted proteins | sample LaCruzMarch2015__FD_192404 | JGI IMG/M metagenome (GOLD analysis project Ga0247840, IMG submission 192404) | Freshwater microbial communities from meromictic Lake La Cruz, Castile-La Mancha, Spain - LaCruzMarch2015_17m | ecosystem: Environmental > Aquatic > Freshwater > Lake | place: Spain...
CAAGAATTAAATTCAGCAATTGCTGTGTTAGAAAAGGCCAAAAAAGAAAAACAACAAAAGGCGCAAAAGGAAGCTTTTGCAACATATCATGAATATATCAATGATCATAAACGTTAATAATTATTTTTTTGTTTTATTATTTTCTTGTTTTTGATTTTTTTGTTTGATCAAATCGTAATCAGGCGGTGCCGAATATCTTTTTCCTAACATCTCTGCCCATGCTTCTTGTAATTTATTATGATTTTTTCTACATGTCATGTTTATTTTTTCAGCAGCAGAAATTTCGGTTCCTGGATATAAATCAAGTGTGATAATAATATAATAACTTATGTTAGATTTTTTGTCAAATTTACTTGTAAAATGTGTTGCATTTGTTGCACCACCTTTTATAGATTCTTCTTTTTCTTCTAGTTGTGTTATAGGTGTATGATATTCTATGGAATCTGAATTTTCTTTTTCTTCTAGTTGTGTTATAGGTGTATGATATTCTATGGAATCTGAATTTTCTTTTTCTTCTTCTTGTGTTATAGGTGTATGATATTCTATGGAATCTGAATTTTCTTTTTCTTCTATTACATCTTCTTTTTCTTCTGGTTTTTCCAATGGATAATCATATGGTAAATCTTCTTTTTCTTCTGGAAATTCTTGTGGTTTTTCTTCATTGTTTTCTGTTGACAAGTCCTGCTTCTCTTCTTCTGCTTGCGCTTGCTCTTCTTTTTCATCTGCATCTGCATCTTCTGCTTGCGCTTGCTCCTCTTCTGCTAGCAATTGTCTTTTTTGTTTTCTGGTTTGCACTCTTGAAGTCATTTTTTTATCAGATACATTTTTTTTTGTTTTGTTTTGTTTTTTAGGTGTCGTGATTACAAATTCTTGATTCATTTTTTCTTGTAACAATAAATCTTTTTTGCAAGGAAAATAATAGACAAAGTCATTAATAAATTTCATTGATGAATCATTGGTTTCCGATGTGATTTTAATAAAGTTTATTTCTATTTGTTTTAAATATTCGCGCAAAATTAATACATTTTTTTTATTTTCTTCATCAATTGGATAATAAAAATGACCATACAATAAAAAAATAATATCAATTGGTGGAATCGTTGGTTTGGTTTTATCAAAAATCGAAATGGTTTGTTTTATTTTTTTATCTTCATTTTTCAGATAGATATCAAAGTTCATTTGTTCATAATGACCAGCTTCTAAATAGATAAACATATATTTATTCCAAGTATTATAAATAGGATCATCATGTTTTGTAATACTTGGAAAAGGAAAACGATATGTATTTTGATATTTTTCAATTGGAATTACCGTTAATCCTAATTCTTGTTGTAAAATAGGAATCGCTTTTTCATCTGCCCAAGTATTATCTAACAAATATTGTTTTCTTTCTTCATAAGTATCAATCGCCGAAAAAGGAGTTTTTATATTGGTATCTGATAATACATTTCCAGGTTTTCGAATCAAAAAATTATCATTTTTTCCATAAATATCATTCACAATATCATTAAAATTTTCATCCGTAATCGGTTGTTGAATCGAATCGAATTCCGCGTTCATGAGATCCGCATTGATTTGTGCAACTTTTAAAATATTGTTTAAAATTTCTTCATTTCCTAATATTCCGTTTGCAACAATTGTTCGAACTACAATTTGAGTAAATGGTTTTTCCTCCAATCCATAATCCAAATAAGTAATTGGATTTTTGTTTGTTTCATTGTAATCATTGATCGCAGCTGCAACAGCTACAAAAAAACAATTTCCTTTTCCATTGTTTGGAATAATATGTAATGATTGAACGATTTCATCATATGATTTTTTATTAAATGACCCAATACCTACTTGTTTTGTATATTTTTTTTGAGTTTCTCTTATGATTGCTTGGTCATTGGACGTCATACTTTTATAAATATTTTGTATTAAATAAAAATATTTGGATTCTTTAAAAAAGGATCGTAACAAGTTGATGCTTTTATTCGTTGATGCCACTATATTATTCGTAACATCATCAATAAAAGATTCTTCAGGTGGACTAATTGGACCATTGGTGATTTGTTTTGGTTCTGGTTTTTGTTGTGATTCTTGTTTTGGAATTACTACTTGACTTTCTTCTACTTTTTCTTTTGGCACAAGTGCTTGACTTTCTTCTTTTTCTTTTTGATAAGGAACCACTGCTTCGCTTTGTTCTACTTTTTTGGTTTGATAAGGAACCACTTGATTCTCTTTTTGAACAACTTTTTGATTTTGAACAACATTCTTATTTTCTATTTTGTAATTTTGTCCCTGTTGTGTTTCAGGTGGTAACATGTCTAATTCACTTTTAGCTTGGGTTAACTGACTTGCAAGCGCATTTCGATAAGCAATACTTCCATATTGTCCTTTGTAATTGGCAGGCATTTCTGACATTTTCGTGTCGATTTTCCAATTCCCCCTTTCCCACTCTACTGAAAAAATAGTATAAGGTTTATTATCAATATAAAAAATACTATCCGTTTTAAATATATTTTTTAAAGTCAGATCAATATTATCATCTACAATTCCAGTTTCAGTTGATTGTTTTAAAGTATGATAATCTTGAAAATTTTCAGTTTGAGAAATCAAAGTTTTGAACAAATTCTTTTCAAAAAATTGCGCAACTCGATTATTTTCTGGTGTTAAGTCAATACTCTTTTGTTTTAATTTTACTAATGGATCAAAGTATACTGTCTTACTATCGATTTTCGGAATGGTCATTGAAGGTTTATATTTTATAAACTGAGAACCAGGAATGGATGTATGTATATAAATAGTTAATGTATTAGGGATTGACATATTATTATAATATAATAAAATTATATATTTTTATTCCATTTTTGTTTTTATCTTTTTATATAATAATATGAACAAAATTGGCATTTCTCTTGGAATGAAATGTGATAGTGCAGTTTGGGGTGTTGAAAATAATATCCGATCTACTAAAGCAAATGGTTACAAAACATGTCCATTTGATGAGATTATTAGTAATTTACCTGGCATCATTCAATGTCTTCGAGATGATTTCAAATATTTTTGTGATCCAGAATATTTATCTTTAATATTTACGGGAGAAGAATATTTTATTTACAATAAAAAATACCGATTCGCATTCAATCACGAAAGTCCTGGACATAGCAATATATTTATTGAACAAAAATGGCCTGAAGGAATGAGTCATTATATAAATAATAATTTTGCTCATTTTATTGAAAGATATAAAAAACGAATTCAATCGTTCCGAGACTATTTAGCCGATCCCAACAATTTTATTAATTTTATTCTTATGAGATACAATACTCAGCAAAAAGATTTATATGAATTAAAACAAGCTTTATTGTTACATTATCCACATCTAAAATTTCATATTATTACTTTACATATGAATAATAATGATGCAAAAAATGCACTAAATGTCCTTCAATTTAACAAGGAAGAAGAAGAAATGGATCGATTGAATTATTGGTATGATTAGAAAATAATAGAATGATTTAGTTCAAAGAATTCTTTGATTAGATTTTCTGGAATTTTAGTAAAATCTACCAAGGTTTGATTGAATTGAAATTGTTCTTCTTTTTGTTCTATTTTTATTTTTTCTAAAAATAAAGATGGGTTATGATAATACTTTAACGCGGTTTTCGGACCACATTTTTTAAATAGTGAAGGAATATTATCGCTAACATCTCCTAATACAATTTTACAAAAGATATCACATTTTGCATCTCCAGTAGACGATTTATTTAGTGCAATATTTTTAAATCCCAAGTCGAATATTTGAACCCGTGGTTCCACGAGTTGTAAATAATCTTTATCACTTGTAATAATATATATTTTACTATTAACATCATTTTTTAGTAATTGTTTGGTTGTTAATGCAATACAATCATCGGCTTCTAAATGCGGATGATAAAGAATCTTTTTTGTTCCTGCTTTTAAAAATAATTCATCTTCATATACCATTTTAAAAAAAGGTCCACCTTTGAAATTGTCATAATTACGATTTGCTTTATATTCGGGAAATATTTGTCTGCGCCAAATGTCTTGTCTACTACAATCTTTTCCTACCATAATAATGATGTCTTTTTCTTCAATTAATTTCTCGTTTTCTTTTTCATTTTCAATAACTTTTTTTACTATAGTTCCTATACTTTCGTCAAATAATTTTTTGAATTTATCTAGAAAAATCGCGTTCTCAAAGGGTTCTTCTAAGATGTCCTCTGGGTGTGCTCTTTTCCACCAACTTAACAAAGAATAATATCTGTAAAAACAGAAATAACTACCGTCGATTAAAATGAATATTTGCGACATGATTTGTTTTATATGAAAAATATCATTTTTGTTTTTAGATCAATTTTTAATTCAAAGGTTTATTACTTGGATCTTTTTATTATCCATAAAAATGGATAACAAAAAAGTTCCAAAAAGTTCCGAGTTATTTCATTTATATTTTGTTATGAATCGTTGTTTATAAATTATATAATCTAAACTATTTTTAACACCATTTTAGAAAATGGATAACGGAGGATAACAAAAAAAGTTCCAAATGTCGTAAATTGAATAAATGTATAATTTACAAAAAAAAATAAAATGATATTAGATAACCTTTCAATAAATAAATCTGTAAAAACGCTATATTTGTCTTTAAAAAAAGAAATAAAATAATTTTCCAAGACTTTTTTCAGAAAGTCAAAAATGGACAAAAAAAATGTCCAAAATTGAGTTTCCGAAAAAAGTCTTGGAGAAAAAAACTAGGTTTTTTAGACCAGAGCATAATGATGTAAATGGCAAAAAAATAATTATAAAATGGTTACCAACCGAAAAATAATATTTTTGAAAAACAATTTAGGCGTTTTTTCTGTCACTAATATAAGTGACACATGGTGACGCAAAAAACGCCTAAAAAAAATGACAAATTTGTTTGTAATATTTGTGACTTCAAATGCATTAAAAACAGTGAATGGATCAGACATTTATACACACTGAAACATAATAAAGGCGTAAACGGTGACGTTTTGGTGACAGAAGGCGTCACAATTTTAAATTATGAATGTGACAAATGTTCAAAAATATATCATTCGCGCAATGGATTATGGAATCATAAAAAGAAATGTTTATCAACTAATATTTTAGAGAAAAAAGAAGAAAATGAAATTATTGTCAAAGATAATCAAATTGAAAAGTTAACGAATTTGGTGTTAGAAGTATTAAAACAAAATCAAGAATTAACGAAACAAATCATTGAAACATCGAAACCAAATTATATTACCAATAATAATTGCATTACGAATAATAATAAATTCAATTTGAATATCTTTTTAAATGAAAAATGTAAAGATGCAATCAATATGAGTGATTTCATTGAATCTTTGCAACTTTCATTGAGTGATTTGGAAAAAGTAGGAACTCAAGGTTTTATTCAGGGGATTTCCAATATTTTTGTGAATGGTCTTAAAGCACTAGATGTTTGTAAACGACCTCTTCATTGTAGTGATTTGAAGCGAGAGACATTATATATCAAAGATGAAGACAAATGGGAAAAAGAAGATTCTGAAAAACACAAGATCACCAAAGCCATCAAACAAGTTGCGCATAAAAATATAAAACAAATTCCGCATTGGGTAAAAGAAAACCCCAATTGCAAAGATTCCAAGTCTGTGAAAAACGATAAATATTTACAACTTATAAGTAATTCGATGGGTGCTGGATCTTTACAAGAAGATGAATATAATATGAAATTCATTATAAAAAATATTGCCAAAGAAGTCACGATTGAGAAATAATTTTGGCGTTTTTTTCTGTCACTAAAATCGGTGACACGAAAAAGCGCCAAAAATCTCCAAATGATAACTGATGTAAATATTTTATTCATGATATATAAATTATGACATGAATAAAATAAAAAAGGATGTAAATGGTGACGTAAAAAAAACGCCAAATGATAAACTCATTTATTTATTTTTATATGTTTTTGTTTTATGTAACAATTCTTTTCTTTTGTATGTTTTCGTGATAGTAACATGTCTCAAATATTTATTTATTAATTCCATGTTTTTTTGTTCTTTTATTTCTTTTTCTATTTCTTTTTCTTTTTTTTCTTCTTTTTGTTTTTTGATTTGCTCTAAAATTTCTTTCTTTTTGATTATTTCAGATGTATCATTATTTGAATTTTGCTTGGATGTATATTTTTCCATTTTCGTTTGTAAATTTGTATTGTTGAAACAATTAAACACAAGAGGACCACTCTTTTGAGAATCATATTTAATCTCTACTTTTTCTTGTTTATATTTTATAGGTTTTATATCTTCATCAATTGGATCGTCTACTTCCATAAGATCTTCATCCTCAAAATCAAGTGAACCATCGTCAATCATTTCAATAATCTTTTTATAGATTGAATAATCATTTTTATGAATCGAATCATTCAACATGATCGTAATTTTATTTTTATAATTTTTGTCTAGATTACTTCTATACAACTTAGCAATAATATTTCTAGGATGTAATGTTTCGCATAGTAAATGGTTTATTTTTATTTTTTCATGTTTTTCCATTAATACATTGTATAAAATTTCTCCATGATAATCGATTTTTCTTACCTTTTCAAAATGATCCAAGAAATAAGATGCTTTTCTCATTTTTCCTTGATAGGAAATTTTATGATCATTTGTCATGGTAGTTTGTGCACTCGGATAGTTAAACCCTAAGGCATGTTTTTCAAAACAAACTAAATAATCATTTTGATGGATGGTTTGTGTAATACCCACAATCTTTTTATTGTCAATGGTATGAATTTCAGGATTTATTTTTTCAATGGCAACGATTCCTTGATCCGTGCTAACAGGTGTTTTTGCTGGAAAACAAATATTCGATATTGGTATAGGTATAACATCAGGATCAGGATTAGGAACAGGTATAGGTATTGGCGTAGGATCGGGTGGTGTAGGTTTTGAAGTATACATATACCCAGTGAAATCATACAATGATTCACTACTGTTAGGCTTTGAAAATATTAATTCTACATCAACAGTTTCATCTTGATAATAATTATAATACAACACAAAAGGATAATATACGTTCGCAAAAGGAATGTCGATGGTTCCAATATAATTATAATTACTCGAATAATATATACTGATCGGTTGAGTGTTACTAGGAACAGTTGAAAAATTACCTGAGTAGGTTGAATCTGCATAAGTTGAAACAATTTCTTCAGGAGTGGTACCCACTTCTCCTATATATAATACTGCATTTTTACTATAAGTGTAAATACTTTCCATACGTGGATTAAAAGTCCACGTTCCTGTTACGTCTGGATAAAAATAACCCAAATATTTGTCTGAAGATAATGATACTTCAGTAAAAGTATAATATATACTTGTCGCTACAGTAGTGCTTGTTGGGTTTGTTGCATCATTTCTAAAAAACGGAACAGCATTTGATACTGCTTCACTATAACTAGTTGGTGCACCTTCACTAGGCACTTGGTTACTGTAATAATATCTAGTTAATCCATTAGTCATATCTTATTTTATTTTATATAATATTATAATATTTCTATTTTTTCTAAAAAGGCAATTGTTTGCAAATAAATATTTTTCAACAAATTGATAAATAGTCGTTCTATCATAACAGGGATTTCAAAATCGTCGTTCAATAACATTTTAATACTTAATGTCATTTTAAAAGGACTATGTAAAAAATTAGAAATTGTCATTTCTTTAATGGGCGCAATAATAGCATTTTTACATTGATTATGTTGTTCTCCATATTCTTTGGAAGAAATTCCTACAAATTGTCCATTGATTTTTGTTAGATGTAAACTAATATATCTTTGTAATACCCCCAATTCTTTGAATAAGGGCTTTATTAATAAATACAAATTACCTTCAGTTCCATTTTCATTTTCCTCCAAATGACAAGATTCGAAATAATTTTTATTTACTTCAAAAATGAGTTTGATCAAATTAAAATTAAACATTTTTTCCATCAATAAATTTTTATTTTCTATGGTCATATTTATGTGATAATGATTTTTTTTGACTTTACTAATGGTTAGGTTAGGTTTGTTTACAAATATTTTCTGTTTTTTATTATTTTTATTTTCATTTATTTCTAGTTCCATTTGTATATAAATATAACTACCTTTTTTATATTTATATTTCTATTGCATTATATTATTTTACCATAAAACATGAATACTTAGATTATTCGCAGAATAAGGATTATTTTTCCAATTACCCTTCATTCCACGACTTCGAGTCAAGTAATTTTTCCTGCGTGCTTTATCTTTATGTTTGGTATAGTCTTCGTAACCAATTTGTCCAAAGTTGATCCATTTTTCATTTTTGGGATCGTAAATACTGTATTTTTTTTGAGGATTTCTCGCTGGATATAGTTTGGCTGTTTTTCCTAGATATTTGTAAGCCATTTGCTGTGCTTTCCGAGGATTGGAATATTTCGACAATTTTTTGGTAAATTTTTGTTTTCTGGTTTTCATTTTTACTATATATTATAGTATTATATTTTTTACATGGCGGATTTTAATTGATGACATCGCTCATGTAATATTTGTAAATTATCGATTACAGTGAGACCTCCTGCAGTCCAAGGAATAATATGATCACCTTCGTATTTATCGGATTCTTTTATTTGTAATTGACATTTTGGACAAATATGTTTTTGATGATCTAATTTTTCTTGAATCATTTTTTTATTGAATCTTCTAACAGTTCCCTCTTTATTAACTTCATTGTTAATAATTTCGTCAATTTTTTCGATGATTTTCTTTTGAAACACCGCATTTCTTGAATTACAATTTACGGTTGTTTGTATATCTTCTACAAGAATTTCTTTTAAAAATGCATCAATAATAACAGGAGAAATTCGATTAAATAATGCATAATTGTTATTTATAAAATACGAACATCTAGAAACAATGAATTTATATGGCATATAACATGTTTTACACCTTTGCACATTTAAAACGCCGAATTAACAACGAAAAAAATAAACAAAAATGCAAAAATTTGGTTATAATCCGTCTTAAAACGGATATGAATTTTAAGAATTTATTTCTCTACAAAATATTTCTGGTCTTTTTCCTGTTTGTAGAACAGATTTAACTATATTTAACATATTTTGCACAGCATTCTTATCTCTGTTATGGAATATTTCGCTTTTATGCTTAACCGATTGACATCGTAATAATCCATGACAAATTTCTGTTTTTCCTTCTTTCTTTAATTTAGGTTTTTGACTTGGTCTTTCTAAAAAATTCTCTAATTCTTCATTACAACAATTACATAATTTTGATGTTCTAAATTCATTTACCAAAAATGTTTTATAACCAGCATTTTTAAATATTCTTCTAAATTTTTTACAAATTACTGGTTCTTTTCCTTTCATATGATAATCTCCTTTATCGTAATCACCCATAACAAATATAGTTTCTTCTGGTTTTCCATATTTGTTTTGAAAGTTTTGTATCATCTTATTTTCACTTTTTTGAGTATTTGTAAATGCATTTAATTTAAATTTTCTAAAACATCTTTGTTCGTAATGTGAATATAATTGATAATTTACTTTATTCTTTTCAATACAATATGTTTTAAATTTATCATAATTACATGTTTTTGAATTTAAACTTGATAATGTTGTTTCTAATTCTTTTACTGATTTTTCATTAATGATTGTTTCTTTATTTAATTTATCTTTAATTTTACTATATTTTTTCATTCTTGTTTCTAATCTTCTTTGGTTCTGTGTATAACGAAATGTAATTAATTTATCATTTTCATCTTTATAACCACAATATATTAAATCGCTCATGTTGGGGTCAGAACAAATAAATTTTTTATCTTTAATTTCATCTAAATTTGCTTTTTCAATATAATCAATATTTTCTTCTTGACAACATTGTTTATTTTGCCATGTTTTAGATAATGGTTTTCCATTAGCATCTACTTTTACAAATAGAATACAACAAGAAATTCCATCTGTTCTAATCATATGTGAAAATGTATATTTTTTACCTTTTTTGAATACTCTTTTGTTTAACTTAAAATATGCATTCCAGATTTCAAAATATTTATTTTGTTTCTTATATGTTGTTAATAATTTACTATCGTAATTTTCACCCATAAAATTTTGAATAATTCCACATGTATCAATACATATATTTTTTGGTATAATATTGGTTCTTAATGGCAATACATTAAATAATCTAATTTGCTTCTCGTCATTTTTAATTTTATCAACATTAACTTTTTCTAATTCATTACAAATATGAAACATACCATAAATAAAATATTGTGTATTTGATTTCAGTTCATAATAAATATTATTTTCTTCAAATTCCGTTTTATTTGGAAATATTTTTATTTTTTGTTCTCTAATCCAATTATGATATTTTGATTCACTTGTTAAATCACCAAATGTAATTAAATCTTTCTTGACTTTATTTATTTCTTCATATAATTCTTTATGTAATTGTTTTCTAATTAATTTATCTTTATTATTTTTAGTAATTTCTTCTCGTTTTGCTTTAATACCAAATACAATATTTACATATTTATTAAGATGGTCAATAAAATGTTCTTGAATATTGTTATTAATATTTGTAATCATATCAATCGCTTCATAAGCAAGAATATATGGTAATTTATCATAATAAAGAATTTCATTATTAGCAATAGTTAATGAATAATGATTTTTATAAAAATCTGTAAGAGTTTTTAATTGTTCTGGCATAGTTTCATCAGTATAACCACCACTATTACATTTTCTTTTTGTAATAACTTTAAAAATATCACAAATATATTCTTTATCTAAAACTGGAAAAGATTGATTATGTTCATAAAGATGCAATAAATATAATTTTAAGAATTGATATGAATGTATAACAATTTTATTAGTTCTAATTGTAATATCATTAATAATAGGCAATAATTTTTCATCTCTTATAACATTCTTAATATTATCCTTATTAGTTTTCATGTAATCAAAATTTTCTTCATCCTTTTTCTTTTCTTTGACTTTGGGTTTTTGTTTTTTCATTTCTATATAATATTACTAAACATTTTATTTTTAAATAGTTTTACGCATTAAAATTTATTAATAAAAAATTAATAAAAAATTAATATAAAATTATTTAGATTAATAATTATTAGATTATATAATGAGTGATAAAACAAAATCTTTTATTGAAAAATCTATACTTATTCATGGCGAACACTATGATTATTCAAAAGTAGATTATAAAAATTGTGATACAAATGTTATTCTAATTTGTAAAATCCATGGGGATTTTTTACAAACACCATATTCTCATTTAAAAAGCAAAAATTGCCCTCGTTGCAGAGGTCATCAAAAAACATCAAAACAATTTATTGAAGAATCTATGTTAATTCATGGTGATAAATACAATTATTCAAAAGTAGATTATAGAAATAGTTCCACAAAAGTAATAATAATTTGTAAAACTCATGGTGAAATAGAACAAATGCCAAGTAGTCATTTAAGTGGTCAAGGTTGTTATAAATGTGGAAATAATATATTAAAAACTAAAGAAGAATTCATAATAGACTCAAAAAAAATATTTGGAGATAAATATAATTATTCGAAGGTAGAATACAAAGGTGCTCATAAAAAAGTTATTATTTGTTGTTCAGAACATGGAGATTTTGAAATTAAACCAAATTGTCATTTATCAAATCAAGGTTGTTATAAATGTGGAAGAAAAGAAGTATCTAAAAAATTATCATTAAATAAAGAAGAATTTATTAATAAATCAATAGAACTTCATGGAAATAAATATGATTATTCTAAAGTAGAATATAATGGAAATAAAACTAAAGTAATTATAATCTGCAAAGAGCATGGAGAATTTTTACAAAAACCTAATGGTCATTTATCTGGTGATGGATGCGTTAAATGTTCAATAATTACAAATGCTGATAGAAATAGAAAAACGTTAGAACAATTTATAATAGATGCAAAATATGTTCATGGAGATAAATACGAATATTCTAAATCAGAATACAAAAATTCACGTGAAAAAATTATTATTATTTGTAAAATTCATGGAGAATTTTTACAATCGCCAGAAGACCACACACATTCTAATTCTGGATGTCCTCATTGTATAAATAAAACAGAAGGTAAATTATATGAAAATTTACAACCATTATATCCAAAAATAATTATTCAATTTAAAAAGGATTGGTGTAAGAATAAAAAGTATCTTCCATTTGATTTTTGTATTGAAGAATATAAGGTTATTATTGAATTAGATGGACCGCAACATTTTAAACAAGTAAGCAATTGGTCATCACCAGAAGAGCAATTTAAAAATGATAAGTATAAAGAAAAATGTGCAAATGAAAATGGTTATTTTATTATTAGATTATTACAAGAAGATGTATTTAATGATAAATATGATTGGAAAACTGAATTAATAGATAATATTGAAAAAATAAAAATAGACAATATTATTCAAAATATTTATATGTGTAAAAATAATGAATATGAAAACTTTATAAATTAACATGCTCATGTGGCTTTAATTTTGCCTTCCTATTTAAATATGCTTGATGACGCCATTCTTTTAATTTTTCTGGATTAGTTTCTTTTATTTTTTCCATATAATGTTTTGCTTTTTCTTTTACTATATCACTATTTTTTTCGTAATATTTTTTATTTCGTGTTGGATTTGTATATGATTTTAATTTTTCTTCTAATTCATTTTTTATATTTTTAAGTTCTTCTATTTCAAGTTTTAACTTATTTATTTCTTCATCCATTTTATATTTACTATAATAATATTATAACATAATTTTAAATATTTTATGCTATAATATTAAGTATAAATGACATCTAAACATAAAAGTGAAGATTATAAAATATCTGCTGTTGAATATTATTTAGTTGGTGATAAATCACAATTAGAAGTATGTGAAATTTTTAAATGTAGTCCAAGAAGTTTAATGAGATGGGTTGAAAAATATGAAAAGGATGGTAAAATAAAAAGAGAAGATAGAAAACCAGTTGCATATAAAGTTCATAAAGAACATGTTAAATTTTTATTGGATGAAATTAAAAAGAATAAAACTATTACTATGATAGAATTGAAATATAAATTAAAAGAAAAATTTAAGGTTGAATTAAGTAGATTTCATATTAATCGTGTAGTAAATGACAATAATATAACATTAAAAATAACAAGAATACGACATGAACCAGAAAAACGATTTGGTAAAGAAATAAATATAAATCAAAAATTAAAAGAATTCTATGATGAAATTAAAAAACATAAATTAGAAGATATTATATGTATAGATGAAACAAGTATAAGCGGTTTTCAAAAAAGAAGTCATTGTTATAGTGAATTAGGTAAAAGATGTGTAATAAAAACTCAATCACAAGAAGTATTCAAAAAATATACTGGTATATTTGCTATTTCTTATAATGGCGTTTTAGGTTGGGATTTGTATGAAAAAGGTGGAATAGATAGTGATAGATTATATGAATTTTTAGAAAAACATATTACAACAAAATACAAAAATAAATTAATAATTTTAGATAATGCAAGTAGTCATAGAAATACAAAAATAAAGGAATTAGTAAATAAGCATAATACATTATTGTATAGTGTTCCTTATCAACATTTCACAAATAGTATTGAAAATTACTTTAGTATGATGAAATCAAGATTATATAAATTAGATGGTTTAACTCACAAAGAACTAAAAACAAATATTGATAAAGTAATTAAGGATATACCCAAAGAAAAGTATGAAAATATAATTAAAGGAACTTATAATAGAACTGAAAAATATCATAAGAAACATTCAAATAGAAGAAAAACATTAAAAAATTATAAATAATTAGCATATTTAAAAAGTCGGCGTTTTAAATGTGCAAAGGTGTAAAATAGGACTTCTTTATACAAGTGCTTTGGAATCAATGCACAATCATCCATAGCAATTTTTTTACTTGTTATATTAAAACTACTAATATTCGTATTATTCTTGATATAATCATATTTAATTTCCACATGTTCTATGGAATCTTCTTCATACATTTCTAAAATTTTACTTACGACTTTACTACGTTGAACGTCTGATCCATTTAGTTGTAAAACTTGGATTCCAGTTTCATTAACTCTTTTATGACTGAATTTTTCTTTGAATTTTTGCGTAAAATCTTGTAATCCACTTTTTTCAAATTTTTTATCACGTTGTTTTAAGTCCCCTGTAATGACCATTTTACTGTTTTCACCAATGCGAGTCGTTAACATCAGCATCTGATTCGGTGAACTGTTTTGCATTTCATCGGCAATAATAAACGCATCTTTAAACGTGCGACCTCGCATATAAGCCAAAGGACTGATTTCAATCACATTATTTTTAATTAAATTATCAATTTCTTGTCTAGAAAATTTTTCTTCAAAAACATCAATAATCGGACGTGTCCAAGGATCCATTTTTTTCACTAAATTTCCAGGTAAAAATCCAATGTCTTCTTCGACTGGCACCACTGGACGGGTGATAATAATTTTTCCAATGACATTACTCTTCAATAATGATATTGCTTCATGGCATGCCATAAATGTTTTCCCCGTTCCTGCTGGTCCAACAACACAGAGTATTTTAATTTGTGGATCTTGTAAATAGTTTATATAAAGTTCTTGATTTTTTGTTCTAGGTTTTATATTTGATGTTAATTCGCCTCCATGTTTTTTCATTTGAATATTTTTTAAAATGTGTTTCATTCTATTCGATGTCATTTCCTGAGAAAAAGGCCGTGTTGAACGAAATAACGTATTCAACAATAAAAGTAAAACAGGAGAAGAAAAATAGTTTTTCATTGTTTTACTATACATAGAGTAAATATCTTTATCATACTATGTTTAATATAATATAATAAATAATATTTATTATAGTTAAAAGAATTTACCGATCGTGTTATTGTATACCTTTTTTGCAGCAATGGACGAAACATCGCCACTAATGGTAAAAGAACATTGTTTAACTAAGGCAGCTAATTTTTTCAATGTAGTCCATGAATAAGCATTATTATAACTGAATTCTTCAATAAACTCTTTTACTAATTTTCTTATTTCTTCGTCATGAAATAAATCCTTTTTGATTAAAAAATCTAACAAACAAACAATTGTTTTTTTGAAACTAATCAAGGAGTCCTGTTGGGATGCTATCATTTTCATGACTTTTTCTTTTACGTTAGGCATGCGTAAACCCCTTAATATAATTTCTAGTAACATGAAAATATTTATATCATCGTTATTCGAATATTTTTCAATCATATTATAAAGATTGTCTAACAATACATTATAACGTTGATTACTATCTATGTTTGCATTTAAAAAAATTGGATTTTCTAATGTATTTTTTATAATTTCCAATAAAGCATTTGAAAATTGTTTGTCATAATCCAATAAAAACCATTGAACCATATCATTGACAAACGCACGAAATTCTTTATTTTCTTTGAAATTAATTGGTTGTCCAATGTCGATAGCATTAATAAATTTATGATGTATGACCAAGATAGTTTTTAAATCCGTTTTACTTAAAAAATCAATTAAAAATAAAACGATTTCGGTATTTTCTATGTAATATTTGTCATATTTTGATGGTTCTGATACTACTAAACCTCCGATTTTTTTTGATTGTTTTCCTGTTCTTTTCATTTTTCTATTTTTTTTCTTTGTTTTTGAATGAATAATCATGAATAGATATTTAACATAGGTGAAGATTTTTTATTCTTTTGACTTACACAATTAAAATTAGAGTTTCTTACTTTTCCTGTTTTACATTTTTTGACACATCGATTTGTTAGAGGATTCAATTCTTTATCTTCTGAACACATTTTTCTATTTTTTTGAGTTTTTGTTTTATCAGTGCAACGAAAATATTCGTTTCTTATTTTTCCGGTTTTACATTTTTTTACACAGCGTTTTGTAATTGGATTTAACTCTTTTTCTTTGCAATTTACAACAATTTCTTGAAGACTAGCCATAGGGACATGATTAGATATAATTTGCACAGGATCATTATACGCAGTCTCTTCTAATTTGGGTGTAATATGAATAGATTTACTTTTATCCATGCTTTTATTAATACTACTACTAGCACTACTTTTACTGCTTTTATTAATACTACTACTAGCACTTTTACTACTACTTTTATTAAGGCTACTACTTTTACTTTTACTAATACTAGTAGAAGATTTTTCATTTCTCAACAAAATGTCTTCGTATTGTTTTAATGCCTGTTCGGCAGAAACACATCGTGTTTTGTAATCAAATGAATACATCGATTCAAACAAAACCGATGCTTTTTTGTAAAATTCTTCTGGAACACCTTTTTGTTTATAAAATTGATTTAATACATATTTTAATGTAAACCCAAGACCATAAATATCGATCGAGTCAACTGTTTTTTGAGAAATTGATTTATAAGTATGTTTGGATAAATAAGTATTGTAAGTATCAAAAAATAAGGATAAATCATTTTCTACACAATGAACATGAGGATCTAAGTAAATATAATAAAATAGTAAATTAAAACTACCTGGGTTTTTAATAATTCCGTTCGTTCCATTTTCCGTATCTTTTCTTGTAAGAATTTCTTTACTAAACAATGTTTTAAAATCATTTTTCTGTTCTTTTGATAATTTTTTATAAGAACTAAAATAAGATTTATTTAAAAATCCATTATCGATGGGATAAGACCAATGAAAAGTGGATGCTTTATTCTCACTTTTTTTTGATGTTTCAAGAACGGACGACGCACGTTTCATAAGACCAAAATCAATGAATTTGAATTTCATGGTAGTCGGATCAAATACAATATTTTGAGGTTTTAAATCATAATGAATAATGTCATTTTTTTTAAAAAAAACAAGACCTTTGAAAAGATGATGTGCGTTGCGCCAAAATATTTTACAATTATCAGGATTTTTCACAAAACTCTCTAAATGAATTCTACAAAAAATACTTAAATCGTAGCCACCATCTTCTAGAATTAAAATACGATAGTCTTTTGGATGAAGCATAATATCTTCTGCTTGGAAACTTTGGCACTTTTTTATATCTTTAATTACGTCAGCTTCTTTGATGTCAGGAACACAAATGGTAGGCGTTCCTAAATGATACGAATTCGTTTTATCAAGCTGTGATATAATAAGAAATTCACTTAATTCTTTTTTAGCAGATTTTGATTTCATAAGTTTTGAAATATAATGATCATAAGGAATTCCGTGGGTATCTTTACATTTTAAGCTAGGTTTTAAAACGCATCCAAAAGCGCCTTCCCCTAATACATCTCTCATATTACATTAGAATTATATTTTATTTATTACAATTCTACTTATAAAAATTGTTTTTATTTTTATAAGTATAATAGGTATATATTATTGATCGTTTAAATATCTAAACTAATTGTATTTTTATCGGATTTTTGACGTCGTTTACTGCGCTTTGGAATATTTCCTTCTATTTGAAGTTCTTTTAAATCATTAATACTAATGGTGCTATTATCATTCGTGTTCATTTGCACAGGTTCTGGTATATTTATGGTTTTTGTTTTAAGCCCAGATAAAATATCATTGATATCACTAGGACCTTTCATATCTGGACGTTTACTGCGTTCGGCGGGCTGTGGAGGAGCTCCACTAGGAATATAATTATTTTCACGAATATTGATTCCATCATCTACAAAGTTACCTCGAGCCATCGTAATATCTGGTCGATTGGCGTAAATATTATTTCCAGCTCTTCCTATTGGAGGTGGAACTGCATTTGGACCTTGCGTTGCCATGGCAGGAGGAGGTCCACGTCCTCTAGTTGGTGCCTCGGCTTCTGGATTCATAATTCCATTCATAAACCCAGAAAATCCAGGGTTAGAACCAGCCATTGAATTTACGGCAGCAGACTGAAAAGATCGCATTAAATCGGGGTTTTGACGTAAAATATCATCCATTCCAGGCATGGCGGATTTAAACATTGTGTTGGTCATATGAACCATCATCGCACTTCCTCCCAATTGGAATAATAATTTAAGTTCAGGCGCCATCGATGCCTTGGTCTTGTATTTTTCATATAATTCGCCGAAAATTTCGTCATAATCATTGATATTTTCATTGATTTGTTCACCCCATCCATCTAAATTAATATCAAAGGGATCAAAACGATTATTTAAAAATTCAATTCCATTAATAAGTGCCATCATCATATTTCCTTGAAATTTTACCGAATTTTGTCTACTTTTTTCCTCCATAATCATTTCATATTCCCCTTGCATTTCAGCTAAAGAAGAATCCATGTTGTATTTTTTGGTGAGTTCGACTCCTTTCTTTTCAAGGGCTTCTAATTTTCTTAAAAATTTAAATTTTTCTCTTAATAATTCTTCTTTGCTTAATTGTGGTTGAGAAGACATATTTTTTTCAGGATTGATTGGTATATTATTGAATTTTCCATAACCATCCCATGTTTTACTATCAGTTTCTACTTCTGCAGTGGATTTGCCAATTTTAATATTATCATCAAAATGCACATTTGGACGATCTCGTTCATTGAAAGAACCAAATAAATTACTATTGAATTCTTTCGAACTCGGCCCAGGAGTCGCTAAATCATTTAATTCGTTTTCTAAATTATTTAGATCTTCAATATCAATATCACTGACTCCTCCCCTTCCCTGATTATTTTCTTTCATTTTATCATTCATTAATAATTCAATTCCTCCGCCAAAATTGGTTGATTTTAAACCAGACCCAGAACCAGAACCAGATCCAAAATCATTATCATCTAAATTTCCAAAATCAAGACTAGAAATATCTATGATTTCATTTTCCATTGTATTATGATAAAATTAGAACATTTAATTTTAAGTATTACGAATTGAAATATATATTATTGAAATAAACGACCTAAATTTAAACTTTATTTTTAATATACCAAATTCCTTGTAAAAAACAGTCTGATAAATCATCTTTTTTCTTATGTTTCATAAAAAAAGTATTCCAAGCAGAATATTTGAAATCCGAATTTACAAGATCTAAACATGTTTGAATCCCTAATTGTTTACGTTGTTTGTAATCTAACTTTTGATTTGTATTTGCATTTGCATTTGTATCTTTCATAAAATCTTTTAATTTGTTACAAGCACTAATAAATTCGATTTGAATCAAATTATTTTTCATAATAAAATATTGTGCTAACATACCTTGAATTGTTTTCATTTTGTTTGCTAAGGGACCGATTTGATTTTCAATAATAATGGTTTTCAAGGTATCTAAATGATCTTCAAAAATTTCGTCGAATTTATGTTGTATATTTTTTCCAATGGTAACTAAATCGACTTTTCCTGCATTTACTTTGGCAATGGGTTGAAGACAATTTGTTTCTGAAAATTCACAAATCATTTGAATTAATTCTTGTTTTTTTGCATTTTGACTACAAGGAATTTTATATTTATAAATGATTTGTTTCAGTTGATCGATTTTTTGTTTATTTAAATGCGATAAATGAAAGTCATTATTCGGTAATAGATATGGTAATTTTTTAGAATGTTTTAAACAATAGCATTTATCACCTTTGATAAATTTTGCGGGTTTCAAACATGTTTCATTTTTATCTATTTCGAGACATTTCATTTCTTTTTTCTCGGTTAGATCAATATTATCCCATTTTGCGATTTCAAAATAATCTGAATCAGAAGATTTTGTGAAGAGGCAAAAGGATAAGTTTTTGATACCAACGTCGATACTTAGAAATTTCATATTCTATATATAAATATAACTAGAAACAAGTTTTTATATTTATATACAAACTATTATTTATTTTGTTTTTTTTAGCTCTTCAATTTCTGCTTTTAGTTCTTTGATTGCATTTACCATGATTGGAATAAGTGCAGCATACGATGCTTCTAGTCGATCAGGATTCGATTCATATACTAAATTAGGCACGATGACTCCAAGTTTTTCTTGACTTTGTTTTAATTCTTGTGCAATGAATCCAAATTCATGAATATCTACTTTTCCACCATTTCGCATATTCCAATCAAATTCAACTGGATTTAGTTCGTTTATAAAATCCAAACCGACGGGAAGAGAGACAATATTTTTTTTGTCGCGTGCATCTGATAGAGCTGTAATTGTCTGTACTTGACAACGCAAAGCAGTAATACTACTATTACCTAACGTGATCTCATTGCTTACACCTGCACTTGATGATTGTGAGTTGTAACCGATACCAGTGTTATTGGTGCCAGTTGTATTACTTTGTAATGCAGCTTGTCCAAGTGCTGTATTAAATGAAGCAGTATTCTGGTTTAACGCACTTTGTCCAAGTGCTGTATTAGAATAACCAGTTGAATTAGCTGCTAACGCACCTCGTCCGACAGCTACATTATTATCACCGATTGTATTAGCTGCTAATGCACTTGCTCCGACAGCGGTGTTACTTAAACCATTTGTATTAGCGAATAACGCACTTACTCCTATTGCTGTGTTACTTCCACCAGTTATATTAGTTGCTAACGCATTTTGTCCGACAGCGGTGTTACTTAAACCATTTGTATTAGCTGCTAACGAATTTTGTCCGACTGCTGTGTTACTTGCACCGCCTATATTAGCTGCTAACGCATTTTGTCCGAGTGCTGTGTTAGCTGCACCGCTGGTATTCTTGCTTAACGCAGCTTGTCCTACAGCTGTGTTATTATCAGCAGTATTAACTTGTAACGCAGTTGATCCAAGTGCTGTATTACTTCCACCAGTTATATTAGTTGCTAACGCATCTCGTCCGATAGCTGTATTACTTCCACCAGTTGTATTAGTTGCTAACGCATTCCGTCCGATAGCTGTGTTATTTACACCAGTTGTATTAGCGAATAACGCAAGTTGTCCAACAGCTGTATTACTTGCACCAGTTATATTAGATCCTAACGCACTTGCTCCGAGTGCTGTGTTATTTGCGCCGGCTAAATTAGCTGTTAACGCACCTGATCCGACTGCTGTGTTAAATGAAGCAGTATTCTGGCTTAACGCATCTCGTCCGATAGCTGTATTACCATCACCACTTGTATTAGTTGCTAACGCATTCCGTCCGATAGCTGTGTTATTTGCGCCGGCTAAATTAGCTGTTAACGCACCTGATCCGACAGCTACATTATTATCACCGATTGTATTAGTTGCTAACGCTGTTGTTCCAAGTGCTGTATTACTTGCACCAGTTATATTAGATCCTAACGCATTTTGTCCGAGAGCCGTATTACTTGAACCACTTGTATTAGATCCTAACGCACTTACTCCGACTGCTGTGTTAAATGAAGCAGTATTCTGGCTTAACGCATTTGTTCCAACTGCTGTATTACTTCCACCAGTTATATTACTCGCTAACGCATCTCGTCCGATAGCTGTGTTAGCTTCACCGCTGGTATTATTTGTTAACGCATATGAGCCGACAGCTGTATTATCAGAACTAGTTGTATTAGTATATAAAGAATTTGATCCTATTGCTACATTCTGATTACCAGTTGTATTATTTGCTAACGCATATGAGCCGATAGCTGTATTATTAGAACTAGTTGTATTAGTATATAAAGAATTTGATCCTATTGCTACATTCTGATTACCAGTTGTATTACTGTATAACGCTTTCCACCCTAGGGCTGCATTTTCAGTGCCATTTAAATTTAATGCTAACGCAGATGTCCCGACTCCTGTATTGTAATCTGAATTACTATACTGTAAGACACCATACCCTACTGCTGTATTTTCAACATTACTTATGTTATTTTGCAAACAAGCGGATCCTAGTGCTGTATTTAGAGAACCAGTTGTGTTACTTGCTAACGCATTTGTTCCTATTGCTACATTTTGAAAACCAGTTGTATTGTTCAATAATGCACAAAATCCTAGTTCTGTATTGAAGGTAGGAGCAGTTGATACATTGTTCATATATTTTATAGAATAAAAAAAAATTTACAAATAAAATAATGTTTGATATTTTATTTCTTTGTCCGAAAAAAATGAATAAATGCGCTATAATCCATTTGTGTATAGATCGGTTCTGCATTAAGTTGCGATCTATCCCAGTCAATAATACGAGGAAGATCGTCTTCTGGATCGATCATGACATTGTTAGGTAAATCTCCATGGGAAATATTATTTTTATGTAAAATCTGCAATGAATCGCGTAAATATCGGTATTGTTTTTTCGTCATTTGATAATCATCTAAGGGTAATAAAAACTTTTCAAAGACAATTTGTTTTTTTTCTAGATGGATGCCTTTTTTTATACAAGCTAAATAATCAGGATTATTTTCAAGATCAGTAATACATGAATTATCCTGAGGAAAATAATAACGGTTAAATCGTTTGTTTTCAGGATCAATTTCAGCCAGTTTTTCATGTAATTCTTTATTTATAGTCGCTTCATCATTTATAATTTTTGCAACGTATCCATACTCTTTTGAAAAGTCATTACATGAAACGGAATCAATCACACATCCATCCATTCCACTTCCTAAAAGCGTTCCAGCTTGCAAACTCTTTTTTTTAGTTTGTTTTTTCTTAGTTTTCTTATTTTTTTTTTGCTTTTTACTAGTTTGCTTTTTACTAGCTTTATTTTTATAATTATATCTTTTCGATATCATTATAATAGATGAATATTTTATAGTTAAACATTGGTAGGAATGGACGGTGCAATAAGACGAGCATTCAATTGTTCACGAGATAAATAATTATTTTTTAAATCACTATTGTTATAACCATAACTTGGTTTCGATTGATCATGAGTAGAATTAAAAATAAATGGACTATTTGAAGAACTTTTATTGACGTAATTTGGAGGAATGTTTCCAGAGGATTCCACGGCATCTAAATAATTATGTTTCATAATCTTGGAAGCATTGTTTTGTAAAAAATTGCGATAAGCCCAATTGGAATGAATACCTTCCTTTTCTTGGATTTTATTATTAATGACAGCTTCTGGTTGCCAATTTGCAAAATTACGTCCATCGTTCATAACAGGTGGTTGTTTATTGTTAGATCCAGGGGTTAAATACATGTATTATTATATAAAAAGATAAAAATTATACAATAACAATAAAAAGAATTAGATTTATACAGAAGAAATTAATTTAATAATATCATTTTTCTTTAATTTGGAAGCATCATTGGTCAACCCTTTTTGTAACGCCAAGTCTCTTAGTTTTTGAAGTGGCATTTTTTTATAATCAATTTCTTCTACATGGATAGATTTGAATAAAGAAGCATCATTAGTATCGTCATGATCGCTTAATAAATGTATTTCGGTTATTTTTATTTCAGATTCACTGGAAATATTATCATATTCATCTTCATTTATATCAAGATCATCTTCTGATATTTGATCATCAATTTCATCTAATTCATTTGTGATATCAATAATATTACTTTCATTTGGTAAATGAATATTCAATATTTTTATATGATCTGTTGTTACAAGTTCCTCTTCTAAATCGGATTCAGGTTCTGATTCGGATTCCGATTCAGAGTCTTCTTCTAAATCATCGTCGTCATCTTCATCTTCGTCTTCGTCTTCATCATCCGATACATGAATGAGATTTTTTTCACTAGTAAATGGTATCATATTTACACCAGAACTTGAACTGGCTAATTTACTTCTAAAGAATTCCAATTCTTGTGCCATGGTGGATATTAAACCTAACATGGATGAAATTTTATGATCTTGTTCAGACATACGATAATTAATATAGGTCATAACAAGGGAAACGATTAAAAACAGCGCAGCGACACTAATAAAAAATGATGGACTAAAAAGTTCGGTAAAGGACATTATTATTAGAGATTTAGACATTTAAATAGTTAAGAAAACGAATTCAATAAAATTAACAAGATTTACACGTAGAATATAAAATTTCTAAAGGGTAATTCATATCAGCTAACACTTTAAATCCTCCTTTAATTTCTGAAATCCCTTCTTCCAAAATATATGTGTATTTGAAACTATCTTTTTCTTTGATTGTTTGCATTTGAAAATTTTTTATTTTCTTATTTTTTTCAAGAATTTTACACATATCAATATAATGCGTTGTAAGAATGCACGAAACATTTTCATATTTTGCTAAATATTCCATAAAAGCTGTTGCACTACTAGTCGCTTCTTCAGGATTCGTTCCTGAATACAATTCATCAAATACACAAAAATGTCTTTTGTTAGGATGTAATTGAATGCAATCAATAATTTCTTTACATCGTCTGGCTTCTGCTTGAAATAAGCTGTCGCGTCCCGATGTATCGGGAATATTTACATAACAATGAAAAAAATCGACTGGTTTTAAGATGGCGCCTTCAAAACATCCACATCCAAATTGTTGAGACAAAAGGGTATTAATTAAACTCGTTTTTAATAAAGTTGTCTTTCCAGATGCATTAGGGCCCGTAATAATCATATTTTTGTCTAAACAAGTATCATTTTTTATATGTTTTTCATTAATAAGACTTGGGTAATATGCTTTTACAAACTTATTTTTTTTAGGAGTTCCGTTTTTTTTGATGAATTTTGCAAAATGAATTGATTGGTATAGATGTTTACTTATTCCTTTTACATTATCTAGATATCCGTGAAATCCAAAAGAATATAATAAAGATTCATGATAAACTTTGTCATCATACAATTCATAGAAACATTTTAAAATGTGACCGATTTCAATGACTTTGGCAAAAGATAATTCAAATGGTGTAATAACATCTAATTTATGTTTTATTTCTAGTAAATGATATTTATTTTTGGTTAATTCTTCATTAAATGGTTTGTAACTGGAAAGTTTTTGAGTTATATCCAAATAACTATTTATTTTGTAGATGGTATAGTCAATGTATTTCTTAAAGGCAAATAGATAGTCGTGTATTTTTTTCGTATTTGAATAGAATTTAATACATGTTAATATATTTTGATAAATGGAAAAAATATAAAAAGCAGCCGAAATAATTAAATAGATCTTTTGATTCGTATCTACTTCATGAAAACTAGTAAAAATTTTCCCGATGGCGTGATTGGATATAATCATTTTTAAAATATCCAAATATTCATTCATAGTAACATGTAAACCTTTTAGTTTAATAATAAAAAATGGTATAATTAGAATAAAGATTGGCATAAATAAGGATAATATGGGAGAAGCCACATTATAAATACTCATTGCTTGTAGAAATGGTGCGTTGGTATTTAAAAATTTCCCAAATTCCCAATCAATGTATAAATATTTTTCACAAAAACTAGTTTCTCCTTTAATTTCATTCCACAATGTTAGTATATGTTGAAAATCAAAAGTGTTTTTTTTATCTTTTTCATGTTCATTTTCTTCCATATTTTTTTCATTTTTTTTATATATTTTCAACATTTTTTGTGTATCTTTTAAAAAACGAGTGTCTGTGGTATAGAACTCGGAAAAAGATTCTAAAATACTTTCACCGAAAATATGTGATGGAGAAAAAACATGATTATAAATAGGTATTTCATTTTCTTGAATTGTTTTAACTAATTCTAAATCAGTAATAATTGTTGATGAAAGATTCTGTTTTTTAGAATTATAAAAAATGGGTAATTTAAAATAATTATTTATTTCTTTGCTATAATTATTTTTATTCGGGTTATTATTTTCCTTACTGTTCATTTCAGACATTTATAATAAAATAGATAATAAATCTAACTTATTTTACGAATAGAATAGAAAAATAAAAAATATTAATAAAATGACAAAATGAATAAAAATTATATCATCTATATATAAATGAATACAAATGATAAATATGGAGATACGAATTTTATGTCTTTTTTAGGATCTGTTTTGGCTCGTTTAGCGTATTTTTCAGACTATGCAAAACTTCCCAAATATTTTAGTTCTGAACCAGAAGAACAACATATGATTCGTTCAAAGAATTTTATAAGTTTATATTCTTGTATTTTTAGTGACCAAGTAATCCCTACAACTATGTTGAATAGTATTGGAAATCAAATAAATTTAGATAATCTATTTAATGATTCCATTCTTTTTTCAAGTGTGAATAATGCTCCTAAAAGATCAAATGGTTACATTGATTTTATCCCGATGGCTAAAAAAATCAATTACATCACTGGAGAAGAAACAAAGACCGAGCATGTTAAAATGATAGGTCAAAAAATAAATGAGATTTATAATTCAGGTATTTTGAAAAAAGGTAGAGTTTATTATACTTCCATTGGAACATCAAATTATGGAGAAATTTATATTGTGGCTGATTTAGATATACCTAATAAATTATTTGTTGTTTTTCGAGGAACTTACAGCGCAAAAACCGCAAATGCTTGGTCGAAACCCACTTCTTTGATTGCTTGGACAGTATCTGAATATAATGGAAAAAAACAGTCTTATTTATATGGTATTTTTAAATTAGTAGAAGATACTCTCAATACGGTTTTACAAGCTTGTTTAGATTTATCGCAAAAAGCATTTCCTAACGCAACCAGTGCAAATGATGTTAGTGTGATTACTTGCGGACATTCTTTAGGAGGCGCCATGTCAACTATTTTTTCTTATTTGTGGATGTCTGTAAAAGAAAATCAATTAGCGAATATGCCACCAGTGAATAATAGCGGTAAGAAAAATCCTTACATTAGCGGTGATTTTATAAGATTAAGTAAGCAAATTGGCTGTGTTAGTTTAGGTTCACCGCGTGTATTTAGTAAAGATTTAAGTATTTTATTTTGTGATTACGTAAAGGAGAAATATATTGTCTATAAAAGAGTCACTACAAGAGGTGATCCATTTACAGGACAACCTTATTTTGGTTTTTATCATGCTTGTTCCACTTCGGAAGAAATGCGTAAAGAAATATCGGAAGACTGCACACAAACATTAATGCGTGTTGGATATTCGGGAGCGAATTATGAAGGCAAACTCGACTGTAAAAATGTAAAAACACGAACTTATGCTCCTGATCCATTTTCTCATACTACTTATTTATATGTTTTATTTGGTCAAGCCTTAGACTATCGAAACACGAAGAAAATGTTTGCGGAAATGAACGAATTTGGTGATAGTTTGAAAAATACCAATAAAACAAGTATCTTTAATTTCGAAGTTCAACGAGAAGGATCCACTTCTATGTGTCGACTTTTATTTTATGATGGACCTATAAATGTTGAGGGTTGTAAAATTGCTTTTTTTAATTTGAATAATGTAAGAAACAATCGTATTGATGATCAAGCTTATGAAAATAAAGTAGAGCAAGAAAAAAGCAATGATAATAGTCAAATGGCCAGTGTAGGTGGTGGAATGTTTGACTGGTTTACCAAATCATTTTCTTCTAGTAAATCGACACCTACACCAAGTTCTTATACTCCAGTAACAAGTGTAACACCTACAAGTTCTATGACAACCGAAACAATGACACCAAATCCACCAAAAAAATCTTCTTATTCCTCTTATTTTTCTTCTTCTTCAACAGGTAAAACAAAATATCAAGAGGTAAGTGAAGATGTTCGAGTTACAACTCCTGTATTTGATAAGTTAAAACAAATTTCGCAATTTATTCCATTTATGTCGATCGAAAGAGAACCAATGAATTATAAAGATTATCCAAATGCAGTATTAAAGATTGAAGATTTAAATATGTTAGCACCATTACCATTAAGTCAATATATTGTGATCGGTAAAATACATTTACCAAATTCAACAAATTTAGAAGCTCCTATGAAAGGAGGTGCAAAAAGAAAAACAAAAAAAATGAAAAAACAAAATCGTAAATCAAAAAAACAAAGTCGTAAAATGAAAACAAAATCAAAAAGAAAAAGAGTCTAACACCTAAACAGAACCAAATTGGTTTGGTAGTTCATCGATTTGTGTATGATAATATTGTTCAATTTCTTTAATTTTTGGAATGTCTCGACGTGTAATCATATTAATGCCGGTTCCTTTTCTACCCCATCGACCACTTCTTCCAATGCGATGAATATAAGTATGCACGTCTTTAGGAACATCAAAATTAATAACGGTGCTTACTTGTTGGATATCAATACCTCGAGCAGTAACATTGGATGATATCATAACACGTGCTTTTCCCGATCGAAATTCTGAAAATGCATTATCTCTTTCAAGCTTATCCATGTTACTGTGTATTGCACAAACTGGAAATTTATCTTCTTTCATCGCTTCAAATAAATCAGCCACACGTTTTACACTGTTACAATAAATAATACACTGAGATAATGAAATAAAAGAGTATAAACTTTTTAATTGGTCGTATTTATGTCGATCATCTTCTACGGCTATGAAATATTGTTTAATTCCTTCCAAAGTCAATTTTTCTGGGGTAACCGATATTTTAACAGGATTACGCATAAATTTATTTGTAATGCTATAAATATATTGCGGTAAAGTAGCACTGAACAATGCAACTTGTATTTCTGAATGAAAGTATCTAAAAATATTGTAAATTTGTTCTTTGAAACCAGAAGATAACATTTCATCAGCTTCATCTAAAATTACTAGATTAATATTTTTAGATATAATATGATTTCTCCTCATCATATCATATACTCTACCAGGACAACCTACAATAATATGTGGAATATTATTTTTTAGGTCATCCGCATCTTCATCAATCGAAGAACCTCCTACCAATACTTTGGTTTTTAATCCTGGCATCATAGAACCAATGGTCGAAATTACATGAGCAATTTGTTTGGTTAGTTCGTGGGTTGGACTCATAATTAGTATTTGAGTTGTTTGAGATTCGAGATTTATTTGTGATAAAGCTCCAATAGAAAATGCAGCAGTTTTACCTGTGCCTGATTGTGCTTGTGCAATAATATCATGCTTTGCCATCATAGGTCGGATTGCTTTTCTTTGAATAGGGCTGGGATCTTCGAACCCCATCGAATAAATACCTCGTAAAATATTAACATCAATATCTAAATCGTCCCATTTATTAATAGGTTCGTATTTGTTATTATCACTTTCTTCAATAAGACCTTCGTTCTGAACAGAATCATTTAACATATAATATAATTAGTAATATTAGTTTTAAGCGCATTTAAAATAAATATTATATTTTAAAAAAATTGATATAAATGAAAACAATATTATTATAATAATATATTGAGATGGATACGATAAAATATAGTTTACAAGACTTTACAAATATTTCTTTTGTGGGGTTTAATTTTGTCGTTCCTGAAAATACAATGACATTAATATCAAAATTAGCAATGGAAGTAGGGTCTCCAACCTACATTAAAACGCCGATTTTTCAAAAACGAGATGTAAATGAAAATGTAAATATATTTACGAGTGCTTCTGTAAAGGCGAATATGAATAAAAAAAAGCGTGGTAATAAAGGTATGGAAATATCTAGTGAAGAATGGGAAACCATTCGATCATTTCAAACTACAAAAATAGAATTAAAAACTGGATTAGATGGTAAAATAGATGAAATACGTCTTATGTTAAATAAGCTTACCGATAAAACGTTTTCAGATATTCGAGATAAGGTTCTAACAATTATTAATGAACTCATTGAAGAAAAAATTTCGGAAGAAGACTTGACCAAAATAGGAACAACCATTTTTGAATTAGCATCTACGAATAAATTTTATTCCAAGATTTATGCACAATTATATGGTGTTTTAATAAATAACTATGAATTCTTACGCCCAGTATTTGACAAAAATTTTAATTCTTATTTAGATATTTTTAAACATATTGAATCAGGTGATCCAGATAAAGATTATGATCGTTTTTGTGAAATCAATAAAATAAATGAAAAAAGAAAAGCAATTAGTATGTTTTTTGTGAATTTGAGTATATCTTCGATTATATCCAAAGAATCGATCCATGCTATTTTATGTGATTTGATAAAAATGGTTTTTACCTATATAAACGAAGACAACAAAAAAAATGAAGTTGATGAATTGACTGAAAATATAGCTATTTTATTAAATAAAGATAGTATGAATGATACATCTTATGTTTTAGATGACAATAATAAAACCATAAAAGAAACTATTATTTATTTGGCAAACTCAAAAAGTAAAGATTTTAAAAGTTTATCAAACAAAGCTATTTTTAAATATATGGATTTGGTTGATATGTAAAAAAAGAAATAATATAGATAACAATAATAAATAATATATAGATAATATAGATAATAATAAATAAAATAATTTTAATCAATATATATTTTTTCTCCTGAGCTACTACAATATTTAATTGTTTCATCGTGTAAAACAATTAAATTAAATAGATAATTATCAAACTGAACCTTAACAAAAGAATGTAATATTTCAAACCCATTTAGGTAATAATTGTCTATCATGTATTTATAATATGTTAAACAATTTTTTTTATCTATTTTGTGTATTCGATGATGATTCATTAATTCATGGATGTTACTAATTTGATAGTCGTCAATCACCTTTTTTTCATCTTGAGTAAAATTAGCATTACAATCAATAATTACATGATTACCATATTCATTATCATATTTATTAAGAAATATCATTTTTGTTGTTTTTGGAAACATCTGATTAAATAACGTTATTTTCTTAATCTTAAAATTGAAAATCGAAGGGATTATTCCAACATTACGTATCACGCATGTATCACATAAAGTATTATGAACATATCCACAGTTCCCTGGTAATTGACAACCATTCGTTATTTTATGAATTCTTTCAATGATTATTTTTATGATTTCAATGGTTCCTAATCCAGTTAAATCAATGCAAATAATATATGGGAATTTCATAGTATTATAACTTTGTCCCCAATAATCATATTTTACATAATCTTCTAGTCTAATAAAATAGGCTTGAATAAATCCTTGATGACTATGGATGACTACTTTTATTTCATTCAAATATTCTTCAAATAATTGAACTATATTTGAATTATTTTTTATAAATTTACGAGAATCAAAATCAAATCTTAAATGTCCTTCTTTTTTCCAACTGTAATAGAATTGATTGTATTTACAATTTTTACAAGTTTTACAATAATAATCATTGTTGCCTTTGAATAAACATTGTTTCATAGAAGGCGTTGGAAATGTTTTTTGGCCTAATTTAATTCTTATGTATTTGTCCAAGTCACTATTCTTTAGAATAGCCAATTCCTCCGATATCGCGCTGTTAATGCTTTGTAGAGATGAGAATGAGATCATTTTATATAACTTATGTAAAATTAATAATTTATTTCAATTTTTTTGCACCTTTTATCATTTAATATTGGACATTTTAAATACATCCTTGATAATTTTGCTTGAATATTATGTTTTTTCTAAGAATTAGCACCCCCATGTAATCAGAGTTGTAGTTCCTAAAACTACAGCGTAGTCAACTGTTCCTCTAAAGGCTCCAATACTGTAAGGATACTCATAGTTCAAGACATAATGATAAATATTAGTCATTTTTCCTTCCCACATAACTTCAGAAGTTAACCCATGACATTCATCTAATTGATCATTGGTAATTATATTACCATTTTTGTCATATGGACCATAAATACCAAATCCATCTAAGGCATAGCCAAGTAATGGAGAAGGATAAACATTTTGTTCGGTTTCACTAAGAAGACATTTCCAACTATAACCGTGTAAATGATATTGTTCAGCATAAGGATGTCCAAAGCATTCGTCCATGGGCAAAATAGAAATTGGATTATACAAATTGCCGTTAGGATCAAAAGCAACCTCTCCATGCCAAACGGTTCCAGTAAGCGTAACTCCAATAATTAGGTAATCGATTGGTTGTGGTATCTTATTATATTTTGGATTTTTAGGAATTATCAGGTCAAGAGTATATGGAGCGATTGGAATTTCAGCTGCACTACTATATAGTTCTCCTGTTTTTGGATTAATTCCTCCTGGGGCAAGAGCTGCATACCACTGATACGCTCTAGTTCCTTTTTGCACTGGAAAGATTCCCATGGGTGTGCTTGGTATACCATTACCCCTACAATAGCGAAAATTATTATCTTCTGTAATAGAAAAAATACTTCCTCTTGGGTCATAATAGCTTGCAGACACGTTTCCATTAACATAAGGTATATTTGATATATCAATCGTATTCGTTTCTTGATCAAGCCAAGGTCTATCACTTGTTTTTAGCCTTGTTGTCTCTATAAAAAAAGATCCCAAGAAGATCCCATTTTTTTGAGGAATAAACGGATCAAGATTTGGACGAGAATTTTTAAATATAATTTGATTTTTATTCTCTGTGCTAGTGGTTGATACACTTGTATTTGTAGTTGTTTCATAATTTGTTGTATCGCAATTGCAATTTGTATCATTAGAAGATCCAGGGAATTCTTCAAATGCTGATTTAAATGCGTTTTTTGTTGCTAAATCACTAGCAATAGTATTTGAAAGAAGTATCGTATCATTTACATCATTACCAGTTGCTGTTGCGGTTGATGTTGCAGTTGATGTTGCAGTTGAAAAAGGAAAAATCTTTTCCTTAACGAATGCTTCTACTCTCGCCAAACTTGTCGACCTAAAAGCCATTTTATAATATAATATTATAAAATATTTTACACTAGGAATATTTTAAAACTTATAAAACTATATTCAGCGTTTTCAATATAAATAGAAGTTGTTTTATCATTATATTATTATTATTTATTATAATGTTAAATGCTGGTGAAAATATATCCTTTATTTTAAAAGATAATGATGCAACTAGGAATAATGAAAATAATGAAAATGAAATATTTTCATTGATGAAAGAATTAGATAAAAATACAAATATGCTATTGAATAATGAATTAAATATTTATTATAACGAAACATACACTGTTCAACAATTATTAAAAATATGTGAATATTATGGTTTTTTAAAATATGTCAAAATGGCAAAATATAAGAAAAATGATATTATTGATGCCATTTTACTCTATGAAATGGACGAAAATAATAATGAAATTGTTTCCAAACGACAGCAGTTATGGGCAATGATGGAAGAA
>Ga0247840_10002453_pt1 | contig 33041 bp, 18 predicted proteins | sample LaCruzMarch2015__FD_192404 | JGI IMG/M metagenome (GOLD analysis project Ga0247840, IMG submission 192404) | Freshwater microbial communities from meromictic Lake La Cruz, Castile-La Mancha, Spain - LaCruzMarch2015_17m | ecosystem: Environmental > Aquatic > Freshwater > Lake | place: Spain...
CAAGCTGTGGGATGAGTTTTCTCCGGCGTTACAGAAACTTACCGTGAAACTGAGCGGAGACGGCGTGAAGGATGATCGCCAAATCGTTTTCGGTCTGCGCGAGATCGGCACCAAGGATCGCCAGTTTATCATCAATGATCGCCCGGTGTTTTTCCGCGGCACGCTGGAGTGCTGCATCTTTCCGCTGACCGGTTATCCGCCGACCGATGTCGAGTCGTGGAAACGCATCATCCGCATCTGCCAGTCACACGGGTTGAATCATATGCGGTTTCATTCGTGGTGTCCGCCGGAAGCCGCGTTTGCCGCTGCCGATGAACTGGGCTTTTACTATCAGGTGGAAGTCGCCGCATGGACAACGGTGGGTGACGGCCTGCCGGTCGATCAATGGCTCTATGATGAAGCGGCGCGTATCCTCAAAGCCTACGGCAATCATCCGTCCTTTCTGCTGATGGCCTACGGCAATGAACCTTCCGGCAAGAATCGCGACCGCTGGCTCGGCGACTGGGTGAACCATTGGAAGCAGGTCGATCCGCGCCGAGTTCACACCAGCTCCTGCGGCTGGCCGGCCCTTCCGGAAAGCCAGTATCACTGTCCGGCCGGGTTTTCATCGAAGCTGGGGCGGGGGTTCAGCGAGATACTGGAGAAAGTCCAGTTGCCGAAGGCCGCTATCAAAACAATCGATGTCCCCGTGATGATTCATGAGTTGGGGCAACATTGCGTCTATCCGAATTTTGATGAAATGAAAAAATACACCGGCCCGCTCAAGCCAAAAAATTTCGAGATCGTCCGCGACTCGCTGGCTGAACACGGGATGCTGACTCAGGCCAAAGATTTTTTCATGTCCTCCGGCAAACTTCAGGCGCTTTGCTATAAAGAAGAGATTGAAGCCGCGTTGCGCACGCCGGGTATCGGCGGCATTCAATTGCTCGACCTGCACGACTTCCCCGGTCAGGGCACGGCATTGGTCGGCGTGCTCGATTCGTTCTGGGACAGTAAGCCATACATCACGCCGGCCGAATACCGGCGGTTCTACAACTCCACCGTGCCGCTGGCGCGGATGACGCAGCGCACCTGGACAACGGCGGAAACGCTGACGACGGATGTTGAGATCACGCACTTCGGTGCCGCGCCGATTGAGCAGGCGCATCCTTACTGGAAAGTGCTGACCGACGACGGACACGTCGCCGCCAGCGGCGAACTGCCGGCTCGATCCGTGCCGATCGGAATCGGAACAAAGCTCGGGCAGATCAGCCTCGCGCTCGAAAAGCTGCCCGCGCCAGCACAGTACAAACTGGTTGTCGGCCTCAAGGATACCCCGTTCGAGAACGACTGGAATTTTTGGGTCTATCCCGCTGCGCTGCCCATGCCTTCCGCCGATGTGCTGGTCGCGGAGTCATTCGATGAATCTGTCTGCCAGCGCCTGGCTGACGGCGGAAAAGTTTTACTGATTTCAGACCGGCTAGGCACTGGAAATCAAAAGCTCACCTTTACGCCGGTTTTCTGGAATCGTTACATGTGGCAAAAGCGACCGGAACAAACGCTGGGTCTGCTGTGCGATCCTAAACATCCGGCGCTGGCGCAATTCCCGACAAAATATTTTCAGGACTGGCAGTGGTATGACGTCGTCACTTCCGCAAGCAGCATTTTGCTGGATGGTCTGCCTCAGAATTTGCAACCGATCGTTCAGCCAATCGACGACTGGAACTCGAACCGCAAAATGGGTTTAGTTTTCGAATGCAAAGTCGGCAAAGGTAAACTGCTCGTATGCGCCGCCGATTTATCAAAAGATTTAGCGGCTCGCCCAGCAGCCCGTCAGCTCCGCGCCAGCTTGCTGGCGTATGCCGGAAGTAAGGCTTTTGATCCGAAAGTCGAAGTCGAGGAGTCTGCGCTGACTGAAATTCTGTCCCGCACCAAACCATCTGCTTTGGTCAAACTCGGCGCAAAGGTGATCGAATGCGACAGTCAGACTGCCACCTTCCCTGTCGCGAACGTGCTCGACGGAAATCCTGACACCTTCTGGCACACGCGCTATGCGGACAAAGCTGATCCGATGCCACATCATCTGATCATAGATCTCGGCCGCGAAGTCACCTTGAGCGGACTCAACTATCTTCCGCGACAGAATCTGTCAAAAGGACGCTGGGGAGAATGCGTGGTGTTTTGCGGCAACTCAACGGATTCGTGGGGCGGAGCCGCCGCCTCCGCAAAGTTACAGGATACTGATCAGTGGCAGTCCATTCCGTTCCAAAAAGTTGTGAAGGCCCGCTACCTGAAAGTGCTGATCAAATCCGAAGTACAGAAGCAACCCTTCGCCAGCGCCGCCGAAATCGACGTAATCCTCGCGGAATGAGAGCTGCTTTCAGGAGATTGAAGGTTCACGCCCAGAGATTTTCGGGATAGACGCCGGCGTCAACCAGTGCACGAATACCGGCCATCACTTGCGGTTTGTCATCGGCGTAAGTAACGCCGATCCACTTTTCGTCGGTGGGCAGCACCGCGACGGAGGCGTCGCCGCGCCGGATCATTGCATCGATGACCTCCAAAAGGAAAAATTCGGTTTTCAGTTCGGTTCCTTTTTGAGTGAGGAAGGCCTCGAATCCGCGTTCAAGAAAATCGAACAGCCGCGGCGTGAAGCCCCATGTGTTCATCGAAACCATGTCATCATCGGCCATTTCGCCGCCGTCGTAGCGGATCACTCCGTCCGGCCTGCGTTCGATATTGTAGCGCTCGACGATGTGGCTGAGCTTCCCATTCTGCACGTCGCACCAGCCACGCGCCACACCGCCGTACGGCGAAAGCGTGTTCTTGATGTAAAAACCGACCATGCAAAAATCTGTACCGTTTACATCGGTTGCCATCAGTCGCTTCGCGATGGTCTGAAACGAATGCCCTCCGTAAAAGTCGTCGGCATTAATCACAGCAAACGGCTCATGAACCACCGACTTCGCCATCAGAACCGCCTGGCCAGTGCCCCACGGTTTGGTTCGGCCTGCCGGAGCTGAAAATCCGCCGGGAAGTTTGTCCAGAGATTGGAAAACATATTCGACTTTGATTTTTCCATCGAGTTTACGGCCGATGACTTCTTTGAAGGCTTCTTCGATATCGGGACGGATAATAAAAACCACTTTGCCGAAACCGGCTTGAATGGCGTCGTACACCGAATAGTCGAGAACGATTTCTCCGGACGGGCCGACGGGATCGATCTGTTTAAGTCCGCCGTAGCGGCTGCCGATACCGGCAGCCATAATCACGAGAGTCGGTTTCATAAAACCTCCATGGAGTGCTGGATTGAAGGATTGATGGATTGATGAATCAGAGAAAACCCAGACGCTTCCACTAATCCACCCATCCGATAATCCATTGTTGCGCTCACAGAATTGTTCCCAGAATTAAAACAACGGCGCTCAAGGCGCCGATGAGCCACGTCTGCGGATCGCGTGCGGCGAAGTCGAGCGGATCATCCGAAAGTTCGCCGCGACGGGCGAGCAGCCAGATGCGGGCGATCCAATAGAGCAATAGTGGGCAGAGCAACCAGAGTATGGCGGGATTGCTGTAGAACTGCGCCACTTTCGCGCTGTTGATGTAGAGGGCGAAAACCAGCACGGAAACGCAACCGCTGCCCGCGCCGAAACCGGCCAATAGCGGCAGATCGGCTTCGCAATAGCCGCGACCGCGCACCTTCACCGCACCGGAATTTTCCTGCGAAGCTTCCAGAAGTTCGGCGTAGCGTTTAACTATGGCGAGGCTGAAGAAAAGAAAAATGGAGAAAGCAATGAGCCACGTCGAGGTTTCAACGCCATACGCCGCCGTACCGGCGAGAATGCGAATGGCATAAAGCCCGGCCAGTGTCATCACGTCGAGCAGTGCGAGCTGCTTGAGTCGCCACGAGTAAAGCGTGGTGATAATCAGATAGACCAAAAGAATGCCGGTGAAAGCGGACGGCAGCAGTTGTGCGGTGGCAAGCGCGGCCAGCACAAGAATCGGCGCGGCGATGGCGGCGGCTGTCAGGCTTAAATTCCCTGCCGCGAACGGCCGGTTCTTTTTGCGCGGATGATGCTGGTCGGCGTGCAGATCGAAGAGATCGTTGAAAACATAAATAGCCGAGGCCGCGAAACTGAAGGCAAAGAAAGCCAGCACGGCTTTGATGTAAAGCGACGGCGTGGCCAGTTCGTGCGCCAGCAGCATAGGCAGAAAAACAAGCGTATTTTTAGTCCACTGATGGACGCGTAAGGCTTTGAACCAGACCTTCAGCTTCGCCGGGCGATCCTCCAGAATCCGCGCCGGACGGTTTTTCAATGCGCGGCGAACCTTCGTGCAGGGATTGACGGCGATAATCCCTCCGGCGGCTTCCCAGACCGCAAGGTCGTCGGTAGCGTTACCGGCATAATCAAAACCTTTTTCGCCAAAGCGGGCGATCAGTGCGTCGCGCTTGCGGACAGCTTTGAGGTTGGTGACCCCATCGCTGGCCATGACGCCGGAAAAAAGACCGAGGTGCTCGGCGACAGCGCGGGCGGGCTGTGCATCGGAGGCCGTCACCAGAAAAAGCGCGCGCCCTTGTGCACGTTCACTTTTCAAAAACGCAAGCAACCCGGGATGATACGGCAATGCGGCGGGATCAAGCTGGATTTCCTGTGCAATGCGCCGTTTAAACGCGGCCAGTCCGCCAGACGCCCAGTGCGGAATAGAAAACAGCGCGGAGGGACGGGTCCGGATGAGGAGTAGCAACGCCTGCGCAAAGGTGTCGGTTTTCACCAGCGTCCCGTCGAGATCGACGCAAAGCGGGCGCAGCACTGTTGTGGGTGTTTCAGACATTGCGCGGAGTATTCAGAAGATCACCGGCAAGTTCAACCCTGTTTCGCAAAGTTCAGAACTTCATGCCATCCATCATCCGTTTCATCGGCTCGGTGAGAGCTCCGGCATTCTCAGGTAATGAAAAACCCATCAGGATGTAGCTGTCATGTTTATTGCCGGTTACTTTGCAGGCCTGATAGCTGAACGGTACGCTGTGACGCTTCGGATCGGCGTAATACCACCCTTCCTGCTCATACGCCGACCCTCGGGTGAAGACCCCCGGCAGACGGTTCGCGCCCAGCTCGACCGTGCGGTTTGCGGCCACGTTGTAAAGCGGCATCAGCTGCCAGTGCGTGACGAACCGATCGGCAAAAGGCGAATCACCGAACGGTTCAACATAGTCGCATTTAAGCGTGATCAGCAGAAAGCAGGCTTGATCCGATATAAGCAGAAAACTTTCGTAGAACCGTTCGTTATCGCGCGGATGCCAGGTGTTGTTGAGATCATAGATACGAACCGCCATGCGCTGCAGTTCATTATATTCGTCCGGATTCTTTGCCGTCGGGCTGTAAACTTCGAACCCGTCAGGAATCTCAAAGGTGAATCCTGAAAAACCGAGCGAAGAGTTCTGGATCGTGCCGTTCGTCACGATCGCCCGCGGCGGAGATATCGAAGTACACGCCGCCAGCAAAAGTATGACTCCCGTCACCGAAACAATGTTTTTTAGTTTCATGGCATTTGTCCCCGTTTTTTTGCATTGTAGCCGCACTCCTCGATCTGCTCAAATTAGAAATCAATCTATGAATCCGCTGGAAAACATTCGAATCGTGCTGGTCGATCCAAAATATGCCGGAAATATCGGCTCTATCTGCCGGGTTATGATGAATATGGGCGTTACCGATCTGGCGCTGGTCGCCCCGAACGCAAACCTCGACTGGGAAGAGGCGCGCAAACTGGCGTACAGCGCCGAAACCATGATTGATCATCTCAAAACTTTTCCAACACTGGATGAGGCCGTGGCCGACTGCACCGTCGTCGCCGGCACCAGCGCCCGCACCGGCTTCTACCGCGACCACGCCTATCTGCCGCGCGAAATCGCACCGGTTATTCTCGACTCCGCTGCACACCATAAAGCCGCACTGGTCTTTGGCCGTGAAGACAAGGGTCTGTTCAACGAAGAGATCGCCGCCTGCACCCACATCATCAACATTCCGTCGAGCGAACTCTACCGCTCACTCAACCTTTCGCACGCCGTCATGGTCTGCTGCTACGAACTCTTCCTGCTGGCAAACAACCCGTCCTACGCGCCGCCGGAGGAATGCTCGCCGGAAGCCGACGGGAAAATGCGCGAACGGCTCTATGAAGCGTGGAGCGGCATGATGCTCGAAACCGGATTCTGCGAAAAAGAAAAACTCGACCACATGATGCTCGGCCTGCGCCGCATATTCAGCCGCGGCAAGCTCACTGAAAACGACGCAAAAATTCTGCTCGGCCTTGCCAAACAATCGCGCTGGGTTACGGCAGAACTTGAGAGAGTTCGCTCGAAAAGGTCTGGTTCATAGGTTATTTATACAACTCATTCACATTAGAAAATAGAAAGGGAATGTTATGTACCGAATAATGATGATGCTTCTCGTTTCGTTCTGCACCCTCACCTCCTTCGCCACGGTTAAACCGGCAGGCGTGTTCACCGATTGCGCCGTTCTGCAGCAAGGCGCGCCGGTCCGACTTTGGGGAACTGCCGCGCCGGGCGAAAAAGTGACCGTGTCGTTCGCCGGACAAACCCAGACGGCCGAAACCGATAAAGACGGCAAGTGGATGGTCACGCTCAAAGAAATGCCCGTTAGCGCCGAAGGCCGCTCGCTGATTTTAAAAGGTTCGGAAACCACCGCGCCGGTTGAATTAAAAAATATTCTCGTCGGCGAAGTCTGGCTGGCTGGTGGCCAGTCCAACATGGCCGGAAAAATGGACGGCTTGAAAACGGTTCAGGCCGACATCGACACGGCCAACGATCCGCTGCTGCGCATGGTCACCATTCCGCGCAAAAGTTTTGAAGGCGAGAACAGCGACCGTCCGGAATGGAAAACAACCACTCCGCAGAATGTGACTGAGTTTTCCGCCAGCGCTTACTACTTTGCCAAAAACCTGCGCGAAACGTTGAAGGTTCCGGTCGGCATCATTGCCTGTTCCGTCGGTGGAACGCCCGCCGAAGCGTGGATGAGCCGCAAGACGCTGGAGAGCAGCCCGGAACTGAAACGGGTACTCGATGCGTATGACACCTACTACAAAGCAAACTTCACCAATGACGAAGCCTACCTGAAACATCTTGATGACAACAAAAAGGCCACAAGGGAACGGAGTCGCAACCAAAAAGACAAAAAAGCTCAGGGCCCGCGCGTCGTCAATAAAATGGGGCCGCAACACTCGCAACGGCCAAGCGGACTTCATGATAATATGTTAGCGCAGGCAATTCCGTATACGATCAAGGGGGCCATCTGGTATCAGGGAGAAAACAACGCCAATGCGCATGCCGGTTTCCATTACCGGACTGTTTTCCCGGCGCTTATCAAAGAGTGGCGCGAAGAGTTTCAGAATGAAGACATGCCGTTTCTCTTCGTCCAGCTGGCCGCTTTCGGCCCGGCGGCGGATACATCCACAGATTGGCCGGAACTGCGTGAATCACAAAGCTGGACTGAAGAGCATGTCAAAAATACCGGCATGATTGTTCTGACCGACGGCGGAAACGAAAAAAACATTCACCCGCTTTCAAAAGACAAAGTTGGGTATCGCCTCTCCCTGCTGGCCCGCAAACTGGCTTACGGTGAAAAAAATCTTATCTGCCGCGGTCCGCGCCTCGATGATAAGGAGCGCGAAGACGGCACGATTGAACTGTCCTTCAAAGACATCGGCTCCGGACTGGTGTTGAAACCCGAAGCGGTCAGCGCATTTGAAATCTGCGGAAAAGACGGCAAGTTTGTTCCGGCCGAAGCAAAACTGGTCAAAGATGAAATTGTCGTTTCCGCCAAAAATGTGAAAGATCCGCAGGAAGTACGCTACGGCTGGAAGAAGTGGTTTGTACCAACGCTGTTCAATAAAGAAGGGTTGCCCGCTTCGCCGTTCCGCACCGACAATTTCCCGGCGGCGACCAAGGACCGTTACTATCTCGACGATCGGAAATAATTACCGCCGCGATTCACTAATTACTAGCACTTCAGGCGGAGCCAGATTCAGCGTGAATTCATAATATTCGGGACGCGCGGTCAGCGTCCCGATTCCGGGGTCGAGCGGCTTTAAGGTCAGCGACCGTTCCCAGACTTTGTAATATTCGGGCAGTTTGTCGCCCGCCAATATTTCCGCCGGACGGCCTTTACCCATTTCCCGAACGCCGCCAAGGCGGTCCGGACGGACTTTGAAACGATCCGTGAGCAAATCCGCCGATTCAAAGTCACGGCGAATCTGGTCGTGCACGGCGGTGTCGCGATTCAGTACCACGTAACTTAACTGGTTTTCTGACAGATTCATCGTTTCCTTCGGAATCCGGAACCGGACGGTTTCAGATGTGTGAATAGCGGTGTCTTTGTTGTAGGCAGAAAAGATAAGAATCGCGCCATCGGACTTCACACTCGCCAGCCCGATGAATTTAGTTCCTGAGGAAGATTCCGAGACAGGTTCCAGCAGAAATGACTCGCCGCCTGCCGCGTTTTCAAGGACGGAAAGCAGCCATGCGTGGCCGGTAAAAAGAGAATACAGCTTATTGTCCCTGGCGCGAAACTTGTCGGCCATTCCCCAGTGCCAAAGCCGGGCAATGCCGGTCTCGCGCAAGCGGAACATCATTTGCGCCGTGGCCGCCGCGCCAAGCGCGCCGCATTCCTCGCTGACGAATGCATCTTTTTTTGTCTCGCCGAACGGCGCGACGCCAAACTCATGGATTTCCCGCGAGACCCCTTTAAGTTGCGGAACGCGCCGCTCGAATTCATCCCAGATCTCGCCGCATCCCCGCGCATTGGCTTCAAGATCAATGCCTGGCAGGTAATAACGCGAGAAGGCGATCCAGTCAAATGGCGCACCGATTTTCCCGGTAAAGGTATTGGTCTCGCGCAAACAATGCGCCGCCAGATCGAATGGGCGGACGTTCGCCTTTTCGTTACCGCGCACGCCGGCACCGCCGATATTGAACGGACCGATCTTTGCATCCGGGAACACAGATTTGACGGCCGCTGCCGTGGCGTCGTAATGGAGGATGAATTCCTCGTGCGTTCCACTGAAGCGCCCGACACCATTATTTTCGGTTCCCACGCGGAAGCGCAGACTGTCGGCAGTTTCATATCCCATGATGCGAACCATTTCTTCGCACACCGCTTTGATGAAGTCGTGCCACTCCTGCGGATCGCGCGGTGGACTTTTCTGGCCAAGACCTTCCGCCGCGGGATGTTCTGGAAAACACCACGGAACATTATCCAATACAATGGTCAGATTGGTGTAGCCGTTATCCAAATAGGGCTGCAACCGGGGCTTGAGCAGTTCCATGCGATAATGAATTTTACCGTCAGCATCACGCCAGGCGAGATCACGAGCGCGAACCGCCGGGTCGGGCGCGCCTTTGTCGCTGCCGTCATTATATCCGCCAAGAATACGCACTAGACTTAGGTGTTCCGCAAACGGCACCTCCATGGGATACGGCCGCTTTTTGTAAGGAAAGTCCCCGGAGCCGGAGAGAATATAGTCCGGAATTTCGAGTAGCGCCTGTCCGCTTTCAAGAAAAGGACCCAGCGCCGCGCTGCAGCGCCAAAACGGATCCAGGATTCCGAGCGGCTTACAGTATACATTATCCGCACATTGAACCGGTGAGCTTTGTCCGGACAGCCAGAACAGCGCCGCGACAAACATCATCTGAACTTTTTTCAAAATCACCCGCTTATTCCCCGCCAGGATCAGCATGCCACCATTTTGATGCGTCGAAGTTCGGATTCTTCGCCGGGAATTTTGCACCGGTGTCTTTCCACCAGGCTTCAAGTGCGGTGTAGAGTTCTTTTGTTTTTTCCGGCTGTTCGGCGGCGAGGTCGTGCGTCTCGGAAGGATCCTCATTGAGATTATAAAGTTCGGTGCGTTCACCAAGTGTCAGCTTGCCGTACGGAATGTTTTTATCGGGCGGCGTCGTGCCGGTCACATCCAGAAAATCACCGAAATAGTGAATCAGTTTCCATCCATCCTTGATCAGAAAACTGCACGGCGTCCGGCCATAATTGGCGGTATAACTAGGAACGTGCCAGTAAAGCGTGTCGCGACTTAGTTTTCCGGTTTGCGTCAGCAACGGAAGAATGCTCACACCATCCAGTTTATGTCCCGCAGGAACAGCCCCGCCGGCGATAGCGGCGAATGTCGGATACCAGTCGACGGTGTGCGTCGGCGTATCGCAGACGCTTCCAGCCTGAATATGGCCGGGCCAGCGCACAACCAGCGGAACGCTGACGCCACCTTCATACGACGTGCCTTTCGCCATCCGCTTGGGCGCCATATTGGCAACGCGGTTCATTCCGCCGTTGTCGCTCGTAAAGATTACAACGGTGTTGTCCGCGATGCCGAGCTCATCCAGCTTGTTCAGCAAACGTCCGACCCCTTCGTCGAGATGTTCGATCATCGCGTAGTAGTCGGCCGTCGGTATTTCGCTGAATTTTCCTCCGGACGAACTGCTTTTTTTAAATCCTTTTGCCACGTATTTATCGACGAGCGCCTGAGGAGCTTCCATCGGCGCATGCGGCGAGAAATGTGCGACATAAGCGAAAAACGGGCGGCTCTTATTCATCCCGATAAAAGTCAGAATATCATCCGTGATGGCATTCACCGACTTGTCCGGTTCGGCATCCGTTTTCTTGCAGTCGCCCGCGTAATCGAAGCCGTAGGCGTCGAAATAGCCGGGACGTTTTTTCAGCGGCGCGACGTAGGCGTTGTTGGCCACATGCCATTTTCCGCTGAGGCCGGTGGTGTATCCGGCCTTCCGGATCATGACGGCGAGGTCTCCGGTTTCCGGAGGAAGTTCGCTCGCAGGCGCCGGTATGAGCGGCGCAAACTGCGGATCTTTTTCATTGAGCACTTTGTGAACACCGGTCCGCGCGCCCCACTGACCACTCAACAGCGCGGCACGAGTCGGCGAACATTGCGGCTCGGCGTAAGCGCGAGTGAACCGCATACCCTGCGCCGCCAGCCGGTCAATATTCGGCGTGGAAATATCCTTGTTGCCCTGATAGCCAATGCCATTCCAGCCAAGATCGTCAGCAAGAATGAAAATGATGTTCGGCCTGCCCGTGTCAGTTACAGCAGCAAGAGCCGGAGAAAAACTCAGACCGAGTATGCCGCATGCGGAAATAATAAACGGATTCCTAGTCATAAAATCTCCAATCAAAACTTACTCTTCGCCACCTTTACCGCCGCCCGATACAGGTGCCGGATCGTTTTCCGGCACTTGATACTGCTGCCGCAAACGGTTCATTTCCTGTTTCAAGCTTTGCACCTGCGCCGCATATTCTGGATTATTGTAGGAGCTATTCATTTCGGACGGATCCCGTTCGAGATCGTAAAATTCCCACTCCTCGCCGGTCGGAACATCTTTGCCGTAAAATCGGATCAGTTTGTACCGTTTGTTCATGACTCCTTCATGCCGACGGACATTGTGCGTTCCGGGATATTCGTAATAGTGGTAGTAAAGTGACGTGCGCCAGTCGGCAGGGGTCGTCCCCTTAAGCAGAGGAACGAGGCTGCGGCCCTGCATATCGGCAGGAATCGGCGCACCTGCCAGATCAAGAAATGTTTCGGCAAAGTCAATATTCTGCGCCAGATTGCTGTTTACTGAACCGGGCTTAATCTTGCCCGGCCACCGAGCCAGGAGCGGCGTACGGAACGATTCTTCGTACATAAACCGTTTATCAAACCAGCCATGCTCGCCCAGATAGAACCCCTGGTCGGAGGAGTACATTACGATCGTATTTTCATCGAGGCCGAGTTCCTTCAGCGTCTGTAAAACATGTCCGACACTTTCGTCAACTGTCCAGACACAGCGGAGATAATCCTTCATGTAGAGCTGGTACTTCCACTTGACCAGATCTTTGCCTGCCGGTTTGTGCTCGGCGTAGTACTTATTTCGCGCGGCGAACTGGGCAGGGGCTTTCGGGCCGACCTTCAGGTCGCCCGCCATCTGCATGTGCTTATCAATCATCATCGCCTGTTCGTGTGCGGCTGTTGTACGGGTGGCGTAGTCATCCAGCAGATTCGGCGGCTCAGGAATTTCGATATCTTCATACCGGCCCATCTCTCGTTCTGCCGGCATCCAGCTGCGATGCGGCGCCTTTTGATGAATCATCAGCATAAATGGCTTAGCCGGATCGCGCCGGTTCTTCAGCCAGTCCAGTGCTTTGTCGGTAATGATATCGGTGACATATCCCGTACTACGGGTTTTCCCGGCCTCTGAAACAAAAGCCGGATTGTTGTATTCGCCCTGCCCCGGTAATACGTCCCAGTAATCAAACCCCTGCATTTTTCCGTTTAGGTGAATTTTACCAACCATCACAGTCTGATAGCCGTTCGTCTGAAGAATCTTCTGAAACTGCTGCTGGTTATGATCGAATTCGACCCGGTTATCATACTTCCCGTTCATGTGACTGAACTTACCGGTCAGCAGCGTGGCACGGCTCGGCGCGCAGATCGAATTGGCAACATAACAGCGGTCAAACCGCATCCCTTCTTTTGCCAGCCGGTCAATATTCGGCGTCGGATTCAGCGCTTGTAGCCGCCCGCCGTAAGCTCCGATGGCCTGATAGGCATGGTCGTCAGAGAAAATCCAAACGATGTTCGGGCGGGACGCCGACTCTTTCGGCGCTGCCGCGCCCTGATGCGGAAGCAGAGCGCCAGCCGCAAATGAAAGCATCCACCCTGATGTTTTAATTGAAGTATTCATATACCGGCTCCTCTTCATTTCTTTATGACCGTTTCGAAGCCGATCACGAGCGGCTTGTCCGCCGGATAGCTTGCAACCGAAAACTCTACAACGTCGCCGGACTTCATGCCGGGCGCTGCACCGGGACCGGTAAATGGAAATGCGCGTCCTTCGACCGGCTTCAGCACGTTGAGGCCGGTCACCGCCTTCTCGTTCACGCTGATCTGTCCGGCCATTTTCCCGGCAGGAATATGCAGGCGGAGCGTCCAATCGCGCTTGAAGTCCTTCGGGAGGAATCCGCCCGCGGGCGGCTCAACCGTCAGCGTCGTTTTGCCTTTTTCCGTACTCATGACAACGCTGGTCCGGCTGGATTTATTTTTGAGGTAGCCGTTTGAAATTCCGTCGTCTTCGTAGATTTCCCGCACGGTTTTCCCGGAGTCCGGAACAAAGGCATCCACCGTGAGTTTATCCCAGACCGGCGTACCGGAAGACATCCGCAGCGGTGCCGTGAAGATCACTCCGCCTTCGCGCACATAGATCGGCGTGTGTTCCAGATCAGAAGTAACGGTGATGGTTTTCGGGCCTTCCAGTGTTTCGCCGGTCCAGGCATCCTGCCAGCGTCCGGGAGGAAGCCAGAGCGAGCGGATCTGATGCTTTGTATCGTCGGTCTTGCTAACCGCGCCCATAAACAGATTACACTCCCCGCTGTCTTTCGCGGACAACTCCAGTTTGATCGGATAGGTTTTTCCGGCCTCCAGCTTTACCCTCGCCTTTGTCAGTTCGATTGCATGCCGGTTTTTCAACATGTTCGTTTTACTGATCAGTATCTCGTCACCAATCCAGAATTTCGAACCGCTTACGGAAGAGAGTCCGAATTCATACTCCGCAGTCTCCGCAATCGGACCGAGAGTTCCGGTCCAGCGCACCGAAACATCCTTCATAGACAATCCGGCCGGACGTTTTTTCCAGTCATAAAACAGCCGGTCATCCGTGCGCACAACCTTCGGGGATCCTTGAAATTTATCATTGGTGAAATATTCCGCACGAACGCCTAGTGCGCCTTCTGGCGTCTTAAGCAAAGCAACCGGAATAACGTCCAGCCCGCTGTAACACTGCGGCGCTACCAGCAGATCGTCACCGAACAGGTATTGAAGACCGCTGGCAGCCTCCGGATATTCCGGCCAAAGAAGATCGCAACGTTGCAAAAGCGGAGTTCCGGTTTCGTATGCGCGGTGAGCCGCTGTGTAAATAGTCGGCAGCAGTCTATAACGCAACTGTGCGTACTCCTGACAGATTTTTTCCGCCTCTTCACCGTAAGCCCATGGATAATGCACATTCTTCGGCCAGCTATGCAGGCGGGGCAGCGGCGAAAAAACACCGAACTGGAACCAGCGCGTAAATAATTCCGGCGACGGGGTCAGAATGTGTCCGCCCAAATCTTCGTTGATATACGGCATCATCCGGTCGACTCCGCTGTTGACGCCGTTTTCAATTCCAGCCCGCAATTCTTCCCAGAAAGCCAGCGTGTCGCCCGTCCACCAGATCGGATACCGGTGCGCAGCCGGATGGCTCGGAGTCAGCCGCATTCCGCCGTAAATGCCGTCTACGTTCGACATAATCAGCGGACGCTGATCGGGCCGGTTTTTAAGCGTCATGTCGTGATAAACCACCATCCCCCAGAACTCGATAGTCAGACCATCCGGAGCTTTCAGATGTTTGCCCCAGTTCTTGTCATACCACCAGACGTCGGCACCGATATTCAGCAGACTGTCGATGCCGTCCTGACGATAGGTCAGTTCTTTCGGGTCGAGCGCACCGGTCGTCTGAGCTTCGGGATGATCGTTATACATTGTCCGGACATTTTTCTCGTGCGCTTTGGCGATGTAACCGGCCATGTCGGGAAACAGATTGGTGTTGACCGCATAACCGCTCGACGCGCCAACGCGCCAATCGGTGTCGCAGACAAACAGATCCAGCGGAAATCCGCGCTGACGGAATTCATCAACAAGCGCCAACGACTCCTGATCGGTGTAGGGCCAGTAGCGGCTGAACCATAGACCGAACGCATAGAGCGGCGGCATTGGCACCGGGCCGGTCAGCTTTAAAAAGTCCTGACGGAAAGCGGCATAATCGCCGGCCGGTATAAACAAATACAAATCCTGCGCCTGATTCGCCAGATCCCATCCTGAAGTTTCTTTATTTTCAGCACAGGATGCGGGCGCCGGCGCTGCGCCCCAGGCCGGAGGGATCATCCGGGGCGAATCTGAAAGCATCCATACTTTCTTCACCGCATCGGGCGCCGGTAGAAAGTCCGTCTTCAGACTGTCTTTAGATATTGTGTAGAGAACTTTCCCTGAAGAACTGCGCAGAATAATTCCGGTGAGGTCTTTAGCGGTTTCAGGAACTTCAATCTGATAGGAGGAAGAGGTCAGCAGAACTTTGTCGTCCTTTTTACTGACCGACAGCGGAATACCGGCCCAGTCGCGATTCACCACCGTCAGCGTATTCCGATTCTCAAAGCCGTTCGTCCCCTTCTGTTCAATGCGCACCAGTGTCGGCGACAACGCCTGCACTCTGATATTCCCCACAATGGATTCACCGGCAACGGCCATTCCGGCAACAGCCGCGAGAACGGTGCCAATCACTGATTTATGCATGCACTATCTCCTTTTCCAGCCCTAGTTAAACAAACTTTTCGTCGTGTCTCACAATATCAATCCTTGTTGAGCCGGACACAGCTAAACGAACATTCAACATGCCGCTTTCGATCATCTGCCTCCGGGCGATACGAGCAGGAACCATAATATACCGCCCTGCCGCAATCGATCTGTATTATTTCTACTCGTGTACGTTGATTCTGTAGAAGGATGCACCGTCCGTCTGCACCGGATTGGTATAGACATTCTCCGGCGGAGTGGCAAACAGATTGCCCGCCCCCTCAAGGATAGAGAATGCTTCCATCAGATTGGTCGTGTGGCTGAGGTTGTAGAAACGGTTCGAGACGCTCGGCCAGCGAATCACAGTGCCTTGAGGTGATGCGCCGCCGCTGGTGATCTGGAGGCTTGAGGCGGGATTGGACGGATTGGTTCCGGCGATATACTCCTGCCAGGCTAAGAGCCCGTCTCCGTCAGCATCCGCCATGGCATCCGAATCGAAGTTGGTGAGTCCGTATTGCGCCAGCCACCAGTACGGCGTATTTGCCGGGTTGGTGGTTGCCTGCGCAGTGAACGCCGCAACCAGCGTGCCGGTGGATTGTATGTTACTCCAGATAAAATTGGCGGTTGTACTATTGTTATCAAACGGCAAGTCAACGAACGTTCCATTGGTGGCCAGTGAAGCAATTCGATAGTAATCGGACGCCGTGACAGCGAAGTTCGCGCTGCTGCCAGAAAGCACATTTGTGCTCGCTGGCGAAACCGTGCCGTTGCCCGCCGCAATGCCGGTCAGCGTGCAAAGTCCGACCATCACCGTCAGGCTGCCGCTGCCTGTACAGGTGCCGAAGCCGAGAGCATCGAGCGCGGCGGCATCATAAGCTCCACTCGGAAGCCAGGTGGTTCCGCCGTCCAGAGAAAGACTGCCAACCGTATCCTCGCCAGCGAAGTTAAGGTTTAGAACGGAACCGGCAGCCAGTTTCAGCGCGGCCGAGTCATTAATATAGTCATTAACCACACCGCTCTGAAGAGTTAATGTCGCTCCGGCCGCTACCGTAATATTAGTGGTTCCACTCAATATATGATCCGCATTCCCGATCAAACTTCCCGTCGCAACGGTTGTTGCACCGCTATAAGTGTTGTTGCCGGTCAGGATCAAGGTTCCCGGACCAAACTTAGTGAGCGTACTGCCAACCGCACCGGATAACGCGCCGATAACACTTAGTGTACGAAAATCGGCAACATCCCAGCTCTGCGCCGCGCCCAGCACGACATTCGGAGTAATGGCCAGATTTTTTATTGCAGACGACATGTCGATGCCTGCGGAACCAAGCGTCAGCGTTGTCTGAGTGATGCCGTTGGTGGCTATGACGACGTCTCTATTAATAACGCTGCTTCCAACTCTGATTCCCAGCCATGAAGCATCTGCAGTTAAAGGCGCGGCGGCGCGTCCCGAATTACTTAGTTTTCCGCCCCAAAAGGCGACATCGTTGGTTCCCGGGAGTTGTGCCAGCCCCGTCTCCACATTAGTCCAAGCCGCCGCCACAGAGAGGTCGCTGACGGAATCTCCCCTCAAGATATCCTGCTGCGGCCATACCGTAAGGCTGCCGACACCCGTATATGTTCCCGCGCCAAGAGTGCTGAGCGTTGCGGCGTCATAGTTGCCGGCTGGCAGCCAGGTGACTCCATTGTCCAGCGAAAGGCCGCTGATTGCATCACTGCCGATATAGTTAAGGGTCAGCGCAGCATTGGTTCCAAGAACCAGTCTGGCCCGGTCATAAATATAATTGTTCAACGCGCCGGTTTGAAGAACCAGCGCTCCATCGTTGCCCACTGTGACGCTGCCTGCGCCAAGCGCACCGTCCGAGTTGGCGCACAACGTACCTGCGCTGATCGTAGTTGAGCCGCTGTAGTTGTTTTTTCCAGCCAGCAGCAGAATGCCTGAACCGGCCTTGGTAAGCATATTTCCAGCGGCACCGGATACCGCGCCGGTAACATTAAGTGACCGCGCACCGGCAATATCCCACGTCTGCGCTACCCCCAGTAAGACGTTCGGAGTAATAGCCAGGTTTTTTGATGCGACCGACATGTCGATGCCCGCGGAACCAAGCGCCAGGGTTGGCTGGGCAATCCCGTTGGTTGTTATATTGATGTCCCTGACAACGTCGGCTCCGATTCGAATACCCCGCCACGAAGCATCGGAGGCTAAATAGGCGAGCGGTCGTGATACGCCGGTCAGGTAGCCCCAAACAACCACATCGTTGATTCCGGGAAGTGTTGCGGCTCCTTCCGCGTCAACAAACGATGACGCTACAGAAAGCGAGTAGCCGCCATCTAGCCTGAATAAATCCTGATCAGCGCTGGTCTGCCACCATTTCGCCAGGTCAAATTTCGGGTTGGTTGTCGGAAACTTCGCGCCGGTGTCGATCCACCAGACTTGAAGTGCTGCGTAGAGTTCATTGGCCTTTACCGGCTGCGCGGCGGCGAGGTCGGTCGTCTCATAGGGATCTTCATTGAGATTGTAGAGTTCAGTGCGCGCGCCAAGCACCAGCGCTCCGTAAGGAACGTTATTATCAGGCGGCGTCTTACCGGTTACATCGAGGAAATCACCGAAATAGTAGATCAGCTTCCAGCCGTCTTTGATCATGAAGCTACAGGGCGTCCGGCCGTAATTGGCCGTGTAACTCGGAACGTGCCAGTAAAGCGCATCGCGGCTGAGTGTGCCGGATTGCGTCAGCAGCGGAAGAATGCTCTGGCCATCGAGCGTGTGACCTCCAGGAACAACACCGCCGGCAACAGCGGAAAACGTCGGATACCAGTCAATGGTGTGCGTCGGTGTGTCGCAGACACTTCCGGCCTGCACACGACCCGGCCAGCGCACAACCAGCGGAACACTGACGCCGCCTTCATAAGACGCGCCCTTTGCCATCCGCTTGGGTGCCATATTGGCAACGCGGTTCATTCCGCCGTTGTCGCTGGTGAAGATGACGACCGTGTTGCTCGCTATACCAAGCTCATCCAGCTTGTCCAGCAAACGTCCGACGCCCTCATCGAGATGTTCGATCATCGCGTAATAATCGGCCGTTGGTATTTCGCTGAATTTTCCGCCGGGCGAACTGCTCTTCTTGAATCCCCTTGCTACATATTTATCAATGAGTGACTGAGGTGCTTCCATCGGCGCATGCGGCGCATAATGTGCAACATAGGCAAAAAAAGGATGCGCCTTGTTCGCTTCGATAAAAGTCAGGATGTCGTCCGTGATGGCATTCACGGACTTATCCGGTTCCGTATTCGTCGACAGACAATTGCCTACATAATCAAAACCGTAAGCGTCAAAGTAGCCGGGACGATTTGTAAGTGCCGCTGCAAAAGCACCGTCGGCGACGTGCCATTTACCGCTCAAGCCGGTGGCGTACCCGGCCGTCCGGAGTACGGCGGCCATGTTGCCGGTCTCCGGCGGGAGTTCGCTCATCGGTGCCGGTATGAGCGGCGCAAACGACGGGTTTTTCTCATTGATAACTTTGTGGACGCCGGTTCGCGCGCCCCACTGGCCGCTTAGAAGTGCCGCCCGCGTTGGTGAACATTGCGGTTCAGCGTAGGCGTGTGTGAACCGCATGCCCTGCGCTGCCAATCGGTCAATATTCGGCGTAGATACATCTGTATTTCCCTGACAGCCGATGCCGTTCCAGCCGAGGTCGTCGGCAAGGATGAAGATGATGTTCGGTTGATTCGTATCGGCTGTGGCAGCAAACGGCAGAAAAATACCCAGGCCGAACATGCCGCACACAGGAATAACAAATGAGCACTGGCTAATAAATCCCTCCAATGTTGGGGCGGCGCATAATCTCCCAACGACTTCGCATCATCTGTATAAAGTTTTACTTTTTAACAGCAGTTTCGAGGTCAACCGTAAGCAGGTTATCCGCCGGATAACCTGAGATCGAAAATTCCACCACGTCGCCGGATTTAACGCCGGGAGCCGCGCCGGTGAAAGGAAAGGCTCTTGTTCCGGCAGGCTTCAACACTTTAACACCATCCGCTTTTTTCCCGTTCACACTGACCTGTCCGGCGGTTTTTCCAGCAGGAATATGCAGACGCAACGTCCAGTCACGCTTGAAATCCTTCGGAAGAAATCCGCCAGTTGACGGATCAACCGTCAGTGTCGTTTTGCCTTTTTCCGTGCTCATGGCAACGCGGGTCCGGCTGAATTTTTCTTTAAGATAGCCGTTTGAGATGCCGTCGTCCTCATAGATTTCCCGCACGGTTTTACCCGACTCCGGAACAAAGGCATCTACCGTGAGTTTTTCCCAGACCGGCGTGCCGGAGGACATCCGCAACGGAGTCGTAAAGATCATGCCACCCTCACGCACATAGATTGGCGTGTGTTCCAGATCAGAAGTGACTGTGATCGTCTTTGGCCCTTCCAGCGTTTCACCGGTCCATGCATCCTGCCAGCGTCCGGGCGGAAGCCAGAGCGAACGGGTCTGGTGCGCCGCATCGTCGATCTTACCGGCCAACCCCATAAACAGGTTGCACTCCCCGCCGGTCTTCTGGAAGAACTCCACCTTAACCGGATAGGATTTACCGGCCTCCAGTTTGATCCGTCCGGAAGTAATGCCGGTTTCATGCCGGGTTTTTAACACCTTGGTGCGGCTGACCAGCTCGGTGTCTCCGATCCAAAGTCTGGCCCCGTCTTTTGAGAGCAGGCCGAATTCATATTCGGCTGTTTCCCTGACCGGTCCAAGCGTGCCGGTCCAGCGCACCGATACATTATCCTTTGGAATCCCGGCGGGCCGGTCTGAGTAAAAATAAAGAACCTTATCTTCTGTACGTACCAGCTTGGGCTTCCCTTCAAATTTTTCGTTGGCGTAATACTCGGCGCGCAATCCCTGTTTCCCATCCGGCGTCTTGAGCAACGAAACGGGAATCGGGTCGAGCCCGCTGTAGCACTGCGGGGCGATAAGCAGATCCTCGCCGAAGAGATACTGGAGTCCGCTGGCGGCCTCCAGATAGTCCGGCCACTGAAGATCGCAGCGTTGCAGAAGTGGCACACCGCCGTCATATGCGCGGCGGGCGGCCGTATAAATCACCGGCAGCAGACGGTAACGCAGTTGCGTGTATTCGCGGCAAATCTTTTCGGCCTCTTCGCCATACGTCCACGGGGTGTGAACCGTTTTCGGAGCCGTATGCGGGCGCGGCAACGGCGAGAAAGACCCGTACTGAAACCAGCGGATAAACTGGTTCGGCTCTTCTTCCAGAATATGCCCGCCCAGATCTTCGTTGATATACGGCATCATCCGATTGATTCCTCCGCTAACACCGTTTTCGATGCCGGATCGCAATACATGCCAGAAAGCCAGCGTGTCGCCGGTCCACCAGATCGGATAGCGATGCGCGGCAGGATGGCTCGGAGTAATGCTCACTCCGTTCAAAATCCCTTCCACATTGGACATGATGAGAGGCCGCTGGTCCGGACGGTTCTTGAGCGTCATGTCGTGATAGACCGCCATTCCCCAGAACGCGAGATTCAGCCCTTCCGGCGGCTTCAGATGCTTGTTCCAGTTTTTGTCATACCACCAGGCGTCGGCACCGATATTCAGCAGGCCGTTGAGTCCGGCCTCTCTGTAAGCCATCTCTTGCGGATCCAGCGCGCCGGGCGTCTGTGCTTCGGGATGGTCGTTATACATGACCCGGATATTTTTTTCATGAGCTCTGGCAATATAACGGGCCATGTCGGGGAAAAGATTCGTGTTCACCCCGTAGCCGCTTGAAGCGCCCACGCGCCAGTCGGTATCGCAAACCAGCAGATCCAGCGGAAATCCTCGCGCCCGGAATTCATCGCCAAGAGCCAGTAGCTGTTCGTCCGTATAGGGATAATAACGGCTGAACCATAGACCGAACGCATAGAGCGGCGGCATAGGAATGGAGCCGGTCAGCTTCAAGAAGTCCTGACGGAATCCGGCATAATTACCAGCCGGTATGAACAGATACAAATCTGATGCCTGATTCGCTGTATCCCAACCGGATGTTTCTTTGTTTTCGGTGCAGGCATCAGGAGCAACGGTTGCGCCCCAGGCCGGCGGCACCAGCCGGGGAATATCCGGCATCACCCAGACCTTGGATATCGCATCAGGCCCCGGCAGGAAATCAACCTTCAGATCGGCTTCGGAAATCGTGTGGAGAACCTCTCCGGAAAGAGTACGCAGGGTGAGCCCTGTAAGGTCTTTGGCGTTCTCCGGAACTTCAACCTGCCAGGCGGAAGAAGTCAGCAGAACTTTGCCGGCCTTTTTGCTGACTTCCAGCGGAAGACCCACCCAGTTGCGATTCACCACCGTCAGCGTAGTCCGGTTCTCAAACCCTTTCGGACCTTTTTGTTCGATGCGCACCAGTGTCGGTGATAACGCCTGTACTCTGATGTTACCTACGACGGCTTCGCCGGCGATCGCCGCACCGGCAACCGCCGCGAAAAGAGTTCCAATGATCCATTTGTTCATATTGTTCTCCTTTTTAGTCAGAAATTAACTTCCCGTTTATTGGGTTGCACCATATCAATCCCGCAGAAGAACTAAAACAGCAGAAACGGAAATTTGTTGTTTCATTCTTGCTGCTTTCTCCCGCATGGCGAGAGTCCCAGTGTCCGGCTCCGGCCTAAAAGCACTCCAGTCCGCTGAGATAAAGAAGGAACGGCTGATCGACCGCGGTGAAATCTTTCTGTACGGAAAATACGAGATCGAAATAGTCAAATACAGGCGTCGCCCCGCGAGCATCCGCCGATCCTTTTTTCTTGGTTACCACCGCAGTTTCGGTCAAGACCGCATCCATGGTATTCCACTTTTTTGAAGACAGCGGCTTATCGCCGTTATTTAACTGCCAGACCCGTTTTTCGCTGTCGACGAACCGTGCATTTATAAAAATTTTGTACCGCTCGGGATTTGGATTGTAGACGCTGAACCGGACCCGCGAAAAAGCAACCGGCGCAAAGTCCCAGCGCAAGACACCCTGCCGCTGCTGTTCTGTGAACCGAAGTTGCATTTCCAGCGACCGGTCACTTTTTAATTTCGGCTCGTTTACCGTTCGCATAGACTCCATCGCCTGCATGTTCCGCAAGTAGCGGTCGAGCCGCACCGGCGAAGCAAAGAAGTTGAAATAGGCCGGGGTTTTAGGCGCGGCGTTCGCCGTACCGACCAGTCCGCAAAGAAGTCCAGCCAACACCACGTTTCGTTTTATTTGCATGACACGATCGTCCCGTCTGTTTTTAAAAGCCATATCCCGTCCGCCGGAACCTTGACCTGATCACCGTTAACCACCGGATTGATCAACTCTCTTTCGGTGCGAATGCTGTATTTTTTACCGGCAAACCAGTATTCGCGGATTCCGGCGAAACGCCAGCCGGACGGCAGGGCCGGAGCAATCCGGAGCCCTTCGATGTCCGGCTCGATGCCCATAATACCGGTGACAAAAAAGAGCGGCACCAGCCCGGATTCCGGAAACTCGCGCAGAATCCCTTCAAGGTGCGTGCTGCCGGAAGCATTCCCCGGCTTGCGGCGGAGCTGGTCTTTATGGAATTCATCTAAAATAACCTGCATCCGCTTCATCGCATCGGCGGGTCCAAGCGTTTTCAAGCGGCTCATCAGGTCGTAATAAGAAACATAAAAAATGTGCCCGCCGTTTTGAATCTGCGTACCGTATTCGCCGACGGTGCCTGGGCCGACCTTCATCGTCCAGTCATCCCAAAAAGACGGATTCACCGCCTCGGCGGCCAAGGTGTTGGCGCGCGGCGCGACTTTGAAATGGTAGATGTCCGCTTCGGTTGATGTGTCTCCATTCACAATCCGGTCGCCGTTCAGCCATTCGAAAATCTTCTTCTCATGTTCCGGCGTGGCGATTCCGGAAGCCAAGGCCTCCAGATTCACAAAGGTAAATCCGTAATCCTGGTTGGTGCCGTCTTTGGCAATGCACCCGGTAAAGCGTCCGGTTTTTTCATTCCAGAAGACTTCATTAAACTGTTCTTTCACTTTGGCCCGCAGCGCGAGGTATTCGTCGGCTTTATCGGCGTTGCCTAGCGCACGTTCCAGCCGCGCCATCCAGTCGAGCGACTGATAGAAAAGCGTATTCTCGTAGGCGGATTTATAACCGAAGCGCCAGCCATCCCAGTAGTTGCCGCTCATGCCCTTCGCGGTGCCGTCGTGTTCCGGGTCCTGAACGGTCATCACGCCGCTCTTCCCTTCCATATCTTCGAGCTGGTAATGCATAGCCTTGCGCATTTTTTCCAGCAGCGTAACACCACTTTGCTTATCGCGGGTTTGTAAAAAATCCTTTTCGCGATGCATGAGATACCAGTGCGATATCCCGCAAATGAAGATGGCTGGCGTCACATAGTGCTTCGAATGGTCAAGGTGCAGAAATCCGCCGGGCGATACGCCCATCAAGCCGTGTTCGTCCTGCGGATAGTTGTTGACGACGTTCTCGAAGTATTTTTTTGCCGCCGGCTCATCGAGCCAGGAAATTTTCATCGAATTCCACTGCGCCCAGATCGTGCTGCCGATCATCATCAGCCCGCCTTCGTCCGGCCGATCCGTCGGCCACGGATACCCGACGAAATAGTGCAGTATTTCATTTTTAGCCGTTCCGAAAACCAGCCACATGTTATTCCAGTCGGCCGCTGTCTGCGCATCCGCATCCATCTCAAACAGCAGTTCTTCCGGCCCTTCCGCCCGCAAGTCGCCCAGCCGAAGAGCATATTGCTCGTCCGCAATCTCCGGCGGCTTATACGAAGTCACCCGCACCGTGTCAGCGGCCAGTCCGTTGAGAGAAATCCGGATCTCTTTTTCTCCCGGATCGGGAAAATGGTTATAGGTCGCCGAAGGAATATCATTCCATACTTTACCGCCGTCGGTACTGAACTCCACGCCGAAGCTGTCCGGGAATGGAAGGTCCGCGTCTTTTTTCAAAATCAACGTATCGATGGCATGAATTTTTTCAAAGCGCAGCCCGATGCTCTGCGCGATATATGGACGATCCGTCGACTCCGGAGCCCGCCCCGACTCAGGAGAAGAGTCCGGAGAATTCTGCACAAACTGCTCAGCCGGGATCATCGACGGGACTTCCAAGTCCGATCCGGTCACAGAAAGCTTCGTTCCCTTTAGAGGAATAATTTTACCGGAAAGAGTAGTGGATTTGGGTTCAATCTTATAACTGCCCCGCGCCCTCCAGACCTTAGGGATGTCCGGCGAAAATTTGGCCAGCCCGTGCGACGTAGGCGTGAGCGTTCCATCGCCCCAGTCGATGAGATACCAGACCATTTCGTCGCCGTCCGCCGGCTCGGGTCTAAACTTAAATATCTCTCCTGTTTGAACCGCCTGAGCAAACATTCCTGTTAACAGCAGCGACATTATTAGACAGCTTATTTTTCGTTTCATTACTCAACTATTGTTGCAGCCCTTCGCTCATCCAGAATGCGGCGGGTTTCCAGCGCCCGCTTTTTCGTAATCGGGATAAACAGAGCCATTGCGAAAGCTAGCAGAAAAACTCCGGTCTGTCCGAAAACAAAAAAGTTTTTCATTTTGCTAAGCACGTCCGGCGCAACGCCGGAGGTTTCCGCGATCGTAGCATCGAACCCTACGCCCTTCAGAATGAGTCCGCCGATCAGCCCGGCAAAGGCCGCCGCGACTTTCTGCGAAAACCCGGCCATGGCACTGTACATCCCCTCGCGCCGCAAGCCGGTTTTTAATTCATCGTCGTCGCAAACATCGCCGGTCATGGAGACAATGAGCATCCAGCAACCCTGAAGTCCGAGGCCGATGATGAGCGGCGGGATCAGCGGCAGCCAGGCATATTCCGGCAGGCCCCAAAAAGAAAACCGCTCGCCGGAAAGCGTCCACCAGGCCGAGGCCGAGCCGATGGCGGCGATCAGAAGACCCGAGAGCAACGCAACCTTCTTGCCAACAGAGGTGGCAATTTTAGTCATCAGGAAAACGCCGAAGTAGGCACTGATGGTGTAAAGATTTCCGCCGACGGCGGTAATTTCCGTTCCCATGCTTTTATCGCCGCCAAAAACCAGATAGGTGTTCACATAGAACCCGAACACGCCAATGGTTGTGAGCCCGCCGCAAATAATCAGCATAGTGATCAGCAGAACCATGTAGGACCGGTTTTGGAACGTATATTTCAGCGCATCCAGAATTTTCACCGGCGGCTGTCTATGCGCCACACGTGGTTCTTTAAGACAGAAAACCGGGATCCATCCGAAGATCAGGATCATAATTCCCACGCCGACACTGATCCAGCGGGCGGCCACCAGTTCGCTCGAAAAAAGAACCAGCTTGTTGGGAACTTCGGGATTCGCGGTCCAGCGGTACAGCAGGTTCGGCACCCACATAATGACAAATGTGCCCAGCAGTCCGATATAGTTCGGCCAGGCCAGCAACCGGGTCCGCTCGTTGTAGTCGCTCGTCAGTTCATAACCGAGCGCGGTGTAAGGAATGAGATAAAATGCAAGGCTCACGGCGAACAGTGAAGCGGTCACCGTCAGAAAAGAAAAGAGCGCCCAGGTGGAATGCACCGGCGGCATCCACATGATCGGCAGCAGTACCGCCGTAAGCAGCGCTGCAGAAAAAAGGTACGGCATCCGCCGCCCAAACCGGCTGTACGTATTATCGGAAAGGTTTCCGATCCACGGATCGCTGATGGCGTCGAGCAGCCGCGGAATGGCCGTAGCGATTCCGATGAGAACCGGGTCGAGCTTCAACGCCACATTATAGATCGGGTTGATAAACGCCCACGGCACATTGAGCATGAAGTTGCCGCTCAGTGCACCGAAGCCGTAAGCGATCTTCTTCCCGAGCGATATACGGCCGTCGCTTTTTTTATTTTCCGGCTCCGCGTTCTGCATGCCGCCCCCCGCTTTTTAGTAACACTCCATGCCGTCAAGATAGAGCTTGCGCGTCTGCCCAAAATCTTTGAAATCGCCGCCGGTATCAAATTTTAAAAACATCACGAAAAAGACGGGATCTTTCACCGCAGACGGCTTAACCGTCGCATTGCCTTTGGTCACCTCTTCGGCGTCCGCGAGCTTGAGATCCACCGTCGTCCATTCGCCGGCCTTGAGCAGAATTCCGTTTGTCGACAGATTCCAGCTGTGGTGTTGCGTGTCGAGCAGCACCGGAGTCAGCCGGATGGACTGCGCTGCCGGATTCGGATTATAGACGCTGAACCGGATGCGCGAAATCCGCATGACGGGGATATCCCAGACCAGCTGCCCCATCGGTTTAGTTTTCTGGAAAACAAAATCCATTTCCAGCGAACGGCCGCCATTCAGCGACGGCTCATCAACAACCCGGCTGGCTGTCAGCGCGTGCATGTTGCGGGTATATCTGTCCTGCCGGACCGGTGCTCCGAAATATTTAAAATAGGCCGGCGTTTCCGGTGCGGCTCCGCAAAAACCGGCGGCCAGCAGCAAAGCTCCTGTCATAAAAAGTCTGAATGTTTTTACCATTTGATAACCTCTCCTTCCGGCTTCAAAAGCCAGCGGCCTTCCGCCGGAACTTTAATTGCGGTTCCATTCACTTCCGGTTGCTTGAGCCCGCGCGCGGCGCGGATGCTGTATTTCTTACCGGCAAACCAATATTCCGTCACAGCGGCATAATTCCATGCCGTCGGCAGACTCGGTTCAATCCGCAACCCCGTTGCCTCCGGCTCGATACCCATAATCCCCGTCAGCATAAAGAGCGGAACGAGACCGGATTCAGGGAACTCGCGCAGGATGCCCTCGACGTGCGTGATCCCGAATTCATTGGAAGGCTTGCGGTGCAGCTGGTCTTTATGGAACTCATCCAGAATCACATCCATCCGCTTCATCGCCGCATCAATCCCCGTGGTACGTAACCGGCTCATGAGATCGTAATGCGACACATAGAAAATATGCCCGCCATTCTGAATCTGCTTTCCGTATTCCCCTATGGTTCCAGGTCCGACTTCCATCGTCCAGTTGTCCCAGAACGATGGCTTGATCGCCTCGGCGGCCAGCGTGTTGCAGCGGGGCGAAACCTTCCAGTAGTAGATATCCGCGCCGGTCGAGGTGTCACCCTTCACGATCCGTTCACCGTCGAGCCACTGCAGAATCTTTTTGGCGTGTTCGTCCGTAGCAACGCCGGAAGCCACCGCCTGCAAATTGACAAACGTAAAGCCGTAGTCGTGCCGACTTCCGTCTTTGCCTTCGCAACCGATAAACCGGCCGGTCTCCTCATTCCAGAAAACTTCGTTATAGCGTTGCTTCACCAGCGGGCGCAACGCCATGTATTCGGCCGCCTTATCGGCATTGCCTAGCGCTGTTTCCAACTGTGCCATCCAGTAGAGCGAAATATAGAACTCATTATTGCAATAAGCCGACCGGTAGCCGAACCGCCAGCCGTCCCAGTAATTGCCGCCCAGCCCGGTCGCCGTACCGTCGTTTTGCGGATCGTGGATCGTCATCAGCCCGGTTTTCCCGTCCATATCCTCCAGCTGGAATTTCATGGCCTTGCGGACTTTTTCAATCAGCGTCGCGCCGGTTTTTGCGTCTTTGGTCTGCAGGAAGGCCGGATCGCGATGCATCAGATACCAGTGCGAAATTCCGGAAATGAAAATTGCCGGAGTAACGTGGTGCTTTGAATGATCCAGATGGTAGAACGTGCCGGGTGCCACGCCCATCAGCCCGCGTTCATCCTGAGGATAGGCATTCACGCACTCCTCATAATATTTTTTCGAAGCCGGGTCGTTCAGCCAGGAAACTTTCATCGCATTCCAGTGCGCCCAAATCGTACTGCCGATACCCAGCAGTCCACCCTCGTCCGGGCGATCAGTCGGCCACCACGGATCAAAATTATGCAGGACTTCGTTGGCGGCAGAACCGTAGGTCAGCCACATATTATTCCAGTCTGCTTCGAGAAGCGGATTGGCATCCATGCTGAACAGCTTCTCGCCGCCGAACGCAACCGGCTCCTTCATCCGCAACTCATATTTTCCGCCCGCGTTCACCGGCGGCTTATAGGAAGTCACGCGCAAATCACTGGCCGACAAACCGTGCAGCGGAATACAAACCTTCTTATTGCCGGGATCCGGAAAGTGGCTGTAAGCCGCCGCCGGAATATCATTCCAGACTTTTCCGCCATCGGTTGAAACCTCTACACAAAAGTTATCAGGGAAAGCCGCACCGCTCTCTTTCGCCAGTTCCAAACGATCCACCGGCTCAATCCGGTCGAAGTGAATCGTATAGCTTTGCGGCTGGCGCGGTTCCTCCGTCGCCTGCGGAGCATCCGAACTTTTCGCGGGAAGCGGAACAGGATTTTTAACCGCCGCGCCGGCCACCGTAACGGATCCGCCTTTGAGCGGAATGTTTTTGCCCGACACCGTAATGGCCTGCGGCTGAATTTTGAAAGTTCCGGGGCGACTCCAGACTTTAGGCATTTCCGGTGAGAAAGCGGCCAGACCGTGCCAGGTCGGGGTTACCGTGCCGTCGCCCCAGTCCACGAGATACCAAACCATCTCCGGCCCGCCCGCCGGCACCGGTTTATAAACAAACTCCTGTCCGGTCTGTACCGTTGCGGCGCTGCTAAGCCCCGCAACCAGTCCGCAGCATAGTCCCGCTATCCAAAAATGTTTTTTCACGATCTACCTCAATTCCATAATGACGTAACTGCGCGCCGGCAACGCCAGCTCCAGATTGCGCCCGGACAATTCCAACGCGCTGAAATCTTTTCCTTCCCGACTCAGTAACGGAACCGCGCAATACGGCTTCTTGCGGTCGGCAATCGCCGTGCTCAGGTCGAGATTGACCGTCTTCGACTGCGCGGCCGGATTCACCGCAACCAGCACCGCTTTGCCGGATGCTTTCCGGACGTAGGCGTAGACCGGATTGTTTTTCTTCGCCAGCACCGTTATTTTTTCTGCCGTCACGGCAAACGCCGGATGACTCTTGCGCAGAGCGAGCAGCCGCTTCACCTCGTTCAGTACCGAGCCGGGATCCTTCAGTTGCTTTTCTACATTGCGCTGCTTGCTGTCGGGATTCAGCGGCAGATAAATTTTGCCCTTCGGCGCATTGCTAAACCCAGCATTCTTTCCGGAGTTCCACTGCATCGGTGTACGGTACTGCGCTTTAAACGCCGCACCTTCCACTGACGGTGCCTGCGGGTTGACCTTCATTCCGAGTTCATCGCCATAGTAGATGAACGGCACGGTGTTATGCGTTAGGCTGACCGCCAGCGCGAGAATCGTCAGATCGTCATCGCCTTCGCTGCCGGTACTCGGGCGCGGCAGGTCGTGATTGCTTGTCTGCATGGCAATGGCCGCATTCTTCCGCCGAACGCTGTTGTTCTGCTGCGTAATGCGCTCCTCGAATCCGACCGGATCGAGGGCTTTGCCGCCGCAAATATACTGCCGGTTTTCGCTGAACAGCGTGTCCTTGTGCGTCGAAAGCAGGCAGAAGTTTTTGGTGAACTGCAAATGGAAGTTCAGGTCATTAATCGCGTGAGAGTCATCGTCCCAGTGTTCCGCCACCATCATCCGGTCGCCATATTCATCGACGGCCTTGCGGATATACTGCCAGAAGGCGGCAGAAAGATCCGGCTCATTGGTGAACGCCTTCACGCCGACCGCATCCGGAACGTCGCAGCGGAAACCGTCCACGCCCATATCGAGCCAGTAGCGGATGACGTTGCGCATTTCTTCCCAGAGCGCTTTCACGCCGGGATCTTTCGGCGTGTTTCCGCAGTTCGGCGCGAGTATCGCCAGACCGAAGTTCAAATCCACCTGCTCCTGATGGAAGGTCGAGAACGCCGACTCGTGCCGTCCGTGATGGTTAGTCAGCCATTTTCCGGGAAGTTTCGGGAACCATTCGTTTTCGTTCCAGACGTACCAGTTGGAATATTTATTCTTCTTGAACTTGCGCGACTCCTGAAACCACGGATGAAAAATGGAAGTGTGGTTCAGCGCCAGATCGAGCGTGATCTTCATGCCGCGCCGGTGCGCTTCTTTAAGCAACCGTTTAAAATCCGCCAGCGTGCCGTACCTCTTATGGATTTTATAATAGTTAGTCACATCGTAACCGGCATCCAGCATCGGCGATTCAAAAATCGGATTCAACCAAAGCGCATCCACACCCAGCTCTTTCAAATAGTCGAGCTTGCTGATAATGCCGTTCAGATCGCCGATTCCGTCGCCGTCACTGTCACAGAATGTCTGCGGATAAATCTGGTAGAAAACTGCGTTCAGGTACCAAGTATCTTTTTTCATCTGGTCATCTCCATTTCATTTTTCTATTTCCGGTATGCACCGGAGCAAAATTTATATTCGCCGGAACCGACGGCGACCACGCAGCAACCGTCAAGCCGTTCAACCGCCGTCACGCCCGATGCATCCCGCACGGGCAACCCGCCCTCTTCCACCGCTCCATCCAAAGAAGGAATAAAAATCCGCGCGGTGCAGTTCGCTGGAATCTTCACCCGCAGATTCAGCTTCCCGCTTTCCACAAACCACTCGCTTTCAATCCGGCCGCGAATTGAATCATAGTGCGCAGAAACTTTTTCCAGTCCAGCCGGAACATCCGGCCGGATGACAATCCATTCAAAGCCCGTGGAGTCGACTTCCTGTCCGATGCCGGCGAGGCCTGACATAAACCATTCCTGAACGTGCCCGAGCATACAGTGATTCTGTGAAGTCGCCGGCGTGGCATCCCACGCTTCCGCCAAACTGGTGACGCCTTGACTGAGCTGGTAGCCGTAACTTGGATTGTCGGTGCGGATATTCATCCGGTACAGAATGTCTGCCCGTCCGGCGTCGATCAAGGCACGAATCAGATACCGGTAGCCGACGTCGCCGGCCGTCTGCTTGTTCCCGCGCGACTCCACATCATGCACCAGCTGCTTGATTACGCCGGCCCGGAACTCCGCCGGAACCAGATCATAAACCAGAGCGATCGCCTGAGCCGCCTGACTTCCCGTGGCGTAGTAACCCTTATCGGCCTGAAAAAATGTTTCGTGAAACCGTACGCGAACTTTCGCCGCAAGTTCTGCAAAGCGCTGCACATCATCCGTCTTGCCGAGCATCGCTGCCGTGCGTTCAAGAACACGGAGGTTTTGATAATAGAAAGCCGTCGGCATCACTCCGGCCGGCGTCAGCTGTGATGGCCCTGGGAAACCCGGCCCAATGTCGTACCAGTCACCCAGACCTTGATAGAGCACGCCAGCCACGGCAGCACTCGCGAGATAGGCGGCATAACGCGTCATCCCGGAATAATTTTCGGCCAGCACGCGGGTGTCACCGAACCATTGATACAGCATCCACGGAATGAGAATCATCGCGCTGCCCCATTCCGGTGAATCACGGAACGGCCCCTGCGTGAGGGTGTATTCCGGCGCATAATTCGGAACAAAGCCTGAATCCAGCTGGGCGTCAGCCATGTCGCGTGTCACCTTGGCGTAGAACGGCGCCGCGTCGTAGTTGTAGAGAATGGACGGCCCCATCAGATGCGCCACTTCGAGCCAGCCCAGCTTTTCGCGGTGCGGACAATCGGTGAGAATCGCCTGAAAGTTACTGCGCACCGAATAGTCAACCAGACGGTCAATCCGGTTGAGCAGTTCATTGGAAAAAACAATGGCACCGGCACGCTCTGTTGATGAATGAACAAATTCACCTTCCAGAGAAATAATTTCCGCCTCGCCCAAAACCGTCACCTCCGCGTAACGGAATCCGGTGTAGGAATAACACGGATGCCACTCTTCCACACCATCGCCCTTAAGCGTGTAGCTGAAATAAATTTCCGTTTTACTGATTCCCACCGAAGTCTGCTGATTGAGTCGGCCTTCCGTATCCAGCAGTTCGCCAGGCTTAATCCGGATAGTGGTGCCAGCTTTCCCGCGCACCTTTAGCCGCGGCCAGCCGGCAAAATTCTGCCCGAAATCATAAATGTATTTCCCGGTTTCGCGCCGCGAAATTTCCACTCCTTGGAAGCGCTGCATCACTTTCAACGGAGCCGCCGTTTGAGCGCAAAGCTTTCCGCCGGGGCGGCAATCAATCGGTGCGCCGTAGTAACTCGCCTGCTCCCAGGAAGAATCGTCAAAACCGGGTTCACTCCAGCCGGACTCGTCACGCCGCGCGTCAAAATCCTCGCCTCCGTAAATGCAGGAAAAAGTTATCGGACCTTCTTTCACCCGCCACAGATGATCGGAGCCGACCACGGAAATGGAACCGTCGGTGTGTTCGATCCGCAGCATGATCCGCATTTCGGGTGTGCCGAAAGACGCTGTGTATTTGGTATAGCGCCCGCCGGGAACACTGTAGAACCCGTTGGCCAGCTCACCCGCAATAACATTTTCGCCGTCACGAACCAGATCGGTAACTTCATTCGCGACATAGTAGATCGTCTTGCGGAAATTCGTCCAGTGCGGTGCCAGCACGGCATCGCCCGCTTTCCGTCCATTCAGGAAAACTTCATGGAATCCGGCTGACGTAGAATAAACTACGGCGCGGCGGACCGGCTTATCGGTGACAAACGGTTTGCGGTAGCGCTCCAGCGGGCCGGCGGTCAGCAGTCTGCGGTGCGAAGCCATCCAGGCTCCGCCCCAGTCTTCCTCGCGTAGAATGCCGGCGCCCCACTCCGAGACTTCACTCCAGTCGCTAGCGTGTCCGCGTTCATCCCA
>Ga0247840_10002454_pt1 | contig 33040 bp, 36 predicted proteins | sample LaCruzMarch2015__FD_192404 | JGI IMG/M metagenome (GOLD analysis project Ga0247840, IMG submission 192404) | Freshwater microbial communities from meromictic Lake La Cruz, Castile-La Mancha, Spain - LaCruzMarch2015_17m | ecosystem: Environmental > Aquatic > Freshwater > Lake | place: Spain...
CCACAGCAGTGACCGTTTTGACTTTTTGAATAATTTCTTGAAGTTTTGTTTCCTTTAACGACATATATTGCGAATCAAAAGAGTTCATTGTTAAAGTGTAAACTCTTTTGCTGCAATGTTAACAATAAAAATAGAGTACCTTATTATGGGTACTCTATGCCTTTTGCGCCTTACTTTACAACAATATCCGGCCACCGTTTTGTGGTGCGTTTGATCGCCTCCGCAAACCCTCGGTCGGCTTTGTTGATCCAAATGCGTTCCTTAAGGAGGATACAAAGAACAATGTCTTCATGTAAATCCAGTGGGGTTAGGTTTTCGATGGGGGTCGTCGCTATTTCCCAACTGCGGTCTTTGATCTCTCGGAGTGTTTTTGAGGAGGCACCCGCGAGAGATACCTTTCTTTTTCCCACTTTTATTACCCCTGAAATGTTTAATAAGGATTTTTATCCTAATATAATAAATTTTATTTGTCAATCTTTTTCTTTCCTTGTGGGGGTAAAAATAACTATTTGTTCTCTTCCCAAAAGGATACTTTTTTGGCATAATACGAGGATGGAAAAAATAGAAAAAGGGCATATCCACCCAATATCTCTCATGGTAGAGGAAATCGGCCGCGTTTTTACCGAGCTTGGTTTTGAGATCGCCGGCGGTCCTGAAATGGAAACGGAGTTTTATAATTTTGACGCCTTGAACATCCCTGCGGATCATCCTGCTCGCGATATGTGGGATACTTTTTGGGTTAAGCCACGGAACGCCGGAAAACTCATGCGAACACACACCTCGCCCGTACAGGTTCGTTTTATGGAAACACATAAGCCGCCTTTTGCCATTATTGCGCCGGGAAAAGTTTTTCGCTATGAAGCAACCGACGCCACGCATGAAGCGCAGTTTTACCAGGCCGAAGGTTTGGTTGTTGGTGAGAATATTTCTTTGGCAAATATGAAGTGGACCATCTCAGAATTCTTCACGAGATTTTTCGGCAAACAGATCGAGATCCGTTTTCGTCCGAGTTTCTTCCCGTTCGTCGAGCCCGGCGTCGAGATTGATATGTCGTGTTTCAAATGCGGAGGAAAAGGGTGCAATATTTGCAAACAGACGGGTTGGATAGAGATCATGGGCGCAGGAATGGTCCATCCGAAAGTTCTGGGCAATAGCGGTATCGACCCGAAAAAATACCAAGGTTTCGCCTTCGGTGGCGGTGTCGACCGTCTCGCCATGCTTAAATACGGTGTCGATGATGTCCGTCTCTTTTATTCCGGCGATTTGCGGCTGGTGAATCAATTCTAAAAAAATTTATGAAATATTCATATAACTGGCTCAATTCATATTTTGATACGCCTCTGCCGGCGCCGAAAAAGCTTGCGGATCTCGTCACCTTTCATGCGCTCGAAGTCGAAGGCGTGGAAAAAATAAAAAAGGACTCGGTGGTGGAAATTTCCATCTTGCCGAACCGCGCGCATGATTGTCTTTGCTATGAAGGGATGGCGCGAGAAATCGGCGTGCTTGTCGGGCAAAAAATAAAACCGCGAGAAGTGAAGCGCGTTTCCATAAGCGATACACCGGAACTCGTTGTGCATATTGAAGATGAAAAGCTTTGTCGTCGGTATATGGGGCGTTTTATTACCGGTGTAAAAGTGAAAGATTCGCCAAAGTGGCTCAAGGATCGTCTGGCGAGTGTGGGACAGAGGCCGATTAACAATGTTGTTGATATTATGAACTTTGTCATGCTTGAAACAGGGCAGCCGCTTCATGCTTTCGACGCCGATAAACTTGCAAAGAATGGAGACAAGACGGAACTTTTTGTACGCAAAGCAAAAGCCGATGAACGCATAATGACCCTCGACGGAAAAGATATCGAGCTTAATGATGCGATCCTTGTTATTGCTGATGCGGAAGCGCCGCTTGCCATTGCCGGCATCAAAGGAGGAACAAAAGCGGAGATCACGAACGCTACGAAGAATATCGTTGTCGAATCCGCGAACTTTGCGCCGGGGAATATACGAAAGACCTCGCGACAGATTGGCATAAGGAATGATTCCTCCATTCGTTTTGAGAACGATCTTTCACCGACAAAAGCGACGGAAGCCATCGAATATGTTATGGCTCTTCTTTCTGAAGTAGCCGCGGGTACGAATTTCAAAGCTGGAAAGACCGTTGATGTGTACCCACGCGTAAGTTCCGCGTATCGGATCGGAGCATCGGTTGGAGAAGCGAATCGCGTTCTTGGGACGCATTTTCAAGAAAAGGACGTTGCTCAAATTTTGGAAAAATTGGGATTTGAGTATAAGACGCTTGTCCCGAGCGAAGAAGTTCTTCGTCTTGCGTCAAAACTCGAGGGCGTTCCCTATAAACTCGGTGCGAGTATTTCTTATGACGCGCCCAGGGCGTTCGATTGTTCCTCTTTTGTTGGATATCTTTATGCACAATCGGGTGTTGGCATTCCCCGCACGTCGGTTGATATGTATGTTTTTGCAGATAAAATTGAAAAGGAAGACTTGCTTCCCGGCGATGTTATTTTTGCAAATAGCGGAAAAGGGGTCATTTATTACGAGACAATGGAGTATGTCAAAGGGGTTAAGGTGCCGGAAGGGGTTGATCATTGCGGAATGTATCTTGGTGACGGGAAGGTAATACATGCGACGAAAAAACACGGAAAGGTCGTTGTCGAGGAACTTTCCAAGGCAATCGGTTTTGAGAATATTGTTGGCTACGGACGTGTGGCGTTGCCCTGTGAAAAACGTTTTGTTGTTACCGTGCCGGCCGAGCGACTCGACCTTCGTATCAAAGAAGACCTTATAGAAGAGATCGGACGCATCTATGGATATGAAAAAATATCTGGTGCGGAACTTTCTATCGGCGATTTTAAACCAGCCGTGAATAAGACCGAATTTTATACTCAAAAGGTTCGCGAGTACCTCGTTGGTGTCGGCTTTTCGGAGATTTCCACTTATGCGTTCACCGACAAGGGCGATATCGAGATGGAAAATCCAATCGCTATCGACAAAAAATTCTTGCGCCGCGATCTTGCGGGAAATATCTTGAAAAGTCTTGAGATCAATGGGCGAAATGCTCCGTTTCTTGGGGAAGAGACGATAAGGATTTTTGAAGTGGGAAAAGTATTTGAAGCTGAAAGGGAATATCTTTCTCTCGGTATAGGGGTCTCTATCCCGGGAAACATGAAAAAGAAAGCGGACGTGGTCAAGAATGTGATCTTCGAGGCTGAAACAAAACTCGGTGAGATCCTGCACGGCTCGGTCATTGGTGTAACCCCCGATCCTTCCGTTCTGCTCGTTGACCTCGGCGCTCTCATCGAAAAAGCCCCCGACCCCTTGGCTTACGAGTTCTCTCTAAAGGCGGAAAAAGATGTGAAGTATAGAAAAATATCCCAATATCCTTTTATGCTTCGCGATATTGCAGTCTTCGTTCCGTCCGAGACGGAAAATGCGGAAGTGTCTCACCTTGTAGAAAAACAAGCAGGTGACCTCTTGGTGAAGATCAAGCTTTTTGATGTGTTTGAAAAAACGTTTGAGGATGGAACAAAAAAAACTTCATATGCCTTTCGTCTCGTGTTCCAGTCGCAGGAGCGAACGCTTTCCGATGAAGAAGTGAACGGAATAATGGAGAAGATCACGAACGCTCTCAATAAAAACGACGGATGGCAGGTGCGATAAGGATATAAAAAAACCGGACCGCATGGTCCGGATGGCTGGTGCCAGGGCGGGGACTATGTCGGCCCGTCCTCCTGCTCGGCTTCGAAGAGGTGATCCAGCGTCTCATCGAGGTCCCAGAGGCGCCGCTCGGCCCGCCGGCTCAACCGGTCGACTGACTCATCTGGGGAGGTGTGGAATGTCTGTCACCCGAGCTCTTGCTGGATAGTGGGAAGAGCCGCCATTATTTCCTCTTTCATGTCATGGTTTCTTCCGCTTTGAGCTCCTTGCCGAGGATCTCGACGAATGTCTCTAGGTAAGGACTTCGGTATCCAAACCTTTCGACCGTTACTGTCTCATATTCTCCTCCGTCTAAGATGTTCCTTTCTCCGTCGGCTAGAATTGAGACTGCCGATGAGGGGCTGATGGCGAAATGAAACCGTCCGTATCCGCTATTGCTCGCTCTTCCCGGGCAGGCACGGTGGCCCATTTTTTCTTCATATTTTCTTATCGCCTCTTCATATCTTTTTTCAATTTCTTTGCCGTTCATCATTGATTTCCTCAAGTTCCAAGAATGTACACAGTATACTCATATTATTAGCATTTTGTCAAGTGTTTTTTTGGAAAAGAAACCCCGTGCGCATGGCGCCCGGGGTTTACCGTATGTCGCTTTTTAGGCGAACGCGGTGCGGTTGAGTTCGACGATGTCGTCGTTGGAGAACTGGTTTCCAAAAACCATGGTCCCTTTCGGTGTGCCTTCGCCGTCCAGTTCGCCGGTCCAATCCGGCTGAACAGCGAAACGAAGATGGTCGATGGCTCCTTGCTCAGTCATCCCGTGGCCGAGGGTGGTCTCGCGTCCTTCGCGCCAGGCCTGGAATCGGTATGGGCGGCAGAATTCGCCGTACCCATACGCCCGGGGCATTCCTCGTGTGTAGACGGGGCAGTTGCCCTTGGACGCATGCCACCAGACGATCCGAACCGTCCGGAGGTGAAGGACTCTCCATTTCCACACTTCGGACAGCTTTTCCCCTAGAGTGAGATTCTCTTTTGGGAGAAAAGTATTGAGGTCTTCGTCGTGAAAATAATGTTCTTTCTGTTTGCTGTCTCCGCGGGTTTTCCGACGCAGGAGCCACTGGACGACTTCTTGATCGTCTGGCCAGTAGCCGATGAAACGAAGGACGGGCAGCCGGCGGAAAGCCATCTTTCCCAATGGCTCGTACAGGGTGGTCGCAATGGCGACGGCAGCGAGCGCTAGGATAACCATCAGGTGTAACATTTTCTTTTTTCCTCAGATCAAAGTTCCAGAACATTAATAGTATATACATAATATTGGCATTTTGTCAAGTACCTTTCCCCCGCCATTTTTGGTATAATAAAACCATAACAATATACAATAAACAGGGCTTAAAACATTAAGTTCTTATTAAATTTCTATGTCCACAAAAGATGAAAAGAATAAGGCGTCGGCGAGCTATAGTGCGAAAGATATTTCCGTACTTGAAGGGCTTGAGCCGGTTCGAAAACGTCCCGGAATGTACATCGGTTCCACCGGTGTCGAGGGCTTGCATCATTTGATCTGGGAGATCTTCGACAACTCTCGCGATGAGGCGATGGGGAATTTTGCAAACGATATCGAGGTCGCGCTTTTGCCGAACAATCGCATTCGTGTGGTCGACAACGGCCGCGGTATTCCTTGCGATATTCACCCCCATACGAAAGTTTCCGCACTCGAAACGATCATGACAACGCTCCATGCGGGAGGTAAGTTCGACCAGGGAAGCTATAAAGTTTCCGGCGGTCTTCATGGTGTCGGTGCTTCGGTGGTGAACGCGTTGTCGGAATACATGTATGTGAAGGTCCATAAAGATGGCGGTATATACTTCCAGGAGTATTCCAAAGGGAAAAAGAAGGTGGCGGTGAAGAAAATAGGAAAGACGGATTTCAATGGAACGGTCGTTGCATTCGAAGCGGATCCTGAAATTTTCAAAGAAATAAAATATTCATGGAGCACGATCATTACCCACTTGCGCCAGCAAGCATATTTGGTCAAGGGGCTTCGGGTGAGCATTATTGATGCGCGGGAATATGCAGGGAAGATCGAAGATGAAAAACCTTTTTACCTCCGAGAACTCGGGCTTGATGTCCCGTCATTCACTTTCTACTTCGAAGGTGGCCTGCTTTCACTTGTTCGTTTTTACAACGAGATACAGAAGCCGGTCCACAAGAATATCTTTTATGTAGAAAAAGAGAACGATAACGTAATGGTCGAGGTTGCGCTTCAGTATGTTGACGACATCTCCTCCCGCGAACTTGCGTTTGCGAACAATACTTACAATCCGGAAGGCGGAATGCATGTTACTGGTTTTCGCACGGCGCTTACCCGCGCGCTCAACGATTACGCCAAGAAGAACAATCTCGTCAAAGAAAGCGATGATGCATTCTCGGGCGATGATGTGCGCGAGGGTCTGACTGTCGTTGTTTCGGTCAAGCTTCCGGAAATCCAGTTCGAAGGGCAAACAAAAGCAAAGCTCGGAAGCGTTGAGGCTCGCGGCGCCGTGGACAAGGTTTTTTCGGAATCATTCGCAATGTTCCTTGAGGAACATCCGGATGATGCTCGTGCGATGATAAGCAAGGTCGTACTGGCTCTTCGCGCGAGAAAGGCCGCGAAGGCTGCGAAAGATTCCGTTCTGCGAAAAGGCGCGCTCGAAGGACTAACCCTCCCCGGAAAACTTGCCGATTGCCAGTCGCACAGTGCCGAAGAGTCTGAAGTGTTCATTGTCGAGGGAGACTCCGCAGGTGGTTCAAGCAAGCAAGGCCGGGACCGACGTACTCAGGCGATACTTCCGCTCAAGGGAAAGATCTTGAATGTTGAACGCGCGCGTTTGGACAAAATGCTTGCTTCGAAAGAAGTGAAGTCTCTTGTCATTGCACTCGGTACCGCTATCGGGGATACGTTCGATATTTCAAAGCTCCGCTATCATAAGGTCATTATCGCGACCGATGCCGACGTTGACGGTTCGCATATCCAGACGCTTCTCCTCACTCTTTTCTATCGTTATTTCAAACCGCTCATCGAAGGTGGGTTTATCTATATCGCTCAGCCGCCGCTTTACAAGATCAAACGCGGGAAAGATATCCAGTATGCCTATTCCGAGGAAGAAAAGATAAAACTTGTCGGAGCGGACGCCGGAGATGTTTTGGAAATAGAAGAAGTGACGGAGTGTGGGGAAGATCAAGAAGAAGTCGTCAAGAAAGTTCCAAAAATTTCACTTCAGCGATACAAAGGTCTCGGAGAAATGAATCCGGAAGAACTCTGGGAAACGACGATGGATCCCGCGCGGCGCGTTCTCAAACAAGTAAGAATCGAAGACGGACAAGATGCCGACCGTGTGTTCGATATTTTAATGGGAACCGACGTCCCGTCGAGAAAGTCATTCATTCAATCGAACGCAAAACTTGCGAATCTGGATATTTAGCGGGCAGATCACCAAGCGCGTAGATCATATATTAAACAAAAACCACCCCGACATAGTCGGGGTGTGTTGCTGCTAGCATCGGGATCGGACGTCCCCGAACTTTTCAACGATCACGCCGCTTACGGCGCAAAAGATCTGTTCAGAGGGAATGTCAACCCTCTCCATGTGCCGAGTCGTGTCGGCGATGGCCTCAATTATTTCCCAGGCATAAGGGGAATCCCAGACATCGATCGCGGTGTAGATCATGTCCATGCCGGCGTCGCGGTCTTTGAGCAGAACTCGAAGGATCGCATTGGCGGCCTGTATGGCCATGTTGGGCTTTCCTACCTCGTATTCTTTTCCGGTGTGCTTGACGAACTCTTCGTGTCCCATTCCTCCGAGAAGGTACTCCGGACCGAAGAAACCAGCCGCTGTTCTTTCTTGCATCGTTTGGTGCCTCGTGTTTGGTTCCGGTACAGATTTTAAGGTAAAAAACAGGGGGGTCAAACGGGCTGTGTTCATAAACGGTTTATGGATATATAACGTTGACCGGTGTTTAGTAAATGTTTATCATTATGGATGGTGTGAACAATAATGAACGATAAGAGGTGGAAAATGAGCGTTGCGGCAGTCTATTATATGAGATCAAAGAAAGTATTTTCGAGCGATGTACTGGCGGGTAAAACACTGCGAGAGGTCCATGATATGCTCATTCGCGAATTGGGGCTGGATGCCTACTCAATTCCCACTGTAAATGGTGTCCTTGTTGATGACGATCATGTCATCGAGGACGGTGAAACGATCATCTTTGTAGATCGGCACCCGAGAGGTTTGCTTATACGGCATTGATCGATCCGCCATCCCGATATCTATCGGGGTGTTTTTTTGACCTTTTAAGTTTCCGGCAGTATAGTCAAAAAAGAGCGACCCTCGCGGGCCGCTCATTTTTGTTTTTTTATTAGACGAGCTTTTCTACCAGCTCTTCTATCGCGACCGCACCCATGTTGCCTTCGCGGCCTTCGATAGTAACGGTTCGAGAATCCATTTCTTTATCACCAACAACGAGAAGATAGGGAACTTTTTCTATTTTTCCGTTGCGGATTTTTTTCCCGAGCGTATCATTTTCCGCTCGGAGTTCGACACGAACATCGGCGGCAAGCAGAATATCTCGGACCTCTTCCGCATATTTCAAATGCGCATCTGTTATCGGTAAAACCAAGACCTGTACAGGTGCGAGCCAATATGGGAAAACCCCGGCCAAGTGCTCGATCAAGGTCGCAGTGAAGCGTTCGATGGAACCCATTATTGCGCAGTGGATCATAACGACCTGCTCTTTCTCGCTCTTTTCGTTCACGCAGGTGAGTTTGAATCGTTCCGGCATATTGAAGTCGAGTTGAATGGTTGCAACTTGGAGCGTGCGCCCGAGAGAATCGGTCGTGATGAAGTCGAGTTTCGGTCCGTACATCGCCGCTTCACCCTTGCCATCGATATAATCCGTCACCCCGCGTTTCTTGATGAGCGAGAGAAGCGCTTTTTCGGCCTTTGCCCACGTTTCTTTTGTGCCGATGTATTTTTCGAATGTTTCGGGATCGTGACGAGAGAAGCGAACCTTCAGGTCTTTGAAACCGAACCGCGCATAGAATGTGTCGATGATGTCCCAGATACCGAAGAATTCCTGTTCTATTTGGTTCTCGCGGCAGAACACGTGCGCATCGTCTTGAGTAATGGAAAGCACGCGGGCAAGTCCCGAGAGCTCGCCGGACTGTTCATCGCGATAGACCATTGTCGTCTCGCAGAATCTTTGCGGCATGTCTCGGTAACTCCGGAGCTCTGAGTCGAATATCTGCGTATGGTGCGGACAGTTCATTGGCTTCATGGCGAACAGATGGCCTTCGCGCGTTTGGATCTTGAAAAGCTCTTCTGCAAATTTTTTCCAATGGCCGGATGTCTCGTAAAGTTCTTTTTTGGTGATATGTGGAATGGTGACTTTCTTAAAGCCCTTTGCTTTACGAAGTTCCCAAACATAATCATTCAATAGCTCACGAATGATCGTGCCCTTTGGTGTCCAGAGAGGAAGTCCCGCTCCGACGAGATCGGAGAATACAAAAAGACCCATTTCTTTGCCAATCTTTCTATGATCTCTCTTCTTTGCCTCTTCAATGAATTTCAGATATTCGTCGAGTCCCGCGCCGGTTTCAAAGGCCAGACCGTAAATTCGGGTGAGCATTGCGTTCTTTTCGTTGCCGCGCCAATATGCTCCGGCGATGCGTTCGAGTTTGAAGCCGTCCGGATCAATTTCGGAAGTATTCCCCACATGGTGGCCTTCGCAAAGATCGACAAAGTTTCCTGTTTGATACACGGAGATCTTTCCGCCCTCCGCAACGATACCCTCAATAAGTTCGAGCTTGTACGGGTTGCCAGCGAATATTTCGCGCGCTTCCTTTTCGGAAATAGTTTTGCCGACGAAGTCCATTTTTCGTCCGACCAGCTTTTTCATCGTCTTTTGAAGATTTTTCAGTTCATCCTGCGAGGGGGTTTTTCCTTCTGAGAATTCGATATCGTAATAGAATCCGTTGTCAACGACGGGTCCGATGGTAAGCTTTGCTTTCGGGTCGTGCTCAAGAGCTGCGATCGCAAGCAAGTGCGCCAAAGAGTGGCGGATCTTGTAGATTTTAGTTGTTTTGTCCATAAAATCCATACTATCATAAACGGCGCGGTTTTCAAAAGTCGCCCCCCCCGTTCTCTGTAGATGGTGTGCGAGGAAATACGAAATTTGTTAAACTGAACATACTATGGAAAAACAAATGCATGGACCAGTAGGAGTCGAACAACCCATGGCAACAGAAGCTATGTCCTCTCCAGACATCGGTCTTCCGGAAAAAGCGCGGCGAGAAGAGAACTTTCGCCGAGAGATGGCAGGGGTGTGTGAAAAATATCCTCAATTGTCCGAAAAAATAAAAAGATCTCTCGAAACACCGCAGCTTGGCGAGTATCACAACGAAGGACAAAGAATGGATTCGCATCTTTCTCTTATGCTTGTGTCTCTGGAAAGGCTCATTCAAGGTAACGTCCACGAAATGCTTGTCGGGGAGACCGAGCTTGTAAAGATCATGCAGGGGGTTGCGACCGCTCATGACGAGAAAGAACCGGAACGGATAACAATAGCTCCCGCTTGCGTCGAATATGTTTTCTTTCATGACATAGCGAAGCCGGATTGTTTGAGCTTGAAATTCGAGGATGAGAAGAAGGGGTTTGATATTTCTTGGCAGCAGTGGAAGACTATTGAGAGCGGCGGGGAACCTTATCGGTGGAAGGGGAAGCCTATAAAATCGATCTCCTTTTACCATGCAAGCGAAGGGCCTTACGGACAGCATGGAAATAAAGGGGCGCAGGCCTTGAAGGGAAAAGGCATTTCGCGTGATATCCTTACTGCAATACACAATCATGAGGTGGTGTTTCAGCAGTTCGATAGGATCAGCGCCGCAAACTATGAAAAACATTTCGTCGAACCAGGCTTTACGGAAGACCTGCGGAATTTCATTTTTACAGGATCGTATATAGACCTGGTGTCATCAATTCGTCCCGATGGAAAACCGAATCTCGATAGGTTCGTAAACCTCGTAAGATCTAGAAACAATTTTTTACTGATCCAGGAGTATATGAAGAAGGGGTCGGTATTTCCGGGCAATTCACTGGTTAACCTCAAAAAGAGGAATGATATATTGACCCGCGACGATATAGAGGAAGCTCTGACTCCCCAGACCTAAAAATATTCTCTAAGAAAAAGCCCTGCCGGTAAAGGTCGGGCTCGGCGGTCGATCATGCAGAATGCAGATTGACTGGTGGTGCCGGCAAAGGGGCCGGCACCGATTCCATGTAATGATTGATCACCACCACATGGGGACGAACAAGGATCGGGGCCGTGGTGATGAGCGTTAGCACACATCCCAGGAGGATCCCTAGAAAAAGAGCGGTTCGTGGGTGAAGGTTCATTGAGTGTGTCCTCTTGTTGCTAGTGGAAAGTATACCATACAAAGATGCTTTTTGTCAAACAGTCGTTATGGTTTAATAGCTTGGAAATATTGACAAAACTTTAAATTTGTGTATAATCATTTTTGAATGAAGTTCTGCAAACAGAGGTACTAAATGTACAACATGGTTCTCTTATTTCTGTTCTCGATCGCTTTTTGGAGCGCGGGCTATGTTCTACGGCGCCAAAAATTCATCGGGCTCAGTTTGAGCTCTTGCGCGCTTAGCATAGCGCGCGGATCAATGAAGATCGAGGATGTCCTCTATGTCACCACGGGCACTCGGTGCCTGCGCGAAGAACATTGGGAGGAGGTCTTCGATATCTACTGGACATACTACTGGCGCACAGATGCATCCGATGCAGAGGAAGCCGCCCGAGCACTTATTGCCTCCGGACGAGTGAAACAGCCTCGTCTTTGGGGGAGATCTCATTGCTCTTGGGCTAACGGGAGTCCTTGGGTGAGGTCCCCGAAGGATATCATTTGGTCTCCGGAAAGGAGTTGGCGTCTTGTCTGGCTCACACTCAAGGAACTTTGGATGAGATGAGTTTCCGCCTTCGCGTTAAAACCGCACGGAGGCGGTTTTTTTATGCTTCCGGCAAATATTTTTTTCCTTTGAGGCGGTTCGGGAGATAGTCTTGTTTTGCCTCTTCGGTGTTTTTGAAATCCGGAGTATATTTGTAGCCATCGCTGTAGCCGAGTTCTTTCATCAGTTTTGTCGGTGCGTTTCGAATATGAAGCGGTACGGGTTCGTTCGGAGAATTTTCGATGTCTCGCCGCACGTTCTGGTATGCGGTATAGAGTGCGTTCGATTTTTTGGATTTTGCCATGTACACCACAGCCTGCGCAAGATTCACATTGCATTCGGGAACGCCGATGAAGTGACACGCTTGATACGCCGCGACCGCCTGCGGAAGCGCAAGCGAGTTAGCGATGCCGATATCTTCAGAAGCGAAACGGATAATCCGCCGCGCGATATAGAGCGGTTCTTCTCCTCCTTCGAGCATCCGTCCGAGCCAATACAGTGCCGCATCGGCATCGCCTCCGCGCATCGACTTATGGAGTGCTGAAATAATATTGTAATGTTCTTCGCCGGTTTTGTCGTAGAGAAAGCGCGAGGTCCTGAGTACTTGCTTGACCAGTTCTTTGTCGATCTTGGTTCCGTGCGAAGCGCATGCTTCGAGAGCATTGAGCGCCACGCGAGCATCGCCGTTCGAAAAAAGAGAGATCATCTCTATCGCTTTCGCGTCCGCTTTTACCGCTTTTCCGTAGCCTCTCGCCTTATCGGAAAGAGCGCGCTTTAAAAGTTTAACGATGCTCTCTTCGGAAAGCCTGCCGAGTGTGAAAACCCGCGCGCGCGAAAGAAGCGCCGAGATTATTTCAAAACTCGGGTTCTCGGTCGTTGCTCCGATGAGAGTGACAACGCCATGTTCCACGTGCGGCAAAAGACGGTCCTGCTGGGCTTTGTTCCATTGGTGAATTTCGTCTATGAAAAGGATAGTTTTCTTTCCGAACCGTCTGTTTGCTTCGGCTTGATCGGTGATATCTTTGAGATCTTTCACACCGCTTCCAACACCGGAAAGTTCGAGAAATTCCGATTTCGTTTCGGTTGCGATGATCCGCGCGAGCGTTGTTTTCCCGGTTCCCGGCGGGCCCCAAAAGACGAGGGAGGGAACAGTATCAGTCTCGATTGCCTTTCGGAGAAACGTCCCTTCGCCGACGAGCTCGCTTTGCCCCAAAAACTCGCCCAGATTCTTGGGACGCATACGGTCGGCGAGAGGGTTGGTTTTTGCTGGCTCGGTTGGCATGGCTTTATAGTAACATTTTTGTGCCGTCGGAGAATGTTGACAAAATGTATAAAGTATGATAGGTTAAAGTTTGGCAATTTAACCTAAATAGCGAGAAAAAAAGTGAAAGGCATCGAAATTAAAGAAATGCCGTGCGATGTTGCCAAGGCGGTCTTGGCGGCAAAAAAAGCCCAGCTCTGTGCTCTCTTGCGAGACGTGAGAACTGCTCGCAGTAAGTTGAAGCCATATGTCTGGGAAGAGCGCGCTTTTGTTCTTCTTTTTTCGGCAGAGGAATATCTCTGCCAAGCAATTCGTGAATTGACCCTCGGGAATATCCCGCAGAGCCAAATCTATGAGCAGCGGGCAATGGGGGCTTTGCAGTCCCTTCTCCCACCGAAAGAGTGAAGGTTGGCCAGCCCCGGTGACAGGGGCTTTTTTGTTGTAAAAAAGAGAATTTTTGCTACAATACGGCAATATTACTTAACTGAAAAACAATATCATGGGAATTAAAGATTTTTTTGTCAAAAAACTTATCGAGTCGAAACTGAAGGGGATGCCGGAAGAGCAGAAAGAACAGATCGTCGCGCTTGTGACAGAGAATCCGGAACTCTTCGAGAAGATTGGCAAAGAGATCCAGCAAAAGACCAAAGAGGGGAAAAGCGAAATGGCCGCCGCGATGGAAGTGATGCGGAAGTATCAGGGCGACATTCAGAAGGCGATGCTTAAACATCAGGGGTAGTCACAGTGTTCTGCTCTTTTGTACAGCGAGGAACTTTATGAATAAAAAGCAGGTTTTGGTCATTCACGGCGGTACGGCTTTTCCTTCACACGAAGAATATCTCGCGTTCTTGGAAGATTCCCAGCCGGAACTTGAGAGAATGAAAGCGCGAACAGACTGGAAGCTTGGATTGCAAGGAAAGCTCGGAGGCGGGTTTGATGTTTTTCAGCCGCGCATGCCGAACGGTGCCGACGCGCGGTACGATGAATGGAAAATGTGGTTCGAAAAGGTCGCTCCTCTTCTTGAGGATGAGATCATCTTGGTCGGGCACTCTCTCGGCGGCGTTTTTCTGGCAAAATACTTGAGTGAGAACATTTTTCCGAAAAAGATACGAGCCGTCGTACTCATTTCCGCTCCGTTCGACGACGAAGGGTCGGATGAGTCTCTCTATTCGTTCGCGCCGGGAGATTCGCTTGAGAAGTTCAAGACGCAAACCGACAAGATCGTCCTGTATCATAGTGAGGATGATCCCGTCGTTCCTTTTGCGCAGGTCAAGAAATACAAGGAGCGTTTGCCACTAGCGGACCTCCATATTTTTACGGACCGCGGACATTTTAATCAAGAAGAATTTCCCGAGCTGATCGATATACTGCGCAGTCTCGCGTAGAGAGGGGAGAGAAGGGTGACTGTGGAAAACTTTCTTGCCTGTGTAAGGGAAGTGCTTTACTATAAGAATGTACGTAATTATTAACGTCTGTTCTTTTTTAAAGCCGTTGGTCTTTTTACCAACATCCTACACCCCGGACTCGCTGCATGTCGGCGGGTCTTTTTTTGTAGGACTTGCGCGTAAAGAGGTATTGACTTCCATTATAAAATCGTGTATAATACACACCATATGAAAACATCACTTCCTTTTGCCATTATCGCCACCGATGCCGTTTGTTTTCGGCTTATTGACGGCGAGCTTTCGGTTTTACTCGGGAAAACGGCCCCCGAATCTTCTTTTCCCGGAAAATGGGCGCTTATCGGCGGTCTGGTTTTAAATGACGAAACAGCTGACTGTTCCGCAACGCGGCATCTTCGCGATAAGGCGGGTATTGACGATATCTATAAAGAACAATTGTATACGTTCAGCGCGCTCGATCGAGATCCGAGAGGAAGGGTTGTTTCCGTGGCATACGTGGCCCTTACCAATTCAGATGTTCAAGACCGTTCAAAGGCAAGGGTCGAGACCAAGTGGTGCCCCGTATCATCTCTTCCCAAACTTGCATATGATCACGATGAGATCGTCCGGGTCGCGATTGAAAGGTTGCGTTCCAGACTTGAGTATACGACCGTCGTCCAATTCTTGCTTCCCGATCAGTTCACTCTTTCCGATCTGCAGAAGGCATACGAGGCCATAATAGGGAAGGAGGTCGACAAACGGAATTTTCGTAAGAAGATCCTTGCTGCGGAAGTGCTCAAAGATACGGGGAAACAAAGGAAAGAAGGTACGATGCGTCCGGCCGAACTCTATGCGTTCTCTTCAAAAAAACCAAAAATAGCAAGCATGTTATAGTCTCGGTCAAAAACTCAAAAAAGGCGGAAAACATCATTTTTCCGCCTTTTTTGTTTTTTTAAATAGTGTACTCTTGACACTAAACGAGAAAGGTATATAGTGTATGAAGAACACTTAATTTGTCCTTTTACACCAACACTCTTGAGGAGAAAGACCATGTTGTACGAAAAACCCGAATTTATCACCGAATCGCTTCTTGATGTCGACTTCTACAAATTCTCCATGTTGCGTTTCATCTTCACGTTCTATCGCGGAACCAAGGTGGAATTCTCTTTCACTAACCGCACGAAGGGCATTTGCATTGCCGATGTCGTTGATGAAGAAGAACTTCGCCGTGAGCTTGAACATGCGTGCACGCTTCGCTTCACCGAGGCCGAGCTTGCCTATATCGCGTCCGACCCGCGTTTGAACGATCCCGCCTTCATTGAATTCTTGCGCAACTATCGGTTGCCAAAGCTCTCGATCAAGAAGGATCACAAGAACGGCACGTATCGCATTTATGCCCGAGGCCGGTGGGAGCGCGTGAGTCACTGGGAAACGATCGTCCTTCATACTGTCTCTGAACTTTATATGCGGTCGTTCCTTAAGGGGAAGACCCCGGAAGAGATCGAAGCGATCTATGCCGAAGGCGATGGTCGTTTGACCCAAAAGATCGAGTTCTTCAACACTCATCCAGAGATCTATTTCGTGGAAATGGGGACGCGTCGTCGTTTCGGACGCCTGTGGCAGGAGCACGATATTGTTCGGTTCGTGAACGAATGCCCGAAGAACATTCTTGGCACGTCGAACGTATATTTTGCCATGAAGCTTGGTATTCGCGCGATCGGCACGATGGCCCATGAACTTTTCATGGGACTGCTTGCTCTTCGAATGGATATGAACGATCCGTCGTCCGTGGTTCGCTCTCAGCGTGAAGTTCTTGCCAACTGGCGCAAGTTGTATGGCGAAGAACTGTCCTGCGCTCTGACCGACACGCTCGGTACCGACCACTTCTTCAACGAAGTGCTCGAACCGGAAGACGCGAAGCTGTGGAAGTCGTTCCGTCAAGATTCTGGAAGTCCATATGAATGCGGCGAAAAGGTAATCGCGTTCTATGAAAGGAACGGTATCGATGCTTCCAAGAGAACAATGGTCGCTTCCGACGGTCTCGTTGCTGAAAAGATGGCTGACATCGTCGCTTATTTCAAGGGTCGTCTCAATGTCATCTTCGGTTGGGGTACGAATGCCACGAACGATCTGGGCTTTGCCGCTCTCTCGCTTGTGATGAAGCTTGTCGTGGCCGAAGGTCGAAGCACTGTGAAGCTTTCCGACAACCTCGCGAAGGCGATCGGAGAAATGAAGATTGTTGAATGGGTGAAGATGGTGTGCGGGTACGTGAATACGTATTCCGAACAGCTCGTCTACTAAGCCATTGGCTTATATTTCCCGTCCGCCTAGGGCGGACGGGAATTCTTTAAAATCAAACTTTAAAACTTATTCGTTAAGGAGAAAAACATGATCAAGAACGCAAAAGCACTTGAAGAAACACTCGTATCCAAGGCCCGTGATTTCGGTGCGGGGTGTGAGAAAGTATTCGTCGCCGTATCGGGTGGCATCGATTCCGCTCTCGTTGCGGCGATCCTTACCAAAGCCTTCGGCGCCGAAAATACTGTCGGATTGTACCGTAATATTAAAAGCGATCCGAAACACCTGGCCGATGCGAAACTTCTTGAAGAGACTTTTGGTTTTCGTCTCGCTCATTTCGACCTGAACGATGAATACGACAGTATCGTCGCAAAGACCAAGGCTGAGTTCGAACGTCTCGGTCTCGACTTTGCGGATGAGTTCTCTCTCGCCGCCGCCGAAAGCGGTATGTGTAATGCATACGAAAGCCTGAAGTCCCGTTTCACCACCCCGCTTGCCGGTTTCATTTCTAAAATGATCGACAGTGGCCGTGGCCGTATCTTCGGAACGGGCAATGGAGAGGAAGATGGCTTCCTTCGTTTCTTCGATAAGTATGGCGACGGCGCGGTGGACAACAATCTGCTTGCCGGACTGACAAAAGCCGAAGTGCGAAGTCTTGCGCGGTACATGGGCGTGCCTGAACGGATCATCGTTAAAACGCCGAGCGCTGATCTTCAAGGGAACGGTGACGAGCATAACGACGAAGACGCTCTTTCCGGTATGGCAAAGGCGCGCGGATACGATATTCGCATCTCTTACGGTTCGAGCGATGGTTCCAAAGAAGGGAATGTCGGCTGGGCGATGAAAGAGGATACCCGGTCCGGTCTTGTTACCGGGATTGGGAAGAAGAGAGATCTCGCATCGCTTGCCACGGAATACGGCGAGGAAAAAGCGAAGCTCATACTCTTTCTCCGTGAAATTGAAATGGCCACCAAACATAAGGTGGGAACGCCTCCGGGAACAGATAGAAAAGAACTGTTTGCCGCCGGTCTTGTTGATTAGTGAACAGCTCCGGCATACTTTGCCGGAGTTTTTTAATAAAAATACCATGAATGAGATTACACCTATAAAAGCCGTTTTTGTCGGAAGGATGTGTCCTCTTCATTTTGGACATGAGAGAATTATCCGAAAGATGTTCGAATTTGCGGGAGGGAAGGGGAATACCCTTGTCTTCATTGGAAGTGTGAACGAACCACTTTCTTCACGCACTTGTTTTTCCTACGAAGAACGACGACGGTTTTTTAATGCTGTTTTTTCAGGCGTTCGGGTTCTCGGAATTCCGGATTTTCACAATATCCCAAGATGGCTCGCGTACCTCGACGATCTCATTCGAATTGTCGGGAATGCTGATCCGAGGGAAGTAACATATTTTGGCGGGTGTCCGGAGGATGTTCGTTTTTTTAAAGATGATGGGAGAAAAATAAAGATAATCAATCGCTTTGACGGTACGGCGTTCCAGATCTCGGCAACCGAGGTAAGGGCCGCGCTTGCCGCCGGTGCTCCGCTCGAAAAATACCTAAACCCGCTCATTCGGGAAGATGTGCAAAGAACGTTCTCGGAACGTCTGGAGTAGATAAAGAATTCCTGAAATAACCGTTAAACAGCCCCGCGGATGCGGGGCTTTTTTCTCGCCTTGTTTCAAGGGGTGTCTAACAACGGCTTAATTCCGTTGTTTATTAAGTGTATATTTGACACTAAATAAGGAACTGTGTCGTAATATTAGTGTAACATTGACACTAAGTAAAGAAAGTATATAGTGTAACAAGAACACTTAATAAAACCTGAACGAGTTGGAGAGTCGCATGATCCAACTGAACGAAACGTGGGCACGCCACATGGTATCGCTGCCCGAGGCCGGGATGGACTACCAGATCGTTGACATCACATTAAAAGACGGAAGAACGTTCGAACACATTGTTGTCATTAGCGCAGAGCTGGTCTTTGCCGGTGATGACTTTTCCAACGACGATATCGCGGACATGAAGATGTCCTCGTAATGTGCCGCAAGGTACAGCAAAACAATTAACCGTAAGCATAGGAGAAACATCATGTCCAAGAATCTCAAAATCCATCTGCTCGTCATCGACCCTCAGAACGACTTTTGTGACATTACCGGAGCTACACTTCCGGTCTCCGGCGCCAATGCTGACATGCAGCGATTGGCCGCCATGATCGATCGCGTCGGGTACAAGTTCGAAGACATCCATGTCACCATGGACTCGCATCGTCTGATCGACATCGCGCACCCCGCTTTCTGGCAGGATGCGAACGGCAATCCTCCATCTCCGTTCACTTTGATCTTCCCGGATGATATCCGTTCGGGTATCTGGACGCCGCGGAATCTCGGGTTCAAGGCTCGCGCCCTGGCTTACACCGAAGCGCTTGCCGCAACCGGTAAGTACGTTCTCTGCATTTGGCCGCCGCATTGCCTGATCGGTACGTGGGGCCACAACGTGCAGTCCGATCTCAACGCCGCGCTTCAGCGCTGGTCTGAGAAAGAGTTCGCCATGGTCGACTACGTGACCAAGGGTTCCAACCCCTGGACCGAGCACTACGGCGCCATGATGGCCGAAGTTCCGGATCCTGAGGACCCGAGCACCGACCTTAACATGGACTTCATCAAGATGCTCCGCGACGCCGACATTATCCTAATCGCCGGTGAGGCCGGAAGTCATTGCGTGAAGTCGACCGTTGATCAGATCGCCGAGCATATCGGTGAAGAGCATGTGAAGAAATTCTATTTGCTCACCGATTGTATCAGCCCTGTCGGCGCCGTCCCCGGTGGTCCGGACTTCCCGGCCATCTATAAGGATTGGCTTGTCGATATGGAAAAGCGCGGAATGACGCTAACCACGTCCGTTGATTTTTTGGCGTAATCCGGATCCGAACATAGGAGAAATATCATGCCACGTTTAGACAGTAAAATGGAAACCTCCCTGGTCGGAGGCATGCAGCGGTTCAAATTCTCAGCAACGAGGACCGAACATCTCGGTGCCACCGAGTATACGCTCGTCACTATCGCCGTTGATGTCAGCGGATCCACGTATTATTTCGCGGATAAGCTTCGCGAATGCCTGATCGCGGCGGTTGAGTCGTGCAAACGCTCTCCGCGGCGATTGCAGCTCTTGCTTCGCGTGATTACTTTCTCGAGCTCTCTTCAGAACGGGTACGAGGAATTGCATGGGTTCAAGTTGCTTGCCGATATCGACACGGCGACTTACCCCGTTCTTTCCCCTGGCGGAAATACTCCGCTTGCGGATGCCTCTTATTCCGCCGTCGGTGCGACCACCGCTTACGCGGAGAAGCTGAAAAGCGAACAGTACGGTTCGAACGGGATCATCTTCATCATCACCGATGGTGTTGACAACGATTCTGTTGCTACGCCTGCGATGGTCCGCGAAGAGGTCTCAAAGGCTGTGACCGGAGAAACGATCGAATCGCTCGTGACCGTTCTCGTCGGCATTAATGCCGTTTCCTATCGCTCGTACTTGGAACAGTTCCAAAAAGCGGCCGGTATCGATAAATATGTCGATGCTGGTGAAGCGACCCCCGGTCGTCTCGCCAAACTCGCGGACTTCGTAAGTCAAAGCGTAAGCTCGCAGTCTCAGGCCCTCGGTACGGGCGGTCCGAGCCAGCAGATCGCCGCGACGATATGATGTCTTAACATCGTCTTGCTCTTTTGTTCTGTGTGCGGGCGGCGGGTATAACCGCCGCCCGTTTTTCTTTTCCTTTCTGTTTGAAAAAGAGGCTCGCTATGAAAAAGTATTCCTTATCCGCAGATCATCATTTTCACATCGGGCTTCCTCACACGAACAGCGGAAAGCCTTGTCAAGATTATGCGGTTTCCGGAGAACTTTCCGACGTGACCTATGCGGTCGTGTCGGATGGATGTTCAAATGCCGGGGCGACCGATGTCGGTTCGCGTCTTGTGGCACTCGCTACGGTCTCGGCGTTGAGAAAATCGACGCATGCGTCTGAAGTGTTCGATCATTGTCGGGCTACGCTCGAAAATATGCAAGGGGCGCTCGATCTCGATCGATCCGATCTGTGTGCCACCCGTCTGTATGCTGTACTCGGACAGAACGGCGGATATGTTTCCGTCGTCGGCGATGGCGCCGTCGCGTTCAAATATGCTTCCGGTGAAGTGAGACTTTTTGTCTATTCGTGGGAACGAACCGAAGAGGAAGGCAGCTTCCCGTATTATCCGGCATATTCCATGCACGGAGGTTCGGGAGAAGCTTCGTTCGTAAAAATTCACGGGAACGATCCTAGTGCTCCTTGGTTTCGGGAAGAAGTTCTGTGTCGCGATCCGAGCGGAGTCTGGCGGTCGGAAAACACCCGGGTTCTGTCGCTCGTGCAAGGAATGAAAGGGATAGTGCTTCCCGTTTCCGAATTTGAGATGGAAGACCTTTCCTTTGTTGCGCTGTTCTCCGACGGTGTGTCGGCCGTGAGCAAGCAAAGTGTTACCGAGACCGCGGACTTGTTCCTCGGTTTCAAACAGCTCAAGGGCGAGTTCGTAAAAAGGACTTCCATCTGGGCGGCCAAAGATCTCCGCAAAAAAGGTCTTGAATTTACGGACGATCTGGCTATTGCCGTGATCGCGGTTCAAAGAGCACTCGCAACTGCTCCAAACTTCGGGCGGACGACGGAGGAAACGTCATGAGTATCATCACGAAGAATACAAAGGTTGAACTTGTTGGTCGCGGTATCCTCACTCTTCGTCCCGCCGATCATGTTATGACGGGAGGCGAAGGTTCGGTCTATCGCGTTGCTGATACGGTCATCAAGCTGTACACGGATGAAAACAAAATGGAACGCGAAGGAATGACGGAAAAGATCCGTCTGCTTTCCGTTCTCAAGAACGAACGCATCATCGCTCCTCAAGGACTCGTCCTTATCGGAGCAAAACCCGCCGGGTTCTATATGCCCGCTGCGGAAGGCGAGGCACTCCCGCTTTTCTTCACGAATGATTATCGCCGCGAGAAAAAACTCGCCGACAAGGACGCTTCTGTTCTTGCAGAAAGAATGCGCGAAACGGCGATGTACGCTCATTCCAAAGGCGCCGTGATGGGTGATGCGAACGAGATGAATTGGTTCGCGATCCCCAATGCGCCGGGCGGCCCGGAACCTCGAGTGATCGATGTTGATTCCTGGGCGATCGGGAAATGGCCTGTCAGGGCTATCATGCCGTCGATACGGGATTGGAAAACCGGAGGGTTTACACAGGTATCGGACTGGTTCAGCTGGGGTGTTGTGACGTTCCAGGTGTACACGGGCATACATCCGTACAAAGGAATGCTCGACGGATACACTATGAAAGACATGGAAAAGCGCATGAAGACGAACGTGTCGGTCTTCGCGCCGGGGGTCAAATTCAATAATGCCGTTCGCGATTTTTCGTGCATACCGGGAACGCTGCTTGATTGGTATCATGCCGAATTCCAAGATGGCGAACGTTCTGTTCCGCCGTCTCCGTTCGACACAGCAAAACCGGCCGGGACTGCGGCTCACATTCTGCGCGCCGTTACTACCACCGGAAGCGGCATGCTCGTATACGAAAAGGTCTTCGAAGAGATCGGAAACCACACGGTGAAGATCTTCCCCTGCGGTGTCGCTTTGCTCTCCGATGGCAAACTTGTCGACCTCGGGACGAAACGCGCTATCGGCACATCGCGAACTCTTGATTGCGAACTGGTAAAGGTCGAAGGTGGTTTCCTTAAAGCTGAGACGGGTCCGAAGGGGATCTCATATTCGTTCATTGCAGCTTCGGGAAAAGAAACTGAGCTTTCTGTGAACTTTTCGGGCAAGCGCGTTATTCGGTCCGCGGATCGTCTGTTCTTGTCGAGCGAACGCGGACTCACCGAACTTTCGTTTGTTGCTCTCGGAAAACCGATCCTGTGCGCCGGACAGACGTGGGATGTCATGGCCTCGTCAATGAAATGGTTCGATGGATTCGGGGTCGAGGATACGATGGGCGCGACACACTTGGTTCTTCCTTTTGGAGAGAAAGCATGCACTCATTTGCGCGTTCCCGAGCTCGATGGACTCCGGCCGGTCAATGGTAAAGCGGGAAATCGCTTTGTGTCTGTCGTTGTGCTCGACAAAAGCGGTACATACCGGAAATTCGAGCTTACTATTGATCGTGAGTATCGGACGTACTCGCTCTGGCAGGGAATTTCTGATGGACCGGAACTCAACCTTGCCGTTCTTCCGAAAGGTGTTTGCGCGACGATCGTTCAAGACGGTGAATTGAATATTTTTGTGCCGTCGTCAGGTGCGCACAACAAAGTGCAAGACAAACATATTTCGACCGACATGTCCCTCACCAATTTGGGCGACCGCGTCGTGTATATACAAAGCGGCGCCGTCTGGTCGCTTCGTATGAAATAATTGGTTCTTTACAGTAATTGCCGCCCCGATCCGTCGGGGCGGTTTTTTTTGAAAATAAAAAAAACACCGGCGCACGAATGCGCCGGTGTTGGCTCACTTGAAGAAGAACAGCAGTTGTATTGCAGTGACGACACAGACGGCGATAATCATTATTGTGACGGTGATCGCGATTTGTCCGGTTCCCGCGCCAGTGAGGAAAAAGGCGATCACGAGGCCGAGAGACGCTGCGAAAAAAACAACGAAGCACTTGAGGATAAAGACGCCGATTATCTTTATCCAGGAAAAGAGTGACCTCTTCCTGTAAAAGAGAACGAATTTGCTCTTTGTCACATTGAGTGTCTTGACGGCACCGCTTTTGACCGTGTCGATTGCTTTCCCGTAGAACGCCGTCAGGGCGTTCAAGATGGCTGTCGTCGTCTCTTTCGGCAGGTCCAGGGACTCCACGAGAGCATACAGGGCATACGCGCATATTGCCAGGATGCCCAGACCCTCCACAACCCTACCGATTGCGACGAATAGCACTCCGAGCATTGCGACACAAAGCCCGAGGAGTATCACTGCAACGGTGAATACACCGTTCGCGACATCCCATTCGTTTTTCCAGCCGAAAAACTTACCAACTTTTTTCACCTTTTTTTCCTCGGTTTTTTGAGAGGGGGAAATACCGTTTACAACACTAGCATCTTTCATATAAAAGTCAAGCAATAAAAACCGCCGACACCAGGGAAATGCCGACGGTGAGGGCTTTAGTCCACTGCGAAGGTGTAAGCAACGGCAAGGACGACAGCACCTCCCAAGAACACATGACTATGGGGCATGAGTCCGCAGATGGAGGCTATCACGATGACAAGGCCGAGGAACACCGCGATTATTCGTGCCGCTGTCCATGCCGTAAAAGCGATGGTGTTCAAGAATTCGCGGACATCGTTCCGTCCGAAAAACTTCTTCAGGTCACGGGCCAGACTCGTCCCTGCTTCGAAAAGGGAAGTAGGTAGTTTTATTTTTTTCATGACATTTTCCTCTGCAGTTGTTTCGGCCTTCAATCTATCACGTTTGCGCCAAAAGTCAAACAAAAAAACCGCCGACACCAGGGAGGTGTCAGCGGCATGTTCCTCAAGAGGTGACGACGAAGAGGACGAATGCGGCCATGCAGGCGTTCCAGGCGGAAATGACCCCGATCAAAGCGGGCTCAAGTCCGCAAACGCTTAACGCGAGTACGAACAAGTTAAACAACAATATGCCCACGAGCACGATCGACGCGAGCCATACGAAGGCGCGTTTCAGGAAGCTCAGGGCGCTTTTCTTTACCAGAAACTTCTCGGCGTCCTTCACCAGTCCCTTCACCGCTTGCACCATAGCCCCTTCCTTGAGGATGTTCTCGGCACCGAGCATCTCCGGATAGATCTCCGGAAGATAGGTCAATGGCACAGCGTACAGTTGATCCGGAACGTAGTCGCCCCAGTTGTCTTTCTTGAGCGTCAAAGCGAAAATTTCCGTCGGCAAGAGTACGTAATCTTCGTCGACAGCCATACCATAACGGCGGATCTGGCGGTTTTCTCTTAGGATTCTCATGTCCACTGCTTTGTCTCTCTTTGGTTATGGAAAGTTCCGTTTAAAACGTTACCATTTCTTGTAAAAAAAGTCAAGAAATAAAAAACCGCCGGCACCAGAGAGGTGTCGGTGGTTTTTTTGTCCTTTTATTTTTCTTTTCCGATGTTATACCAGTCCACTTTTCGTGAGATGAACATGACCGCCGACAGGATGACGAAGAGGAGGGTGCTCCCCGTAAGCAGAGCGTAATCTTCGAGCTGTAAGAGCATGAAGATGAAAACATACAGGAAAGCGAGGACGGCGCCTTGCGTCATTGCCGTTCTTTGGTTCGCGAGCGCGCTCTTCGCATACAGTGTGATGAGGCCGATTGTCGCGACCGACGAAGCGGCGTAGGCGGCGGTGAAGCCGATCACCTCCGAGAGCGAAACGAGTAGGGCATAGAAGAGGACGAGCGAAAGCCCCACGAGGGAATATTGCACCGGATGTATCTTTCTTTTGTTGAAGATCTCCGTGAAGAAGAAAGTGAGGAAGGTGAGAGCTATGATGAGTATGGCGTATTTCGCACCGCGTTCGGACTTTGCATATCCATCGATTCCCGAGAGAAGGTCCACTCCCGACGTGGACAGATAGATATTGTATGAGCTACCGAGCCACGTCTGCGGATATCCGCGATTTATATCCAAAACTTTCCATGATGCGGTAAAGCCCTTGTCGGTGAACTCTCTCGTGTCAGGGAGGAACGCGCCGCTGAAACTCGGGTTTGTCCAATCCGAGCGCAAAGAAACTTCGGTGGTTTTTCCGACCGGTACGAATTGTATGCTCTGACTGCCTTTGAGGTTGAGCGTGAATGAAAAGTCGAGAGCCTCTTTTTTGGAATCCGGAACGATGGCAACATCAGCACTCGCACCGGAATTTTGATCCGTGCCCTTGAACTCTTCCGGGTAGGATATTTCTTCGCCCCAGTCAGATTGGTACGAGGAAGATTTAACATATTTCGTTTGCGCTCGGATAACATTATTTGTCGGAGCACCCGGTTTGAAAGGGATCTCTTTTCCGTCGAGATTGAGGATGATGGAACTTTCCACTCCGCGAATATCCGAGATACCGACAGAGACGAATGCCTTGTCCCACATCGGATCTATTCCTTTGCTTTCAAGACTCGCGATATCCGCGTTTGAGAATTGCCCCGAAAGGTCGAGCTCCGAAGAATACACTACCGCGTCAAAAATGCCGCGCGAACGTTTTTGCGGTTCGATCGACCCGTCAATCTTCAACGTTTCCGGAAGAATGTGCGCATAAGCGATATACTCCGTGCGTATATTGTTTTCATCGATGGAATAAGTTTTGTAAGGCACCGAAAGTACCGGTCCGGCAACGACCTGCCGCCCGCCCCACTTTTGACTTATTTCTGCCACAGCGTCGTCTTTCAAAGACGCCCGTTCGTCTATGATTCCTTTGACCATCTGAAGAGGTATCAAAAGAGCAAGCATCAAGACCCCGATAACAACGATCCGCGCGCTCGCGGAATAGCGAATTTTTTGTATGATATTTTCTTCCATAATTTTATATTGTGCCTATAATAACGATCTTTGGCAAGTCGTTGAGATTATAACCGATCCCGAGAGAGAAGGTAACGAACAAAACATTGACAAAAAGTGGAAATAGGTGTATAATTGAATCATTATTGAAACACAGGAGAAAGGTCATGTCTGCTACTACGCTACTGCTTCTGTATGGGTTCGCACTTTACGGGTCCTTCGGAGAAAGTGCCCAGAAAGTTGCGGTTTTCGGTTCCGTCGGGGCGATCGTCCTTGGTTTGGTGGCAGTAGGGTTAGGCATCCTGTTGTTGTGTCTTTCGCCTCTGTTTGTCTGACCCACGCCCTTTTGTTTAGCCCGTACGGATCTCCGCACGAGCTTTTTTGTTGTCGCGGGCGGAGCAGGGGGATTTGACAAGAAATATATAAAGATTTATAACTAAAGTCTCTTTGTCACACCTGTAAGGAAAAAATCGTGAAAATATTTTTGGTCTTAGCTCTTTTGTATCTTGCGATTGCTCACGGGGATGTGCTCTGGGATGCTGTGATTTTCGTGCTTGGGTTTGTTGTTGCGTATGCCCTGCTTTTGGTCGCCGCTTCCTTCATCGGTCACGGAATTGCGGTGCTCATTGCCGCCACAACCGTCTGCCCCCTGTCCGTTTTTCGTCTATGCTCGTGCGAGAGTCCGCACGAGCATTTTTGTGCTATCATTTCTTTACTATGCGCGTGTGGGACATACATCCGAAACATCTGTGCCGAAAGCACTTGCTCGCCGAACACCGCGAGCTTCACGGCCTGTGGAATATTCTGACCAAGCACGAAGGCCGGGGCGGTTATTCGCGGCATCCCGAAACCCTCCGATGGGTCGGCAAAACCCGCGCGCTTTTTAATCGCCACGAAGCGCTTGTGAAAGAGTTCGAACAAAGGGGCTACAACCACAAAACCCCGCTCGACGAGAGTCTCGCAAAGGGAAGCAAAAGCCAAAACATTTTCCTCAACACCCTCGCCGAACAAAGGGACCTGCTCAACAAAAAACCCTGCGAATGCGCGTTGCACGATGGGGCGGATTTTCGTTGAAAAACAAGGGAAAAGGGGTGTGTATACCTTAAATAAGGACTATATTAACTAAGCTTGATTTTAATTACGTTTTAATTACAATCGGAAAAAGTCTTTATTTTTGGGGTCAAAAAAAGTTATCCACAATATTAACTAAACTTCGCTAATCACTTGTTTGAGTCACCACTCTTTGAAAAAGTACGTGTTATAATCTACAGAGTAGCTTGGGAAAAGCCGTACGCATAATCCTAAAAATAATTTTAAAAAAAATGGCAAAAGAAAACGAAGATGTTCTCGCTTTGTTGTACGAGATCAACGACCGATTGAAGACCCATGCGGAAAAAGAGGATTCGCAATATTCCGATCTCAAGTTATCTATACAAGAAGTTGAAAGGCGGGTGGATGAATTGGAATCTACCCTAAGGGACGCAGGGTATGAAACGGAGGCAGATATAATTCACGACGAAGAATATGAAAAAGTGAAGGCGCAGGTCGTCTCGTTGGGAAAGGTCTCAACGTCATATCTTCAACGAAAATTCGGGATCGGATACTCCCGCGCTGCGGGTTTAATCAACCTTTTAGAGCAAGAGGGGGTCATTGGTCCGGCCAAGGGTTCAAAACCTCGCGAGGTGCTGATCCAAAACTAAAAATGCCCGCAAACATTTATCTCGATATTGACGGCGTGTTGTTGAACGACCTTGGGGCTACGGCTTTTGCGGGTGAGTTTCTTTCTTACGTTTTGACGAACTATCCTGACAGCACGTACTGGCTTACGATGCGGTGCCGAGGGGATGCGGAGGCGACAATGCGGTCGCTTACGCCGTATTTTGATAGAAATATAATTGAACTTTTGAAAAAGATAAAGCCGACGAACTGGAATATCGCAAAGACCGAGGCGATTGACTTTGAAAAGCCGTTCCTCTGGTTCGACGACGCTTGTCTCTCGTTTGAAAAAGCCGAGCTTGAAAAACGCGGCGTTTTGGCGAACTGGATAGAGATTGATCTCGCCAAAGATCTGAACAAGCTCAAAGACCTCATCGAACATTTCCCGGCGCCCGTAAATGTGAAGGGAAGTCACGCGTAAGAAGAGATGTGCCGTTTAAAATAGTTTCTTGGTTCTTTTTTTGTTCGGCTGTTATACTGTAAAGATGGAAAAAGGACCAATGGGAAATATCGGCGGTATACGCCAGGAAACTCGCGACACTGCTTCGGCGAATAAGATCGAGGTATTCCGCGCGGGCTATGAACGACGTTTGGCGGAAGCGAAACAGCGACAGCAGGCGCTGGAAGCCCAGCTCGCCGCAGTCATGCCTCTCGTGCGCGCTTTGAACGCGGCGGGTCTTTCGCCTGAAGCAGTGGAGCGAATTTCCGCCGATCCTGATCTCGCCAAAAGGGTGGCTGAACTTGCGAACGGCGCGAGCTAATGTCGGTCGTATTATCTCAAGCATTAAAAAAGCCGAGCTTGAAAAACGCGGCGTTTTGGCGAACTGGATAGAGATCAATCTCGCCAAAATTCCGAACATCCTCAAAACCCTCACAGAACATTTTCCCATGCCTGCAAATACACAGGGTAGTCCTGTGTAACAAAAAAGGCCGCACTGTGGAAAACCGGAGTTTTTTTGTTGCGGGTATGATAAAATTATTTTATGGAAAATAAAAAATGGGGACCGATATTAGCTGCAGGAATTGCCGCTGTCACTGCGCTTGGACCTGAAACAGGCATGGCGGACGAAGGAACGTCGTGGGCTCCTAAGGTCGAGCAAATCGTCGGTCTTGATGAACAACAACAGCAGGGGTATCTTGCGGAAATCAAAGAGAAAGAGAACGCTTTTGATCAACTCGTTGCACTGGTTGAGAGTTCAAAACTTCCGCAACAGGAAAAAGCTCCTCTCTTGAAAGACATCGGTGACACAAGACGCCTTATGGAGAAGCAGGTCTGGGGGCGCTTGGAAGATCTTATGAATGCGGTCTCGAGTATCAACCGGGCTACTTCTGCCGCAGGGAAGATCGGTCTCGCGGGTCAATATAAGCGGGGATATGAATCAGATATAAATGACGCAAGAACCATATTTGACGGGGTTACTGAGAGGCTAAAGGTGGTGGAGGTTAGCGGTGCAGAAAAGTTGATCGAAACAATTTTGAAACCTCCGCGCCTTACGCTAACTATGATGGAAAATATGCAGAGATCATCAGAGAGCGAAAATTAAGGTTCAATAGAATAAAAAAGAAAGCTACTTTCGGTGTGGGGCGAAGAGGTTTTTGAAGTGAGGTGTGGAATAGGTCAATATCGACAAAGAATGATATTGCGTCCGTAAAAATATGGGGGGTCCCTGTGTAGCAAACAAATACACAGGGTAGTCCTGTGTAATAAAAAAGACCGCGCTTGTGGCGCGGCCCGCTCCTTTTTCCGAGGTCTTCTTGTTCGGCCTTTTTGAGAAAGGTCGAATCCACTTTCTTCTCACCATCTTCCGTGAGGACGACGACCTCAAACCCCTCGATTCGGAGGACCGTGCCGGGGGTACTCTTGTGGTAGTTGTCCAGAAGGACTTTGTCCCCGGGAGCGAAGTATTGCGCTGGGTCGAGGTACATGGGATCTTTCGCCGCGACCTCTTCCCATTCCGTGAACGGACCCGTGGAGTACTTCATTGAGTACCCCGATGGGTCTGTAACTCCTGCTTCCTTGAGGAGGTTGCCTCGGACCATCATGGCGAGGCCGTATGCCCCACCATAGATTCCATGCCGTCTGTGGACCTCTGTGCCGTTTGGATCATAGAGGGCTTCTTTCGTCCCTACGTCATACCAGCCCATTTTGGCCTCCCGGTCGTTGTTAAAGGATTTTACTATTATGTACCATTCTGGCGAATTTGTCAATCATCTCTTGTTTTAGGGGGGGGTGAGAGTCGTCAAAAATCCGAACACACTCAAAGACCCTATCGAACATTCTCCGGTACGGGTGAACGAGGAGGGAAGTTCCGTGTAAATGGTTTCTGTATTCTGGCGACAAAAAAATACCATCGCCGACCGAAAGGTCGCGATGGTATTTTCCTTTTTAGTAGGAAAGGTCGAGCTTTCCCGTACCCAGAGGGTTGGATCCCGTTGTTATTTCTTTGAAATCGCTAAAGGCGTCGCCATCGGTGTCCGCTTTATTGGGATTCGTCCCGAAGATTTTTTCAAGAGTGTTTGGTAGGCCATCCTTGTCGGTGTCTGTTACAGAAGCCGTGATTGCCTCTTTCGAGAGTGCTGTTTTGTTCGCCGTGTTAATACCCTCAATGAAATTCATTTTTAGCCGAGGGTTTTTCTCGATGGGGAGTTCTTTGTCAAGAAAACTGGCGTAATCATAATATAAAGAGGGGTTTGTTTTTGGGGTGTAGACCGGAAGTTTTATCTGGTAAACAAGTGTGTAGTTGTCGGCTTGCGCGCTGTAAGAAAACGGTTTTTTGGTATATGCATCGGTGGAAATTTCCGACAGAAACGGAATGTCTTTGTAATATCCTCCCATGTTGTCCGCGCTTTTATCCATTGTCACTTCCTCTCGTTTCTTTTTGAGTTCGTCGAGGGATGTTGGATAGTGGCCCGTGTATGAGTCGTAATCACCGAGCGCGTAACGTATTTTTTTGATATTTTTGGATTGCGTATCGAACAGGAGCTCTTCTTTGGTCTTTCCTGACACCTGCATCATCATTTCTTCGGCGGTTATGTATTCCTTCGGAGCGTCGACCGAGATCTGCTCGTTTATGTTTGTATGGGTTCCTGTGATGATAAGATCAATTTGCTTGTCTTTTAATGTCGTTGCCGCATCGGTCGGAATATATCGAACTTTCCATTCGACCTTGACGGGGAATCCGTCTTTGTCGATCCAGAGCGTCAGTTTTGTGTTTTCTTTCAAAAAGTCGAATACTGAAGAGAAATCTTTTCCGCGCAAATATTCCAGTGTTTTTTCATCGCGAGGCAGAATGCTTTCGTCTTTATATGAGGCAAGCTCTTTTGTCGCGCGTTCGTAGAAAGGAAGAATTTTTTCTTTAACCAGGGAAAGTTCGTACTTGGAAAAAGTTTTTCCTCCTTCGTTGACTTTTTCCGGTCCGGAAGAAATAGTGGCCACGCGTTCTTCCTCTGCGATCTTGAGTAAGATCTTTGTTTGCTCTATTTTTATGCTCGTTTTGCTTTCAACCCCGCCTTTTGTTTCGGGGATAAAAGGCGAGAGGAAAGAACCTTGTCCATACGATTGAATGTCGTCTTCAGTGAATTTAACCCATTTTCCTTTTACCTGCGCTATTTGACTGGAAAGCGAATGCATTTTGTTAATGATTCCGAAATAATCATCCCCCTTTTTTATTCCTTCGGCACTAAGCACAAAGTTTGAGTCACCAAGGGAAAGTTCTCCTTCGATCTTGGTGCGATAATCGACAGGTGTTTCTTTTGAGCGGAAGAGTATGCCCGAAACGGAAAGTTTTCCGCCCACGTCGTTCGGGATATATTTTTCGACACCGGAAAGGTCGAGCATTCCGAAAAGCTTTGGCTGGCTTGGTTGTCCTCTGAAAGTTTCCGAATAGAATTCGAGAGAATCTGGAATAACAACGGTTTTGCTTCCACCGTTTGATTGACCATATTTTTCAATACCGCCGAGATATGTCCTTGCTGCATCCGCCGCTTCCTGTGTTTCGAAAGTAACTGTTAACGTGTAGAGAGAGTCGCCCGCATTTTTGGTATATATGTACGGCGTTCCCAAGGGGTCGGTCGTTTTGGGGTAAGAGCCGAGAGATACGGGGCACTTGCTCGAAGCTTTTTCTTTTGCCGAAAGAGAGAATCCTGTTCCACATTTTGCGTTTGATAATTGTTCTCTTATGTTTTGAATATCGCGCATTCTGTCTTCATCGCGTTTGTATCTCAACAATTCTTCGCTGTTTTCCGTAACAGTAAGAGAAAAAGGTTTTGCACCGGTTTCTCTCGGATTTACTCCGAGGGAAACCGAGACGGAATAATTTGCCGTATTAATTTCACGGATCTTGCTTACGATACTGCTCAAAAGATTTTCGTTTGTCAGTACCGAGGAGGATGAAGAAAAAATATTTGTTTTGGTAGCGACGTAATATGCGCCGGCTCCCAATGCACCGCTAAAAAGAATGCCAATGAGAACAAATAAAATGAGGCGGTTGCGGCTCTTTTGTTTTGGCTCCGCAAAGATGTTTTCGGCTGAATTTGTTAGTGTTGAAAAGGTGGGCGTGTTTTCGGCGGTTGATGGCGCGGATATTGGAAAATTCGCGAGCTGAGGCACCACGGGCTGTTTTGTTTCGACATCGCGGCGGTAGTACTTCAACGCTTCGTCAATCTGTTCTTGTGCCCAGTTGGCTTGTGTTAAAGCTTGAGTCAGCTCTTCGTTTGTTATCGTGCTTCCCGTGGCGCGAAGACTATCAATGTACGAATATTGTTCTTGGTTGAGCATAAAAAATAAATTAATATATTCTTTTTTAGTATACCATGCGGGTATTTTTTTATTGTCGTACTTGTTGATAAATACAGGAAAGGGAATTGCAAAATGGAGAAAGGTGGTTTTTGTAATATTCATAAAACATACTTGAGAGGAAATGTTTTTTTATGGACGGTTGTCAGTACTGAGGACTACCCTCAGTATGTGTCAGTACTGAGGACTACCCTCAGTATGCAAACGACGGCGTGTTGTTGAACGGGCTTTTGGCGAAAAGGGTAGTAAAAAAGCCGCATCGATGAGTGATGCGGCTGTGGACTAAACGAGGTCTTCTTGTTCGGCCTTTTTGAGAAAGGTCGAATCCACTTTCTTCTCACCATCTTCCGTGAGGACGACGACCTCAAACCCCTCGATTCGGAGGACCGTGCCGGGGGTACTCTTGTGGTAGTT